>Ga0187879_10001022_pt1 | contig 18948 bp, 14 predicted proteins | sample June2016WEW_19_1_FD_132423 | JGI IMG/M metagenome (GOLD analysis project Ga0187879, IMG submission 132423) | Peatland microbial communities from SPRUCE experiment site at the Marcell Experimental Forest, Minnesota, USA - June2016WEW_19_10 | ecosystem: Environmental > Terrestrial > Soil >... | reverse complement strand
GGCCATTCCTGGACCTGCCGCCCCGCCGACCGCGCTCAAGGGCGGGTAAGAAGTCCAGCCTCCAATGGGCGGACCGTCGTGGATGAAGAACGTTGCCACCAGGGTGATGAAAGCTGCGAACGTCACCCAGAAGGAGAGCATGTTGAGCCGCGGAAACGCCATGTCCTCAGCGCCGATCTGGATGGGCAGAAAGTAGTTTCCGAAGCCGCTTTGCGGGGCCGTGGTCAAAACGAAGAAGACCATCATCGTGCCGTGCAGCGTCAGCAGCGAGAGATAGTATTCCGGGGAGATAACGCCGTTCGGCGCGCCAAGAGGAGAAAGCTTGTCAAGAAGCGGGACGCTCGCTTGAGGCCAGACCAGGTGCAGGCGCATCAGGATCGAAAGCGTCAGCCCGATGAACACCGAGACAAGAGCCAGCAGGTAATACTGAATGCCAATCACTTTGTGATCGAGGCTGAAAAGGTACCTGCGGATGAACCCGGAGGGCGCATGCGCCGCGTGGTGTTCAATCGCCTCAGCGTGTCCCTGTGACATCAATTGCCTCCCAACTGGCCGCATAAGAACATCGAAACTGGAAAATAGAAACTGGAAAATGGGCCCCCGTTTTCGCGGGAGTGACGTTCTACTACTTTGCCAGTTTCCATTTTCCCTACCTTGCTACTTCACTCATCAGCGCCATCAGGTTCTCTTCCGAATCCCGGAAAAACGTCATCCACAAATCATGGTCCGGCATGCGGGCGATCAAGTGTGGCTCGTCCTCGAAACACACACCGATCTGTTTCAACTGCGCATGGGCAGCCTGGATGTCCGGTACGGCGAAGTACAAGACCGAAGACGGGTGATCGAACTCCGGCTTCTCCGGGCGGTCGATCATCAGCCGAACTCCGCCACAGTCGAAGAATGCCAGCCCTGGCGGCGCCTTGAAAAGCAACTTCAGTCCAAGCACGTCCTCATAGAACGTAGCCGCTCTTTCGACATCATGCGCGCGTATTTGAACCTGTCCCAGCCGTGAAACGCCAACGTTTAAGCTTGCGACGCTCATGCTTCCCCCTTGAGGAGGCGAAACTCGAAATGCGAATCTCGAAACCCGAACGCCAGGAGACCAGTCATTCCCGCGAAAGGGGGAATCCATCGCCCAGGCAAACTGTAAACCCATCAACCGGCTGTCATCCTGAGCGAAGCGAAGGATCTCCGCAGTTTCCTATGCCTCAACGACCCACGAACAACTGCGGAGATCCTTCGCTTCGCTCAGGATGACACAATGGAATGGGGCGAATTTCAAGTTTCGGTTTTCGAATTTCGGTTCTCCTCACTGTGCTTGCGCCATGTTCTGGAGCCACTTTTGGAAATCCTCGGGTTCCATCACGTTGAGGAAGGCCCGCATCTTGTAGTGGCCCAGGCCACACAACTCCGCGCACGCAAGCTCGTATGTGCCGACCTTGGTGGCGGTAAAGTGGATGGGAATCTCCATCCCCGGAACCAAATCCTGTTTCAATCGGAGTTCGCGAACGAAAAACGAATGAGTAACATCCTTGGAGCGCAAGATGACCTCGACCGGTTGATTGACCGGGATCGCAAGGGTAGCCGTAACGATGTCGTCTTTGGAATCCGGATCGTGATCGCGGTCGAGTCCCAGAAAATTACCCGTGGCATCGTCAACCTTCTCCACATGCACCGGGCCAAACTTGCCGTCGGGGCCGGGGTAGCGGAAGTACCACGCGAATTGCTGCCCCCAAACCTCGATTCGCATCGATCCAGGCTGAGGTCCCATAAAGTGGACGAACGCCCAGATGTGGTAGCCCATCAGATTCAACCCAATGAAGATGATGGCCGCCGCCAGCGTCCAGGTAAACTCAAGTTTGTTATTACCGTGAGAGTAGCCGGCTTTCCGCCCGTCTCCTCGGTCGCGAAAACGCCAGACGGCGTAGGCCAGCGCCACTTGGGCGACAACAAAGATGATGCCCGTAATGACCAGCGTGATCATGAACTGGTGGTCGATGGCGTGGCCGTAGTTGGCGGTGATGTCGGGTGGAAACCACCACGTCTTGGCCAGGAAGAAGTAACCGGAGACAAGCGTGATAAGAACCACCACCAGCGCAATCGCCAGCCCCATAGGTCATCGCTCCTACCGAAAAATCTCCCGCTCCGCCACGCTGCAAGGCGAAAAACTAAGACGGGTCAAGTTTTGGCTGAAAAGAAAGCCCTGTACGATATGTGCGGAACTTTCCTCTAACTTAGATGAAACTCTGCCACTTAAGGTTCGGAAAAAACGTTGCGGCGAGAATTGCTCGCCGCGTCACGGTGCGTTCGGATTGCCGAAGGTAAGGTAAGTAACCGCTCACCCGGCTCGCGACGGCTGATGAATGCGCTGTCGCGGGCCACCCTCTCCAAGAGTCTCTACACAAACCCCATACACGCTGTCATTCCGAGCCCTTCGCTGTCATCCTGAGCGAAGCGAAGAGCCTGTCCTGAACGAAGTGAAGGAATCTGGCTCTGGGTGCTCAGGGTAAACTCCGCGAGGAATCTCGCCTTGAGTGTTTTCGGGCCAGTGCGAGATTCCTCGTCGCCTTCGGCTCCTCGGAATGACATTCAATCCCGGGTGATCGTACCGACTCCCCGCAGGTGGGGGTTGCCCTCGCGAAGGGACTCGACTGTCGACCCTCAACCCTTAAAGCTGAAATCCACGGTCTTCGACTCTTTGGCTCCCACGGTCACTTTCTGCTCTTGCGTTTGGCCCTGTCCACCGCCAATTGAGGTCCACGCCCCGATCGTGTAATCACCTGGCGGAAGGCCTTTGATAGTGTACGTCCCGTCACTGCCCGTCACTGCGTAGAAGGGAGTTTTCAATACGCCGATATAAGCGCGCATCCAGGGGTGCTGGTTGCACTTGACCGGGATCATCACTTCTTCGCGCGCGAATTTCTGCTGGATAGGAGCGGCCCCTGGCGGCTGCGACATATTCCATTCCCGATTATCCTTGGGCATGGGATGAATGTTATGGGTGGTGGCGTCGCTAGAGACGATGTTGAGAGTCTGTCCCACCATGATCCCAAGCACATGCGGCTTGTACATGCAACCATCCTGGTCCAGAGTTACGGGATCGGCAGGCGGCGTGAAAACGTACTTCTCAGCCCCGGCCTTCACGTAGACGAAAACGTTAGGCAATGTGTTGTTCGCATTGACCTCATCATCTTCGGCCGTAACCGGCCCGTTATGCTTTTTCACGCACACGGGGTCCTGATCCATCATGATTCGGTGCGGTTTCGGCTTGGCGCCGTCAAAAGAAGCCTTACCCGTGACTTCGCCCACGGTGGATTGGTCAATGGGAGTCGGCTGAGACGCGGTGGTGCTTTCTGCCGGCTGCTCGGAGGTTTCCTCCGTCTTCTTGCTGCAAGCAACCATCAGCAGGGTGAACGCGGTAACTAATGCGAGCGAATAAACGAATCGTCTTTTCATGATCTTAACCTTTCTGCGCCCCGGTATGTGGCGCTGTAACTGAGCTAATGTGTTCGTAGCGCAGGCACTCTTGCCTGTGCGGCTAGCGTCGGCCCGGCAGACCGCACAGGCAAGAGTGCCTGTGCTGCTTGCTTACGAGGCCTGTCCCGGTTCTCCGTCGTCTTGGGTTTGGCAGAAGCCGGATTCAAATTACTCCCGCTCATCTGGATCAGCCGCTGCTGCTCCTGAGGCGTCAACTCGAACAGGTAACGAACCAATAATTCCGCCTGATCGCCGTTATAACCTCGGAACGAGGGTGGCGTTGGCCCGGCAAAAACGTAATGATCAGCCTGCAGCTTGAATAGGCCCGAAGGCATCGCCGTGCCGGGATCGATCAGGGCTGGGTCGAGAATCCAGTGCCGTGCCCAGTCAGGCTTCAGCCGGTCTGCGGACAGCAGGAAATTCGGCGCCGTCGCGTATTGGTCATGGGACGGCGACCCGATGGCATGACATTTCAAGCACGGCGCACCCGGACTGGTAAACAACGCCCTGGCCATTGCAATTTCCTGCTCCGTAAGCGGATCCTCTTTGGCGGGGATATAGGGCAGAGGCTGTTGGGAGAGCGCCTGGAAGAACTTCACCAGCTTTCGAATCTCGATCGGTGAGAAATAGAACGTGGGCATGCGCAGTTTCAAGTAGCTGCGCACCCCGTCGCGGTCGGTGTCTTTATCATTCAAAGCAGGGTTGGCGAGGAACCGGGTCAGCCATTCCGGGTTGACGCGCGCGCCTTCCGTCAGCAGGCGAGGCGGCAACTGGCTTTTGCCGTCTGGCGTCTGGTATTGCGGCAGGTTCATGAGCACGCTGCTTTGGTCGAGCGCGAACTGGTGGCAGCCCATGCAGTTATATTTCTGCACCAGCCACCAGCCTTCCTGGATATCCCGGCGGTAATCCGCCGGGCGGTAGAAATACCGCTCCGGATACTCGGAGGTGACGCTCCCCATCAGGAAAGTGGTGAGAGCGCGAATCTCACCAGGCTTGTTGTCAAAATCGAAGTCCGGCATTTTCAGCTCTTCGCCCTCAGCCTTGATCATCCCCTCATCGAAGCTTTCCGGCTTGGCCAGTTTGTGCTCGAAGAAACCCTTATGGCTGTACCAATCCTTCTCTTTGGCCTGTTTGATAAAAAGTGCGAAGTCCATCTGCTCGAGGGGCTTGCTGCCCTCGGCCGTCAGTTCAGTTCCGATCCTCCCTTCGTTCTCGAGGCCTGCGATTTCGTGGCAACCGGCGCAGCCGTAGCGCCGGACGATCTCTTCTCCCTGGGCCTTCAGCTTCGGGTCGTTCAGGTATGAAGCGGGTGCATAGCTCGATGGATCTTTCTCTTTCAAAGTCATGAGGTAGCTGGCAATGTTCCGCGCTTCGTCCCAGGACAGCCGGAGGTTGGGCATGGGAGTCATCTGCTCGACCAGCAGTTCGTGCCCGTCGTTAGGGCACTTCGAGTGCTGCGTGTCAAAGACGAAAGGCAAGCCATGCTTCTTGTAGTCTTCTTCCGTCAGATCGCGTTTTTCGTAGGGGCAGTAAGGGTTGGTCCGCTCGCGCGGATTGTGGACCCAACGCACGAGGTAATCGTAATTGTCCTTCTCGCCCACCCGGCTTAGGTTGGCGGCGAACCATCCACCCACTGCATTCGACCCTTCACCCACTGAGTGGCATCCCATGCAGCCGCGCGTTTGGAAGCTCTCTTTACCTTTGACCGGGTCGCCGGCCGGCTGCTTGGGGAGTTGTCCGCTGAGGCCGCTTTGCCAGATGAAGGCAGAGACGGCCGGCAGTTCGTCCTCATCCAGACGGAAACGTGGCATTTTGGTAGTGGGCCGGAAAACGTGAGGGTTTTGGAGCCAGACCGGGACCCACTCCGGGCGAAGCTTCATGCGCACTTCTTTGAGATCGGGCCCCACCTTCTTCAAGTCCTGCAGCAGGTTCTTGACGCGCCGGTCGTCCTGGTCCATCTGCAAGTTGATTTTGCTGATCGTCACTTGAAGCTCGTTGGCCTTCAAATAAAGCTTCTGCGCCGTTTCGTTGTCCGGAGCCTGGTCGCCGGCCTGGATGCTCTTCTGCACCTCCAGGCGGTCTTCCGCCCGCTGCGTCTCACCCTGTTCAATCGCCCGCTGGGTGGAGATCAAGTCTGTCGGCTCGGAATCATAGCCTTGATAAACATGGCAACCCATACAGCCGCGCCATTCGAAAAGCTGCTTTCCCTTGGATAGTGTGGGAGCCTGGGCGAGCACCATGTCGCTCGCATGGCACTGCTGGCATCCGGCCTCGACATTTTCCATGGGATGGAGGGGCCACAGCCAGTGCTCATCGTGGCCATGCGCTTTTTCCACGTGCGCGATGTCCATGCCATTGCCGTTGTGACAAGGCGTGCAGCCGTATTTGTCGGGGTCGTGGATGGTCAGCAGATCGGGATCAGGATGCGAAGTGAAAGCGGCAGACATGGGGTCTTTGGTTCCACCCATGTCCTTGCGGTTCATCACCACCGGCTCGCGGATGCCGACGTGGCAGCTTTCGCAGCGGTCCACAATCCCGGCGTCGGGGCTGTTGATCTGCTTGATCTCCACCGCGAAGTCTGTGTTTTTTTTCTGCAATCCCTGCAACGCCTCAACCGTGAGTCCATCAATGTGATCCTTCACGTAGGAATCAACCTGGTTTTGCAGCTCCGAAACGGGGTGAAGCAGACTTGCCTTCTCGAGCAGGAGCTCACCCTTCTCTTTTCGCAGATCGGTGAACTTGCCTTCCAATTGGTCGAAGGTCAGGCGCAACGTCTCATCATTGCCTCCCAACTGGGCGGGAGGCAGGCTGACTTGGAAAGGGCCTCTTTCGTAGGCGTCGAGGTCTTTTTGAAGCGATTTCTTACTTCCCCGGCTCGACGTGTGTTCAATGATGTAGATCTGCGATCCAACGTAAGCCCGCGCCGTAGTCAGCAAATTAAGGACGGCGGCAGTGCGGGCGTCCACCTGGGCTGACTTCGCGTCCAGTTCCTGAACCTTGGGCGCCGTTTCCTTCTCCATTGCCTCGAGTTTCTGTTTGAGGGCGAGATAATCCGAAGAGTTCTCAATTGTCTTTTCTTTGGTGCGCTGCAGGGGAATCTGCTTTCTAAGGAAAGCCCCGTAGCGCTGCACAAATGCCCGCTGGTAGTCCTTCCATGGCCGCAAGCCAAAGAACTCATCGTAGAGAGACCACCACAAGGTCAGGAGCAGGAGTACCGAGGATATAAGCAGGTACACCGCCAGAGTTTGGCTTATGACCGGGTCTTTGTCCGGCGAGTCAGGCAAGCTGTGCCTCCTGTGTGTGACTGGCCCTTCCCGCGCCATGGGGAGCGAACGCGATTCCCCTCCTTGATAAGGAGGGGTCAGGGGTGGTTGACCGCTGTGCTGATGCGGGCGCCCACCACCCCTTACCCCTCCTCAGCCGAGGAGGGGAGTCGGTTTCTCGATGGCTTTTTTCAAACGTTCGCGTTTGAGGATGGCGCCTTAGACGTTGAACCATGGGGTAACCCAGATGTACTTGATCCGGAACAAATGACGAATCAGAATCTTGATCGGCAGCAAGAGCATCATGATCAAAAAAACTTGCATGGTGGCGTACTGGAGGAAGCTCATCCGTTCATAAACTCTCCGGTTGAACGCTGTCGACCTGATGATCCTGTGCAGCCCGTATCCCGCCACGGCGAAGTAGAGCCCCATGGCTATTGCCCCCAACACGACTTTCCCCCACATGGCGCTTACGCCGAAAAGATCGGGAAGGTCGCGGTTCACTTCGAATACCACTTTGCTTGGGTCCCAGGTTTGCCCCGGCCAGAACCACATCCATCCCGGACCGCGAATAAAGGTACCGATCACAACCATCAACAGCCACAAGAGCATGAATCCGAAGCAGAATGTCGCGATTGAGAATTTCCTCTGTTTGAGCGTATAGTAGCCCGAGCCCAACGGATTAGCGTCTATGTAGGGGATGATCATTAATCCGACAATAATAAGAGTTGGCATAACTACACCGGCAATCCATGGGTCGAAATACACCAGCATCTCCTGGAGTCCCAGGAAGTACCAGGGCGCCTTGGCCGGATTCATGGTCAGATTCGGGTTGGCCAGCTCCTCGAGCGGGGCATTGAGGGTCAAAGACCAGACCATGAGAATGACCGTGAGAATGATCGCCGCTAGAAACTCGATGCGCATCAGATAAGGCCAGGTTTGCACCTCGCGCGACCAACCGGATTTCCAGGGCTGGGTCTTGCGGTGATGGGTCTTGGCAAGCTGGGGGTCGGCCTCGAGTTGCGCAATCAGCCGGTCGTTGGCGCGGGCTTGCCGGACCGCGTACCAAGTGTAGAAGGGGACCAGGAAGAGGATGGCGACAATAGGAACGTTGTCGGGAGCTGAGACGATATCCCAGAGCTGATGCCAGTCCATGTTTTAAAGGGTAAAGGTTAAAGGATAAAGGGTAGCCGATTCCGTCGTGTACCCCTCGCCCCTTAACGATTCAACCTGTTCCCCCTCACGAACTTTTAATATTCTTTATGCCTCGGTGCGTTCCTGCTCACGAAGTGACGTGTCAAAACCTTTAACTCCATCGCCCGTATTCAAAGCCTGGTGGCGCGTGGATGAAGAGCCATTTATGAACCGCCCGCGAATCCCTTCAGCCTTTACCCTTATAGCCTTTACCCCTTAAAACTTCCTCTCCGGCTTAATCTCATTTTCCAGCACCACAGGCGCCGGGCCAGAAATGCCTCCGTCCTTTCGGACCCGCCAGAAATGAACGCCCATAAACGTTGCGGCGATTAGCGGAATCGCGAGGCAGTGCCAGATATAGGCACGCAGTAACGCGTTGGCGTCCACGATCGAGCCGCCCAGCAACGCAAAACGCACATCGTTGTAAGCGGTCATTCCGAGTTGCGGCCCGAAAGGCCCCTCGTTCCCCAAGAGCGGCGTCGCCCGCGCCATGTTCGTTCCTACCGTTACCGCCCAGAATCCCAACTGGTCGTCCGGCAGCAGATAGCCGGTAAAGGAAAGCAGCAGGGTCAGCACCAGCAGGATCACGCCCACGCACCAGTTGAATTCGCGCGGCTTCTTATAAGATCCCGTGAGGAAGACCCTGAACATATGCAGCCAGACTGCAATGATCATCAAGTGCGCCGCCCAGCGGTGCATATTCCGAAGCAGCCTGCCGAACGGGACGTCGTTCATCAAGTAAATGATGTCGCGATAAGCCTGACCCTTGGTGGGGTGGTAATAAAACATCAGCAGCACGCCCGTGATGGTCAGCACAAGGAAGAGATAGAACGTCATGCCGCCCATGCCCCACGTATAGTTGTAACGCACGGCGTCGCGGTTGATCTTGGCCGGATGAAGGTGGAAGAAGACGTTCGTGAGGACGCTCAGGGCGCGGCTGCGTTCGCTCTCGTCGTGCTTGACCCTGAACATCGACTTGTAGAGCTGAGTCTTGGTGGGCTTCTTGAGGCTCTCGAGGTCCTCCTTAGCTTTCTCCCGCAGAACCTTGACGTCCTCCTGGACGTCTTCCAATAGGCCGGTGAGACCTCGTTTCCCGTTCTTTTCCTTCTGCTCTTCTGCCATCCAGCTCTCCCAGTCGCCCGAACTTAGCGCCGATCTTCAGGTCGGCACCCACGTTTACGAGGTGTAGCGCTGACCTTCAGGTCAGCATCGTGGGTGCTGACCTGAAGGTCGGCGCCACAAGTCCTATACATTAATGAAAGCGCCCGGGTCATCAAAGTGATCCGGGCCGCCCTGGCTCTTGAACCAGGAATACAACCGCGCCGTGTCCACCACAATCTGTCCGTCGGCGCTCAGCTCAACGTGGGCGCGATCCATTGGCCGTGGCGCGGGCCCTTCGAAGTTAACCCCCTCGGGAGTGTATCCGCTCCCGTGGCAGGGGCATTTGAACTTGCCCTCCGCGGGTTTCCAGTCCGGCGTGCAGCCCAAGTGAGTGCACTTGGCAAAAATGCAGAAAAGGCGCGGCGGCTCCTTGACCACCCAGATTCGGTACGCCTGCTTGTACTTCTCATTGACCCCGATGCTGAAGTCGGAAGCATAGCCAATACTATGGACGGTATCTGGCTCAAACAAGGCGCGCGGGAAAAAGAAACGGAGGAACATCAGGAAATTGGCTGCTACGAATCCCCATACACAACTCCAAATGATGCGCCGTCGCAATCTGCCTGGGCCGGCCGGTGCTGCCGGGGCGGCGCTTGCCGGTTTGGAAGGTGCGGCGGGTCTTGCAGCCGGCTTGGGCGGCGCGGCGACAGTACTAGCCGCTGGAGCTTTCACTGAGGTTGTGGAAGGGACATCGTCCGCGTGCGCCATGCCCGAGACTCCTCCGGATACGAATTAGGTTCGCTGAGTTTTTCGAAAAACAAAGCCCGAAATTCCACTATAAGAGAAAGCGCGAAGAGGTGTCAACAGCGAGACAAGAGAAAAAGGACAGAAAAGGGGACGAGCGATAGGGACTTTATGTCGCTCGACGTGAATCTAAAGGTACGCTAGTTATGTACGTTATACGATTCTTTTCGCCCAGGAGGGCAGCTCAAGCGCACGCGAGAGGATCGGCGGCATGCGAGTCTGGGTGAGAATTTGTTCTCGCTGTCACTCCGAGGAGCCACAGGCGACGAGGAATCTCGCAGTGCGTTCACAATACTCAGGGCGAGATTCCTCGCTCTGCTCGGAATGACAGTCAAAAGGAGGCTTTCACACAGACTCAACTACCCCCTTACCAGGTCAGGATCACTTTTCCCGCCTGGCCGGAGAGCATGGCGTCGAACGCCTCCTGATATTGATTGAAGCTGAAACGGTGCGTGATAACGGGCTTGATATCGAGGCCAGAGTGGAGCATCACCGTCATCTTGTACCACGTTTCATACATCTCGCGGCCGTAAATGCCTTTCAGCGTGAGCATGTTGAAGATGACGGTATTCCAGTCGATAACGAACTCCTCGGAAGGAATGCCCAGCAGCGCGATGCGGCCGCCGTTCGACATGTTGGCCAGCATGTCTCGGAGGGCCGAGCCATTGCCCGACATCTCCAAGCCCACGTCGAAGCCCTCCTTCATGCCCAGTTCCTTCTGCACATCTTTCAAGCTGGTGTCGCGCGGGTTCACAGCCATCGTGACGCCCATCTTGCGGGCCAGTTCCAACCGCCACGGGTTGACATCCGTCTGCACCACAAAGCGTGCGCCGGCGTGCCGCACCACGGCCGCCGCCATCAACCCGATGGGCCCCGCGCCGGTGATCAGCACATCCTCGCCCAGGACGGGAAAGGCGAGCGCGGTATGTACGGCATTGCCGAATGGATCGAAGATGCAGGCGACCTCCGGATCGATATTGGCGTGATGCACCCAGACGTTCGACATGGGCACGGAGATGTACTCCGCGTAACTGCCCGGCCGGTGCACACCCAACCCCTTGCTGTGCGCACAAAGGTGGCGCCGTCCGGCCAGGCAGTTGCGGCAACGCCCGCACACGACGTGCCCCTCTGCGCCCACGAGTTGACCGGGGAAGAAGTCGGTGACGTTCGAGCCCACTTTCGCCACCTCGCCCACGAACTCGTGGCCCACAACCATCGGCACAGGGATGGTTTTGCTGGCCCACGCGTCCCATTTCAGGATATGCAGGTCGGTGCCGCAAATGGATGCACGATGCACGCGAATCAACACATCGTTGATGCCGATCTCCGGCGTCGGCACTTCCTCCATCCACAGCCCCGGTTCGGGCCGGCTCTTCACCAGGGCCTTCATTGTCTCGGGAATGTTTTCACTCATTCGTGTCCTCCGAACTCTGTCGGTGGCTTCGATATGCAGAGTTTGCCTCGCGATGAGTCTACCTTGCGAAGCTGCCGGCGTAAAGCCACCCGCCCACGCGACCGCTTGTAGGGGGACGGCTTGCCGTCGCCGGTTGTTATGTGTTCGCCGACTTGAGGTAGACAAGCCCTACCCCTACATCCTCTGCCCCAAGGCAGCCGCATAGGCTTCGAGTAGCGACTGCTTCTCGATTTGCCAGTTAAGACTCTCCTCGATGCGTTTTCGCCCGCACGCACCCAACTTTCGTTGCAAACTTTCGGAGTCAAGTATCCTCAGCATGGCCCGGGCGAAGTCTTCCGTATCACCAGGACGCGCATAAAGCGCTCCACCGTTCGCCGAGCGCCGGCCTTCCGTGAGGTCGTAGAGCACCACTGGAAGGCCAAAGGTCATGTATTCGAGGATCTTGTTCATGGTGGACTTGTCGTTCATCGGGGTGGGCGGGTCCGGCGCAACGCCCAGGTCGGCGGTTGAGAAATAGGCCGCAACATTGTCATCCGAGAGATGCCCCGGAAACCTCACCAGCGGCTCGAGACCCTTCTGGGCAGCAAGGGCTTTAAGCCGCGGACGCTCGGTCCCCGTCCCGATCAAAACGAAGAGGATATCTTGGCGATTCGAGCTATGAACAATCGAGTCAATGGACTCCAGCAGCAGATCAAGCCCATCCTGTGGCCCCATAACTCCGAGATAAACCACCAGAAAGCGCCGGCCTTCCTTGAGTTCGGGCTGCGCCGGCGTTTTCCGCATTCGCGTGAGGTCGGGGCAGCTTCGCACAACGAATGTGTGCTCTCGCCGCATTTTTCCTCGGGCCAGAGCCACTTCGCGGTAGGACTCGTTGGTGGCAATCGAGACATCGGCGGTCCAGAAGGTCAGTCGTTCAGCCCAGCAAACCAGCTTATATCCAAAGTCTCGGCGTCCGAATTTGGCTTCGTACAGCTCGGGATTGAGATCGTGATGGTCGAAAATGAAGCGCACGCCCAAGAGCTTAAAGAAGAGGCCGACCAAGAAAATTGTGTCGGGCGGGTTGCAAGACTGGAGGACGCGGAAGCGTGTGCGCGCGTAAACCCGAATGGACAGGACGAACTGCGCGACGAGCGCCAAGGCATACTCGAGGAGGTAACCGAGCGGCCCGGAGGCTTCCCAGACGCGGTATCGGTAGATCTCGATGTCCTCGAGGGTTTCACGGCCCCGTTCGAAGCCTCGGGCTTTCGGGCAGATCACCGAGACACGGTATCCGGCGTCCCGCAACGCACGAGCCTCCTGCCAAACCCGCCGATCCACAGGAACCGGAAGATTCTCGATGATGATGCAAACGCCGGTCTTTTTCTCTTCCATCTCGACGCCGCCGAAACAGCGTACGGGCGCCTTTACGCCGCCATCGGCCTCCGAGTTCGTCAGACACAGATGGCGGGATAAACCAGCCGCTGCCTCCGCCAATCAGGCCTTCTCGAACCCGTTCCCGCAAGCCGGGTAAAGCAGGTGAAACAGCGTCATCGCCAGGTAGCGAGGGTAGGAACGATGATCCGACAGGAAACCGTAGTCCCGGTACGAATAATCGAAGCCGCCATCCGACCTCTGGTGCGCAAGCAGGCGATTATAGCAGGCGTCGATCAAATCCGGATGAACGCTCAGCCGCGATCGCCGAGCCTCGTGAAGCGCCGCTGCCATCGCGCCCGTGTAGTAATCGACTTCGGGACCTCCACCGGCGGCGTAACGACAGTTCTTTGCGCATGCACCCGTGGGCTGCACTCCCGTCGCGAGGAACCCCGCCAGCTTGGGAATTAACTGTTCCGCCCAACGTCCGGGCCTCACGGCGTTAGACCAGGCGAGGTGCAGAAATTGAAACGCATTGTACTGAAAGCATAGGTAGTGCGGCCGCGACTGCTCGTACTGATTCCCGATGATGTAGGGGAGTTCGCCGCTGGGAAGCTGCGCGGAGGCTGCGAAATCCAGCAGCGCGCCTACGTGCTCGAGGTAGCGCTCTTCTTGGGTCGCCTCCCACAAGCGGAGAAAATACCAGGCGGCGATCACTGAATTGTTAGTGACCTTGCCGCGTGGTTTATCGAAATAGTTGATCACCTTGCCCGCTGTGTGATCCTGGAAGCCGATACGGTTCACGATGAATCTGTAAGCGCGCAACGCGCCGTCGAGGAATTCCGACCGCGCTTCACGGCAGTACGTGGCAAGCAAGGCCGTGCCGCCCCAAATCCCTTCCAGCGTAGCGATCAAGTGGCGGCGTTCCGGCAACGGATATTTCCAATAGCCTTCGTCGGTTTCAAGGGCCAGTGTGGCCTCGCTGCTTCGGATGGCGATTTCGCGATAATGCGCCTCCCCAGTCGCCTCGAACAGCTGCCAGTTCGTGAGCACCCAGTATCCCTGTGTCTGCATGAAGACGTAATCGTCTCCCCAGGGAATGAAATCGAACGCGCTTTTCAGAAACCGCCAGGCGCGAAGGTTGAAACGAACGCCGGGGTCAGGTCCGTGAAGAATTCCATCCCGGTAGTGGGTTCGATAGAGGTAGGAATGCAGGCGTTCAGCAGATCCGATAAGAGTTGCGTTTGTGGGCATTACAGTCAACTCGAAGCTCTATACCCGATCAAAAACCAAGACATCTCTCGCCAAGGCGCTAAGCCGCAAAGAAGCGCAAAGTGGAGGGGCTCAGTTTTTCTTTGCGACCTTTGCGTGCTTTGCGTCTTTGCGTGGAACCGATACTCTTGAACCCCCTCCCGAATGAGGAGACGTGGGGTCATGAGCGCACCACTCGGGAATAAACCTCCAAAATCCTTTTCGCCGTGGCCGGTATCGAGTACGGACCCAGGCGCTCGCGGCCGCGGCTGCGCTCTCCCTGGCGGCAGACTGCAATGATTTTCGCTGCCAAGGCATCCAGCTCTCTCGGCACGATATAATTTCCGTCTCCCTCGCAGATCAGGTCCGCCGCGTCCCCCACGTCCACAGATATGACGGGAAGGTTCGTAGCCATGGCTTCTCTGAGCGCGAGCGGTGAACCTTCGATCATGGAAGCCATCACCAGGAAGTCCGCAGCGTTCATATAGAGGGGCATCTCGGAATGGGGTTTCTTGCGAACCTGAAGGATTTCGAGCTGAGGAATCTGTTCCCGCGCTTTGGCGACCGCGGCTCCAATCAGGTCAAAACGCTTCCGCTGCTCTTGAGGATTGTAAGGAAACAAAACGTACTTCTTCCCCGGGTCCAGGCAGGCAATTCGGCAGGCATCATCGCGGTTCATAGGACGGAAGAGGTCCAAGTCGATTCCACAGGGAATGATCTCGGCCGATTTAAGTCCGAGGGCCCGCCTCATCTGCCGGTTCTGTACGATAACCGCCGAAGCAAGCGGCGCCAACATATAACTCGAAGCCTGAAAGAACCGGCCGACGGGGGTGATATGGCCGTCCGCGGCGGGCCGGCCAAGAACATCGTCACCGTGAAAGGTGATCACCAGCGGCACCCCAAGCTCGAACCGGGCTACCCATCCTGATAAGCCAAAATGAGCGTGGATCAAGTCGTAATGCCTGGCCCGTAATCGGCGCCGCACCTCGCCAATTCCACTCAGGTAATTCCAGCGCGACTGGCGGCCGTTCACAAAAAGCACTTCGTAGTCCACTCCGAGGGGGCGAAGGGACTCAAGCTGGTCCTGGACGAAACTGCCGAAGCTGGGGTCTGCCTCGTTGGGCCACATGTTCGTCACGGCCAGTACGCGATAAGTCCTAGGCATGGCATTTTCCGCGTGGCAGCAGATTATACCACCCTGTGTCTCGCATCAAAGGTGGCTTGGAGTGCGGTAGCGCCAGCTACCGCCTTTTCGCGATGATTCCAAGGCGGCAGCTTCGCTGCCGCACTCCATAACGCCTCGCACCCTTTGATGCGTAACGTTCTTTTTTGTGCCTCTGTGGTGAATCTTCTCTACGCCGGCTTGTTCCCGCGCATCGCGACGGGGCGCGGAAGAAGGGTGATATTCTCGAACCCGGCTTTTTCGAACCAGGCTTGAACCTGCGGATATGTATGTTTCCACTGGTAACGGAGAGAGTACCATTCGAAGGTATCGAGCACGCGCCGCTCGGGGTCCGGATGCATGGCGATCTTCGCCACGAGACGCATCGGGTAACAGATCGGAATACGATACAGATAGTAGAGCGGAATCGCGACGTGGCAAAGAGCATAGAGCCACCGCTTGGGCAGACGGGTAGTGAAGAAGCGTTCGAAGCGACTGGAAGTCTTCCTCGCCCAATCCAGCCCCGGGGCGAGACGAGAAACCAACTTTTGCCTTTTGGCGGGGATTTGATATTCACTATCGTGAGCCAGCAACTCGTTCACCTGATCCGGAAAGTACTCGAAAGCTTCGGCCAGGCGGCGCAGAGGGTAGACCCAGATGGCTGCCGCGCCGCGCGGCTTCACCGTTGCAGCCATGCGTCTGAAACCCTCGCGGCTGTCAGACGTGTTCGTCAACCCACCGATGCTGTAAGCGAAATCGAAAGTGCCGGGGCGAAAGGGCGGGAAAAGCGCATTAGCTTGAATGAAATGGCAGTGCGGCAGGCTGCGCAGGTTTTCCCGAGCGGCATCGACCGCCAGACTGGGGTCGAGCCCCACGGTTTCAGCGCCCGACCGCGCGACGATATCCATGAAACGGCCGCTACCGCATCCTACGTCAAGTACGAGCTTGCCGGCGAGTTCTTCGGGCCTTGTTCCAGTGGACGCTACGAACGTGGACTCGCTGAACTTTCTTGACTCTGTATCGAACGGTGTGCGCCGCCAGCGTTTCCACTCGAAGTTGGAACTGGACATGTAGGCGTCGCTGGGCACGAAGCGCGGGATCCCATCCTGAATGGGAAAGTCGCAGCGGCATTTCGGGCAACCGAGAAGGCCTGCGAGAATCTCTTCCTTGTCACTTTGCTGGATGTCGAGCCGCAGCGGACCTGAACATTCCGGACACGCCAGCAACTCGGTCAAGCGGGTTTTCACGAGAGACGCACCTCAGCAGGCAATAACCGACTACCGGCGAGAATTCCGCAGTCTTAGCGTAGCGCCGACCTTTAGAGCCTGCCCTGAGCGAAGAGAAGCGTCGGGAGCGACCATGCTGACCTGAAGATCAGCGCTACAAGAGGTAAGCGCTACGAAAGGTCAACGCTACGTGCCGAACCCTTTAGACGTGATTGAGTGGCTTTCGGCTCACACAGTAGATAAATGGAGAAGTCCAGCGGTTGTGCGGGAGCCGAACGACGTGGTCATCAACGAACCACACGGCCCGGGAGATGGCAGTGTGGGAGCGGATAGTGAACCAGTAAAGAAGATTCCTGGGCCAACGTTCGACGTTAATGACCTCCAAACATATGGGCATGAAATAGTCGCAGCTTTCAATCTCTAGCCCGGCCTCCCGGTGAGCGGAAGCCAGTTTTTCGCGGCTCATAGGTACATGAGCATCGTACATAACCCGGTCAAGCAGCCTTTGATATCTTCCTAAAACACCCGTGAAATTCGGAATGTCGTCAAACATCCTCCCACCGGGTTTCAGCAACTTCGCCATGGCCCGAAGAGCTTCCGCAGTCTGCTTGAAATGCTCAATGACCCCAAACGAAATCACGACATCAAACCGCCCGATGAGCTCCGGAGGAATTGCGAAGAAATCCGCGCAATAGATTTCCCCTTCGACTCCTTCTCTCTGCAGAATCTTGCGAGCCCTTCCGCAGCCCGTTTCCGAGCGATCGATCCCAGCCACCTTGAACCCATAGTTCTTTGCAAAGTACGGCAGATAAACCGACTGGGCGCACCCGATCTCGACCAGCGCCATTGACGAGGTGTCGTAGCCTTTGAACAGTTGCTGAAAGGCCTGATGAAATCTCCTGACCTCATAATTCTTGAGGCCAGGGCGGTGAGGGTCAAGAGCAGGGGGCAGGGGCAGGCGAGTCCGTTTCCACCATTCCTCCCAGAATTCTTCACCCGCGATGTCGCCGCCGGGTAGATTGCTGTTCTTGGTTTCGATCAATTTCCTGTCCTCTCAGGACATGGTATCACGTTAAATTCAGAATCTGTCATCCTGAGCGCAGCGAAGGATCCCTGCAGTTGTTCGCAAATCACGGAACAATCGGAAACTGCGGAGATCCTTCGCGGCCACGAAAATGACTCCCCTCCTCAGCGGGAGGAGGGGCAGGGGGTGGTGGGTGATATCATCGGCATCGCGCAACCACCCCTAACCCCTCCTTACCAAGGAGGGGAATCATTTTCATGACCAGTAGTGAGCCGGAGGATCATGAAATCTGCGCTCAGGATGACAGTTGATTGATCTTTTCACACCTTCCGAGCCTTGCGAAATGGATTTGCGCTTTTGCAGTAATGACAACCCACCCGCTTCGCCCTCTGACACCTAACACCCGGCACCTGAGACCTGCTTAAGCGCCGAGGATTTCCTCGTATTCTCGCAGGACGGATTTCGCGTCAAACCGGCTAAGAAAAGCGTCCAGACTCTGGTGGGGATGTAATCCGCTCTGCGCAGATTTGAGGGCAGCGATGATCGCCTCCGCCAGCGCCTGCGGATCGGAGGGTGGCACGAGCTGAGCCAAAGGGCAGCCCGCAAGTATTTCACGCACCGCACCCGGGCAGTCTGTGGCCACCACCGGCGTCCCGACGGCCAAGGCTTCGATCGCGACCAGCCCAAAGCCCTCCCAACGTGAGGGAAGCACACACAGATCGGCATGTTTGAAGTAGGGATATGGGTTGGGCTGAAATCCGGCGAACTGAACCACCCCGGCCAGCCCTAGTGTCTCTCGCTGGTCAAGCAGGTCGGACTTGAGCGGCCCGTCGCCCAGAATTGTAAGGTCGGCATCCGAAACCGCGGCGCGCACTAATGGCATAGCGTCCAGCAACACATCGAACCCCTTCTCTCGTGCCAAGCGGCCTGCGGCGACAACATGAGGACCGCTGTGGGAGTAAGGATTGCCGACCGCCTCTGCCAGCCGTCTCGCTAGATCGAAGTCCACGGGGTTATAGATGCGCACCAGCTTGCTTCGAGGAACGGCAAAGGTATCGGCCAACTCATCGAGCACGTGGTCTCCCACGCAGATTATCTTGTCTGCCCGCGGGTACAACCACCGATACAGCCAATTCCAGATCAGCGGATGCTTTCGCCCTTGGGCGTTTAGAGCACTAGGCGAAGTATCTTCCCGCATCAGCACGCGAACCGCAGGCGGAAAGAAAGGCCTTAACAAGACCGTTGCCATATTCAGCTCGACCATAGCTGAATGGATGACCTGCGGCTTCAGCTTCCAAACCAGTCGAATTATGCCCGGAAAGGCGCGCCGGACCCGTCCGGCTTTAAGATCGTGGAGCGTGATATCCGCTGGTAATTCCTTGAGGAGCGGACCCACCGCATCGACCAAAGCCAAATGGGATTCGAAGCGGGAGCGGTCCAGATGCTCGAGGAGCGTCACAGTCACCCGCTCGGCTCCACCCCCGCTGAGGGTAGGCATCAGAAACAAGACTCTCCTCCGGCCGGTTCTCATAGCGCGTACTTATTGACGGAAATCGCCGCCATAACGGTGGCACTCTGGAAGGGCGGGGCTTCAGCCCCGCCGCCTCTGGGAGCCCGACCAGTTGGGCCTTTAGGCCCTGAAGCCAGGGTGCCTCAGGGGCTAAAGCCCCAACGATAATCAG
>Ga0187879_10001018_pt1 | contig 18986 bp, 10 predicted proteins | sample June2016WEW_19_1_FD_132423 | JGI IMG/M metagenome (GOLD analysis project Ga0187879, IMG submission 132423) | Peatland microbial communities from SPRUCE experiment site at the Marcell Experimental Forest, Minnesota, USA - June2016WEW_19_10 | ecosystem: Environmental > Terrestrial > Soil >... | reverse complement strand
GTGTTCGCCGCCGTCAGGGAGCAGTTCGGCATCCCGCGCGACGACAACCTCAGGCTCCGCGACTTCCCCACCCTCGCCCACGTCATCGGCTTCGCCCGCGACCGGGCACCACACGCTGAGCCCGCCGCAGGCAGCGAAGTCCTGGCGACGGAGACCACACCGCCAGAGCCCCGGTCGGCGCCCGCCTTCACCGGCGACATCGCCGCTGCCGAGCGGCTGCCGCGCCGGATCCCGGTCCCGGTGCTCCGGCCTCCGATCGGGTGGTGCTCCGCCACGCCCGTGACCCTTGATGCGACCAAGCGCGTCGTCGTAATGGCGGACGCGGGAGGCGTCGCGGACGCACTCGTCAGGCGACTCGGCGCCCTCGGCGTCACCGCGCTCGTGCTGGAGCCGGGAACCACCGCAGCGGATATCGACGCCCGCCTGATGACATGGCTCGCTGACGGGCCCGTAGACGGGCTCTACTGGCTCGCGGCGCTCGATCAGGAGCCTGCGATCGATCAGCTTGACCTGGCAGGCTGGCGCGATGAGCTGGGCCGCCGGGTCAAGACCCTTTATGCGGCGGTGCGCCGCCTGGACGCCGAAGGCCACCTCGGTCCGCGCGGCAGCTTCCTGGTGTCAGCGACTCGCCTCGGCGGCTACCACGGCTATGACGAGGCAGGTGCTGTTGCGCCGCTGGGCGGTGCCGTGACCGGCTTCACCAAGGCTTACCGGCGCGAGCGGCCTGAAGTCCTGGTCAAGGCGGTGGACTTCCCCGTCACCAGGAAGACCGCATCGCTGGCCGAAGCCCTCATCGAGGAAACCCGGCTTGACCCGGGCACCGTCGAAGTCGGCCGCGCGGACGGCCGCCGCTGGGCGATCGGTCTTCGCGAGGTCCCGTTCGGCGACGGCGCCGGCGGCCTCACTCTCGGCAGCGAGACCGTGTTCGTGGTCACCGGCGCCGCAGGCAGCATCGTGTCGGCGATCGTCGGGGACCTGGCCCGAGCCAGCGGAGGCGTCTTCCACCTTGTCGACCTGACGCCTGAACCGGATCCCGCCGACCACGACCTGGCCGCCTTCGTGACCGACCATGACGGCCTCAAGGCGACGATAAGCGAGCGGCTCAGGGCCAGCGGACAGCGCCCGACCCCCGTGCTGATCGAGCGCGAGCTCACCCGACTTGAGCGGCTGAACTCTGCCCTGACCGCGATCCAGGCCGTCCGCGACGCTGGCGGCCGGGCGTACTACCACGCGGTGGACATCACCGATGCCGACGCTGTCGCGCAGGTGGTCGCGGACATCCGCGACCGGCACGGGCGCATCGACATTCTCCTGCATGCTGCCGGGCTCGATATCAGCCACGGGATCGCCGACAAGGACCGCCGCGAGTATGACCTCGTCTTCGACGTCAAGAGCGACGGCTGGTTCAACCTGCTGCACGCAGCTGCCGATCTCCCGGTCGGCGCGACCGTGGCCTTCAGCTCAGTGGCCGGCCGGTTCGGCAACTCGGGCCAGACCGACTACAGCGCGGCCAACGACCTGCTGTGCAAGATCACGTCGAGCTTCCGGCGGACCCGGCCTGCCACCCGCGGGATCGCGCTCGACTGGACTGCGTGGGGCGGCATTGGCATGGCCAGCCGTGGATCGATCCCGAAGGTTATGCAGGCGGCTGGTATCGACATGCTGCCTCCCGAGGCGGGCATCGCCTGGATCGGCAGGGAACTCACGGCGGGCCCGTTCGCAGGTGAGGTCGTCGTCGCCGGGAAGCTGGGCATGATGCTGGCCGAACTCGACCCCGCAGGCGGCCTGGACGTAGCTGCCGTCGACGCAAGCAGGGCCGGGCCGATGGTCGGATCCGTCACCGGCATGGGCGTCTACTCGGGCCTGACGGTCGAGACAACCCTTGATCCTCTGGCGCAGCCGTTCCTGCACGATCACCAGATCGAGTCCTTCACTGTGCTGCCCGGCGTGATGGGCGCCGAGGCCTTCGCCGCCGTGGCCAGCCTTGCCGCTCCCGACCTGCACGTCGCGGGCATCGAGCGGATGGAGTTCCTCGCCCCGGTGAAGTTCTACCGCGACCAGCCGCGCACCCTGACAGTACGGGCCGTCATCCGCAGGGATGGCGCCGATCTGGTGGCCGACTGCGAGCTTGCGGCCAGCCGGCTGCTCAACCGCGATGCGGCGGCGCGATGGACAACGCATTTCACTGGCAGCGTCCGGCTCACCGTGCGGGCACCGCAGCCCGAGACTGACGATTCCCCCGCCAAGGCGGCCGCCGCCTTCGTCGGCCATGCGGACATCTACCGCGTGCTCCCCCATGGCCCGGCCTACCAGGTGCTCGACGAAGTGTGGCGGTCCGACGGCGACACGATCGGCCGGCTCGCCGCGCCGCTACCGCCCGGCCACCTGCCGGCCGGAAACCCCACCAAGACGGAGCCGCGGCTGGTGGAGCTCTGCTTTCAGACGGCCGCCATCTGGGACATCGGCCAGGCCGGGCGGCTAGCACTGCCTGGCCACGCCGACCTGATCCGCACAGTGCGCCGGCCGAGGGGCGACGGGCGGCTGTTCGCGGTCGTTCATCGGGCGGATAACGGCAGCTTCGACTGCCGCGTCGTGGACTCCACCGGCGACGTCCTCGTCCGCATCGACGGGTACCGCACCACGGCCCTGCCCAGTGCGGTCGCGGACGACATCCAGCGCCCGATACGTACTGCCATGGGTGCCTGATATGCGTCACCCTGACCCAGAGGAACCAGCGTGACGACCATTCACAGGCTCGCCATCGTCAACCGGGGCGAAGCGGCGATGCGCTGTATCGCCGCGGTCGCCGAGCTTAACCAGGAGTCCCGCGAGCCCATTACGACAATTGCCCTATACACCGAGCCTGACGCGGCATCCTGGTTCGTCCGGGAGGCGAGCGAGGCGGTGCCGCTCGGACCGGCAACCTTCGCCGACTCGGACGGCCACCGCAAGAGCACCTACCTCGACCTCGGCCGGCTGATGGCCGCACTGACGCAGGCGCGCGCCGATGCCGTCTGGGTGGGCTGGGGCTTCGTGGCCGAGTCGGCCGACTTCGCGCGGTTGTGCGAACGCGCCGGACTCACCTTCATCGGCCCGGACAGCGACGTGCTCCGGCTGCTTAGCGACAAGGCGCGCGCCAGACAGCTTGCCGAAGGCCTCGGTATTCCGGTGGTCCGCGGGAGCGGCGGCCCGGCCCATGACGCCGAAAGGGCGCCGGCCCGCCAGGTAGAAGTCCAGGTGGTGGCCGACAGCCACGGCACCGTCTGGGCCGTCGGCGTGCGCGATTGCAGCATCCAGCGGCGGAACCAGAAGGTCATCGGGGAGTCAGCCAGCACCCTGCTCGATGAAGCGGGCCAGCAGGCCTTGTGCGACGCGGCCGTGCGGATGTGCGCTGCCGCAGGTTACCGCAGCATCGGCTCGGTCGCGTTCCTCGTCGATCCGGTCGCGCGGGACTTCATGTTTCTGGAGGTCAACACCCGGCTGCAGGCAGAGCACCCGGTCACCGAGCTCGCTACCGGGCTCGACCTGGTCAAGCTCCAGCTGGCCATCGCGGAAGGTGGCCGGCTGTCGGGGAGCGCGCCGCCGCCGCGCGGCCACGCCATCCAAGCGCGGCTGAACGCCGAAGACCCGGAACACGCATTCGTTCCGGCACCAGGCCACGTATCCGCGCTGCGGCTGCCCTCCGGCACCGGCATCCGGGTCGATACCGGCGTTGCTGCGGGTGACGAGATCGTCCCTGCGTTCGACCCGGTGATCGCCAAGGTGACCGCCTGGGGAAAGGACCGCCGAGAGGCACTCAGCCGACTGCACCGCGGCCTTGCCCAGTCCCTCGTGGTCGTGGATGGCGGGACCACCAACAAGGCCTTCCTGCTCGCTCTGATCGACCAGCCTGAGGTGCGCGCGGGCAGCTATGACAACCGCTGGCTCGACCGGCTCACCGAGGCGCGCATGCACCTTCCGCCGCAGCACCCAGTGGCCCTGCTCCAGGCCGCCATCGAAGCGGCCGATGCGGAGCAGGCGGTCGTGCAGGCCAATTTCTACGCGGCCGCCGCCCGGGGGCGACCCGTGCTGCCGGAGGAGGTCGGGCACCGGATCGAAGTGACCCTGCGCGGCAACGTCTACCGGATGCACGTCTACTGCCTCGGGCGCGGCGACTACCGGGTCGACGCGGGTGACGGCGTGATCGATGTGAACGTCCAGCGCTCCGGCCGCCATGAGCGGACTGTGACCTGCCTCGGCAAGCGCCACCGCATCGTTACCGATACGCAAGGGCCGAGGCTGATCGTCGAGGTGGACGGCGTGCCCCACGTCATCACCAGGGAAAGCGGCGGTCGGGTTCGCGCCCCGGCTCCGGCGTTCGTCGTCGCCGTCCTGGTGGTCGTGGGCGATACGGTCCTGGCCGGCGATCCGCTCGTCGTCGTAGAGAGCATGAAGATGGAGACGACCATCACGGCTCCGCTGCCCGGCACCGTCCACGCGGTACTGGCCGCCGTCAATACGCAGGTGGAGGCAGGCGCGGCGCTGGTACAGCTGCAGCCGTCGGACCGGCCCGGAGAACAAACCGCGAGGAGCCCCCGGCTCACGCTGGCCGCCGCAGCCGGCCGGTCAGCCGGGCACGGGCAGACCGGACCCGGCCAGGGCAGTGTCGACCACCCGGCAACCCTCCGCGGCTACCTGCTCGGCTACGACCTTGACGAGGGCGCCGTGCGCGACCTGACCAGGCAGCAGCAGGCGCTGCTGGCCGCCACCGCCCCGGCCGATCCGGACCTGCTGGGCCAGGAGCAGGAACTGCTTGAGATATTCGCTGACCTCACGGCGCTGAGCCGGCGCGAGCCCGAGGACTCCGAAGATGAGCATTCCCGCAGTGCCGAGGATTACCTCTTTACCTACCTGGCATCCCTCGATCCCGAGCGAAGCGCGCTGCCCGACCCGTTCCTCAGCCAGCTGAGGCGCGCCCTGGCCCGGTACGGCATCACGTCGCTACGGCGCACCCCGGAGCTGGCGGAAGCCCTGCTGCGAATGTCCCTGTCACTCGCCAGGGTGCAGGTCACAGCGCCCATCGTCATGGCGATCCTCGACCGGTGGCTGCGCAGGCGCGACGTTCTCCTGCCGCTGATGACCGACGAGCGCCGCACGCTCCTCGACCGTCTCATCGCCACTACGCAGGGCCGCCATCAGCAGGTCTGTGACCTCGCACGCGAAGTCAGATACGGCTACGTCGACGCGCCGATACTGGACCGGATGCGACCGCAGATCTACGCGGAGATGGAGTGCTACCTCGACGAACTCGCCGGGCATCCGTCCGGCGAGCGGATCACCGAGATCACCGATGCCCTCGTCTGGTGCCCGCAGCCAATGCGGGCCTTGCTGCGGGACCGCTACCGCGACGCGGACGCCACCACCAGGGTCCGCCTGCTGCAGGCACGGACCCTGCGCTTCTACCGGATCCGCGCGCTCCGGCAGCTGCGATGCCAGGCGTTCGGCTCGCACCTCACCTGCCTGGCGGAGTACTCAGACGATGGCCACGACGTGCAGCTGGTCGCCGGGTACGTGTCCCTGGCGGACCTCGCTGGCTTCGCCGCCGAGCTGCGGGAGTTTCTCGGCGCGCTGCCCCCCGGCAGGCGAGTGGTCGTGGATATCGAGTCCTGGCGGACCGGCGAATGGATGCATGCCGCGCAGATGGCCGCCGAACTGGCGGGCCTGCTGGCACGGACCGATTTCGGGTACCCGCTGGACAGCCTCGACATCACGCTCACCAGCGACAGCCGCCCTGATCCAACGGGAGGCTCCGCGGAGCACCTGCGGACCCAGCACTTCACCTTCAGGCAGGACCACGCCGGGTTCACTGAGGATCCGCTCTACCGTAACCTGCATCCGATGATCGCCGAGCGCCTCGACCTGTGGCGGCTGTCGAACTTCACCCTCCAGCGGATGTCCTCCGCTGAGGATGTCTACCTGTTCAATGCGGTCGCCCGCGAGAACCCGAAGGACGAGCGCCTGATCGCGATCGCCGAAGTGCGCGACCTCACCCCGGCGCGCGACTCGGCGGGCCGGACTATCGGCTTCCCGCATCTGGAGGGAGTGCTGGCTCAGACGTTGGCTGCCATGCGCCACGCCCTGGGCGGCAAGCCGCCGAAACGACGGCCGCTCAGCAACCGAGTGATCCTTTACGTACGCCCGACCTGGGACATCGCTCCAGCGACCTGGCGCGGTGTGGCCCACCGGCTCGCGCCAATGACCGCGGACCTTGGCCTGGAGAAAGTCACTATCCGGATCCGCGCGCTCGATGCGTCCAGCTCTGAGACCCGGGACGCGGTGCTCGATGTCGAGAGCCTCGACCGGGCAGTCACCGTACGGGTCAGGCAGCCTTCCGACCGGCCCATCAGGCAGCTGACCGAGTACCGGCAGAAGGTGCTGCGCTCGCAGCGCCTCGGGGCGCCGTATCCGTATGAGCTCATCCGCATGCTCACGCCGCCGGTGGGCGCTCCCGCCGACTTCCCGGCCGGCGAGTTCGCTGAGTACGACCTCGACGACAGCGGCGAGCAACTGGTGCCGGTAGACCGGCCCTACGGCCGCAACCTGGTCGGGATCGTCGTCGGCGTGATCGGCAATTACACCGCGCTGGTACCTGAGGGCATGCGCCGGGTGGCGATCCTTGGCGATCCGACCTCCGGCCTCGGCAACCTGGCCGAAGCCGAGTGCCGGCGGATCGTCGCCGCGCTGCGCCTCGCCAGCAGGCTCGGGGTGCCGGTCGAGTGGTTCGCGCTGTCCTCGGGAGCCCGCATTGCCTGGGACAGCGGCACCGAGAATATGGACTGGATCGCCGCGGTACTGCGCGGCCTGATCGAGTTCACTCAGGCAGGTGGCGAGGTCAACGTGGTGGTGACCGGGATCAACGTCGGCGCCCAGCCGTACTGGAACGCCGAAGCTACCATGCTCATGCACACGAGCGGAATCCTCGTGATGACGCCGGCCAGCGCCATGGTGCTGACCGGGAAGAGCTCGCTGGATTACTCGGGCGGCGTGTCAGCCGAGGACAACCTCGGCATCGGCGGATTCGACCGGATCATGGGCCCGAACGGTCAGGGCCAGTACTGGGCGCCCACGCTGGCCGATGCATGCGCCCTGCTGCTGCGCCACTACGAGCACACCTACGTCGTGCCGGGCGAGGGCACCCCACGGCGGGCACCCACCATCGACCCCGCAGACCGGGATGTGTGCTCATCGCCACACAAGCCCGTCGCCGGGTCAGACTTCAACCGGATCGGGGACGTCTTCTCCGCCGAGCTCAACGGCGAGCGCAAGAAGCCCTTCGACATGCGCTCGGTGATGCGCGCCGTCACCGACACCGATCACGAGCCGTTCGAGCGCTGGGCACGGTGGCGCGATGGCGAGAATGCAATCGTGTGGGAGGCACACCTCGGCGGGTTCCCGGTCTGCCTCATCGGCGTTGAGTCGCAGCCCCTTCCCCGCACCGGGTTCGTCCCCGCCGACGGCCCGCCATTATGGACCGCCGGCACGCTGTTCCCGCAGGCCTCGCGGAAAATCGCGCGTGCCCTGAACGCGGCGAGCGGCAACCGCCCGGTGGTGGTCCTGGCCAATCTCAGTGGGTTTGACGGTTCACCGGAGAGCATGCGCAAGTGGCAGCTGGAGTACGGCGCGGAGATCGGCCGCGCGGTGACCAACTTCAGTGGCCCGATCGTCTTCGTGGTCGTCTCCCGTTACCACGGCGGCGCGTTCGTCGTGTTCTCCAAGCGGCTGCACAACACAATGGAGACCGCCGCGGTGGCCGGTTCGTACGCATCGGTGATCGGCGGCGCGCCGGCTGCCGCGGTGGTCTTCGCCCGTGAGGTCGGCTCCAGGACCGAGCAGGACCCGCGTGTCGTGAGCATCCGGGAGAAGCTCGCCGCCGACGCGGCGGGCACCCATGCGGAGCTGCGCCAGGACCTTGTCAAGGCCGTCCGGGAGGTCCGCGCCGAGAAGCTCGGGCAGGTCGCCGACGAGTTCGACAGCATTCACGACATCCAGCGGGCCATGCGGGTCGGGTCCGTCGACCACATCATCCCGGCCGCTGAGCTGCGCCCCTTCATTATCGGGGCACTCGAGCGGCGGCTGGCGCACGGAACAGCGGCGGCCGACGCCGGGAGCGCCGCTCGCGGCACCGGCTGAGGCAGGCCCGCGTCATTCGTCAGCGGGCAGCCGCGGGGCGGGCTATGCGAGCGGCCTGTGCAGCCAGTGATGCGACGGGGACACCTCATCAAGCGGAGAGACCGGCTCCAGCTCGGTCGGCCGAGGGAAGTCGCCGGACGCGCAGGCCGTGAGCACGAACGACCCGCTCCGCCGCCACCAGCCGCCGAAAACTGCTCCTTCGACGGTGCAGACCTGGAGCGGGGACCAGGCACGCTCGGGCGGCGTCAGGTCAGCGACTGTCACCTCCACGGAGCGGGTGTCCCGGCGAAGCCCGGTGCGGAGCACCTTGAGCGCGCTTTCCTTGGCCGACCAGATGAGGTTGGCGGCGATGTCGCGGGCCGGCCCGGCGGCAGTGACGAGGTCACGCTCGGGACCGGTCAGGTAGTCCCGGACAAACGCGTCGCTGCGCGGCTCCACAAGCTCGAGGTCGCAGCCGGTTGCGGCAGGCTCTCCCGCGACCAGGCAGGCGGCGCTGCCAGCCCGGTCGGTGAGCGAGACGCCGCGCCCGGCGGGCTGCCCGTCAACAAAGAGCTCCGGTGCGCCGTCGGCGGCCGGGCGGGCCTCGATCCGGGCCAGCGCTGCGTTATCGTCCGGCCAGCCAAGGACTCGCGACACGGCCAGCTTGAGCGTCCACCGGTTCAGCAGGAAATCCGTGCGGCGCTTGGAGTAGCGCATGCTGCCCGCATACCGGCGCTCCGCAGCGGTCAGCCAGTCGGCACCGGGGGGCAGCCGCTCCTCAGCGCGCGCAAGCCACCACGTCAGCACGTCCGTCCCACTCCTGCCAGGTCCTGCAATAGCCTAGACCGGCGCCCCGGATCGGGCGTGCGTACGGTGGCAGCCGGGCCGCCATCGGGAGATGTCATGGACCGGTTCCTTGCCGGCAGTCGGTAGCGGTCCCATTCCAAGGTGACACAAGGGGACAGATGGATGAGGACCAGGCGCGGGCGCGGCTTCGCGCCGAACGCGCCGAGGTGGCAGGCCTGCTCACAGACACTGAGGAAGCAGGACAGCAGGACCGGGCAGCCGAAGACGAGACAGGTGACATCGCCGATTCGGCCCAGCCGCTGACGGCCCAGGGCATGGATGATGCCGTTGCCGAAAGTTTGCGTGATCGGCTGGCCGCGCTGGATCGGGCGCTGCAGCGACTGGACGATGGCTCCTACGGCCGTTCTGTTCGCAGCGGGCTGCTGATTCCTGATGATCGCCTCGATGCCGACCCGGCGGCAGAGCTTACGGTCGAGGAGGCCCGGGCACGCCCGTGACGTCCTTGCGCGCCCGGTGCGCGCTGCACCCGCCGCGTCCGTTACGGGCAGTTCGGGCAGCTAGCCACCCGACGCGAACGACGGGAGCTTGGCCTGGCAGGCCTTCAGCGCGGCGGCCACCTTGGGATCATTGGGGTTCAGCCCGTTCAGGAAGCGGTCTGCGCCCGACGACCCGGCTGCGGGTGGGCCTGTCGGCCGGGCAGCCGGGATCGTCTCGCCATGCGAGGACATGCAGCTGCGGAACGCCTGGAAGGCCGCGGCAAATCCGCCGCGGCCGAACCCGCCACCGCCGAACCCGCCACCGCCGAACCCACCGCTCGGGCGCAATGCGGCGCACGCCTGCCGGGCCTGCGCAAACGCGGTGCTCCCGCCGCCCGGGAAGCCGCCGGAACCGCCAGCTCCGCTGGTCGGTCGGGCGGTCGGGATAGTGATGCCATGCTGACGCAGACAGCTGAGATAGGCGCTCGCCGCCGAACCCGCCGAACCCGCCGAACCCGGCGAACTCGACGGGCTGGCGCTCGACGAGCCAATCAGCCCGCATCCGGCGGTGAGCAGCAGCACTGCGCTGCCCACCGCGACTGAGCACAGAGCCCTGCGGGACCGGCCGACCCGGGCGCGCGGTCTTGCTGATTGGCGTGTCATTCCGCGGAGCACCGATACTCTCCTTACCGGGAACCGCCCGGGCACCCGTTCGCGAGCCTGGCCGCCTGCCATGCGTGATTTCGCAACGAACAGAGTGTCCCGGCTCAGGATGAGCGAAAGCTGAACGTGAGCTGCCTGTTTGTCAAAGACAGCGAGCCGGGCAGGGAGCGGCCGTTTTCGCGGGCGGATGACACGGTCTGCTGTCGGAGCCGATGCATCGTGATCACGATCGTGCGAATGCCTGGCGGATGAACGTGAGCACGTCTTGGGCCCATACGCCGAAGCCTGCGGTAGCGAAGGTCGCGTGACCCTCTTCATGAGTGGTTCCGCAGGCGGGGTAGAGCTTGGCTTGGTGTGGCAGCACCTTGTTGTCCGCCTCCGGGACCTCCCCCGTCGCGAATGACAGCGCCGGCAATGCGGGCTGGCCGCCCGCGACAGCCGCTACGTACCGAGGATTCGCGCCTTCTCGGCCGCGAATTCGTCCTCCGTCAGCAGGCCCTGAGCCTTCATCTCGCCAAGTTCCTTGATCTTCGCCAGCCGGTCATCCGGCGTGGCCGAGGGAGATGCTGCCTGCTGCGCCTGAACCTGGGCAGCCGCCTGTGCCGCCGCCTGGTCGGTCATGGCTTGCTGCTGGGCGGCCGCTTGCTGCTGCTCAGCCGCGGCGGCTTGCTGCTGCTGCGCGGCGTTCTCCTCGGCGTGCCGGTGGACGCCGCCAGCCACCGCGGTGGCCGTACCGGCGACGACCGCGGTACGGGCCACCGTCCCCATCAGACCGGGGCGCCCTCTGCGCATGGGCATTCGTCTGCGCACGACTCCTCCTAGCCCTCGTCAAGCGCCGCGATGGCGCGCACGACGTTATCGCGCGGAATCCGCTCCTGCGCGATCAGCCGCCCGTGGGAGGCGCGAATTGCCGTCCCAAGCCGGCTGGCCCAGCTGTTCTCCCACACGATCACCAGCGCGGATGTGCCAGCGTCGAGCCCGCTGGCGATCTCGGTCAGGTCGGAGTCGCTGAGCAGGTCAAACTGCGTGTTGGTGACCCGGTCAAACGCGTCGGCGACGGCTGGGTCACCGACCTCGGCGAACGACGTGCTCCCGTCGGCCTGCTTGCGCACGAAGGCCAGGTCGATGACGCTGACGGTCCCGCTGTCGTTCAGGTCGGTCAGCGCCGGGGCTACATCGGAATCAAACTCGTTCCCATCGAACTGGATCACGGCGACGTCCACCGGCCCGATCGAGTCCGGGTGCAGGGCTGCGGGCATTTGCCTGACCTCCGTCAGCTGTGGCGACTCACGACCATCTCAGGCGACTCACGACCATCTCAGCGTGCCGCCGGGGGGATCGCACCGCATCACCCCTAACGGGTGGTCAGCAGGGCTGCCGGTATATCCGCAGCGTGCATGAGCGGTACCCTTTTCTTGTTGCAGGGCCGCTATTTCAGCCCGCCCGGACCGGCGGTGTCACCGCACCGAGCCCGGTCCAGGCGTCCCGTGCCGTAAACGTCAGTAACGATGGGGAGGTCGGCAGATGCCCGGTCCCTTGCAGGTGATCGCCGCCACCTTCCGTGCCGCTGCAGACTTCCAGGGGCGGATGCTGGCCGAAGTCGGCCGGCTGCAGGGCCGAGGAGTACTGCGGCTGGTTGACCTGCTCTTCGTCACCAAGAACGAGGACGGCGAGATCGAGCGTCTGGTCGTCGGCGGCGACGATGACTTTGGCGCGCTCCTGTCGAGAATCATCCCGCTTGGCGGCGCCGGTCTCGCGGAACCAGCAGCCGGCGAGGGCTCGCCGGGCTTCGATCCCGCTGACGCGCTCACACTGGCAGAATCCCTGCTGCCGGGGACGGCAGCTGTGTTCCTGCTCATTGAGCACAGCTGGGCGCAGCCGCTCTTCGACGTGATCGCCAAGACCGGCGGGGCACTGCTGGGCGATGGTTTCCTCACCGCCGAGGCCGGGTTGCTCGCGGGCGCTGAGGTCGCGGCGGTCGAGGAGGCGGCTGAGGTGATTTCGGCGGCGCAGGCCGCCGAATCCCGCGCAGTGCTCCGTGCCATGGCAGCGGAGGCCGAGGCAGCCGAGGCAGTCGCGGCTTCGGAAGCGATCCGCGCCGCTGCGGCCGCCGACGCCCTCGGAGCGCTGATCGCCGCGGGCATCGTAGAGGAGGCAGCCGCCCACGAGGCTCTTGAGGCCCTGAGCGCCGCGGGTGTGATCATCACTGCAGCCGACGAAGCAGCCGCGGACGCCGTCGCGGACGACACGGCAGTGGTGACCGCAGCCGACCAGGCAGCCGCGGACGCCGTCGCGGACGACGCCGCAGTGGTGACCGCGGCCGACCAGGCAGCAGCGGACGCCGTCGCGGACGACGCCGCCGTGGTGACCGCGGCCGACCAGGCAGCAGCGGACGCCGTCGCGGACGACGCCGCCACCGTGAGGGCAGCGTCGATCAGCATGGCCGAGGCGAGGGTCCTGCGCTACTTGCCCACGCCGTTGACCTTCGCGCTCATCGCCGGCAAGCTGGGCATCTCCCGGTCGGCAGCGAAGGAACGAGCCGAGCGCGTCTACCAGAAGCTGGGGGTTCACAGCCGCGCCGAAGCGGTCAGCCGGGCCCGTGCGCTCGGGCTCATCGACTAACCCCTGATCCTTCCCTCAGCAGGTTCGGCCGATAAGGATCCAGCCGCAGCCGGCCCGATGCCCGGAATGCGCCCAAGTGATCAAGGTCTATGGGCACTTGGATGGGCGTTACCGCAAACCGTGACCCGGCCGGCGTCCGTATCGTGACCCCTGGCCCGGCGGCTGCTGGGCCGGGTGACCTAGCCTCGTGATCGTGACGGAGCCCTTGCGCAGCACCGCCGAGCTAATCGTGGAATGCCTGGAGAATGAGGGCGTCACGCACGTCTTCGGCATTCCGGGCGAAGAGAACATCAGGCTAGTGGAGGCCATCTCCCGCTCGTCCATTCGCTATGTGCTGACGCGTCATGAGCAGGGTGCATCGTTCATGGCCGAAACCTACGGCCGGCTCGCGGGCCGCGCCGGGGTGTGCTCGGCGACGCTTGGCCCCGGAGCGATCAACCTGCTGCTGGGTACCGCGGACGCGACCACCAACTCGACGCCGCTGATTGCGCTGTCGGCGCAGGTCGGGATGTACCGCAGTTTCAAAGAGTCCCACCAGGGAGTGGACCTGGTGTCGATGTTCGCGCCGGTGAGCAAGTGGTCAGCGCTGGTGGCGACGCCGGGTGCCGTCCCAGAGATGATCCGCAAGGCGTTCAAGCTCGCCCAGTCTGAGCGGCCGGGCGCTGTCTACCTGGCCATCCCCGAGGACATCGAGGAGACGGCGGCACCGGGCGGGCTGGCGCCCCTTCGGGTGAACGTCCCGCGGCCGGATGAGCCGTCCCGCGGGCAGATCGAGCGCGCCGCGGCGCTGCTGCGGGACGCTCGCGCGCCCGTCGTGCTAGCCGGGCACGGGGCAGCGAGGGCGGGCGCGGGCGCGGCCTTGCGCCGCTTCGCTGAGACGCTTGGCGTCCCGGTCGCCACTACGTTCCACGGCAAGGGCGTGTTCCCTGACGATCATCCGCTGGCGCTGGGCGCGGTGGGGTTCATGCGCCACGACTATGTCAACTTCGGCTTCGACCGCGCGGACCTGATCGTCGCCGTCGGGTATGAGCTGCAGGAGTTCGACCCGGTCCGAGTCAACCCGCGCGGCGACACCAAGATCATTCATCTGCACCGGTTCCCCGCCGAAGTCGATGCGCACTACGACGTCGCTGTCGGACTGCACTCTGAAATCGGGCACAGCCTCGACGCCCTCGCCGATGCGGTCGGGCCTCGCACCGCAGGCCCGCCGGGCCAAGATCGCATCCGCGCCCTGCTGGCCAGCGAGCTGGCCCGAGGCCAGCGCGATGACCGGTTCCCGCTGGCACCAGCCCGGATCGTCGCCGATACCCGCGCGGCGCTGCGCCGTGACGACATCGTGCTGGTCGACACCGGGGCACTCAAGATGTGGATGGCGCGACTGTACCCGACCTACGAGCCGAATACCTGCCTGATCTCCAACGGCTTGTCCACGATGGCCTGGACGGTGCCAGGCGCGATCGGGGCGAAGATCGCGAGGCCGGACTCCCGGGTCCTCGTCGCGACTGGTGACGGCGCGTTCCTGATGAATTCGCAAGAGATCGAGACCGCGCTCCGGCTCGATTTGCCGTTCGTCATCCTGATCTGGGTCGACGACGCCTACGGGCTGATCAGCTGGAAGATGGACCTGGAAATCGGCCGCAACGTGGACACCACCTTCGGCAACCCGGACTTCGTGGCCTACGCCGAGAGTTTCGGCGCGACCGGATACCGCATCAGGTCGGCCGGCGAACTGCTCCCGACGCTGCGCACAGCCATGGCGGCCGACACCGTATCAGTGATCGCTTGCCCCGTTGACTACTCCGCCAACCTCGAGCTCATTGAGTCGCTTGGCGAGCTGGACGATTCACTGTCATAAGGCTGGCGCCCCGGGTGTATCTGCCCGGGACGAGTCGCGGCATTTGACCACGTTCACGCTCAGGCGTGACCTGGTGATCATTCTGACGAATGATGGATTATCACGCCATACTGGACTGTGGCTTCCTTGCCGGACAACGACGCTGTGTGGGGTGCCGTCCAGCGGCTCCGCGATGGCCTGGCCGACCCTGGCCTGCCACGTGCCGTGGCCGCCTACTTCCGCCCGGATGAGATCTTTCCCGGGCTGACCTTCAGCTGCCTGGGCAGTAACCCCCGCGATCAGGTGACCGGCGATGATCTGCTGGCCGTCTCCCTGCTGGATATCGCCTGGCGGCCGGATGTGGTACGGCAGCTGCTCGGCACCGGGGCCGGGAATATCTCGCGTCTGCTCGCGGCGATCCGCACTGACGTCGACCTGTGGGAAGCGTCCGACGAGGACCTCGCGGCAGTCGATCCCTTGTGGGACATCCTGCTCCGGATGCCCGGCATCGGCACCGCCACCGCGTCGAAGCTTCTCGCCCGCAAGCGCCCCCGGCTGTGCCCGGTCAGCGACAAGGTGGTGATCCAGGCGGTCGGGGTACCGGGATGGACCTGGGAATCGCTGCGCTGCCTCCTGCAGGACCCGGCCGCGCGGGCTGACGTCGAAGCCCTGCGCCCGCCGTCAGCGGCCGCCGCCAGCCTGCTGCGGATCCTCGACGTGGCCATCTGGATACGCCACAGCCACTCCCCTGCCGCCATCCAGGTGCGGCGCGACACGGGAATCTCCGAGCCACCGCACGGCCGCCCCTGACTTACTGTCCGCGGCATTACCTGGCTCGCCGAAGGCCTACACGGATACCGGCTCACAAAACCGGACCCGCGCTAGCGCCGAGCGCGACGCGGGCACGCTAACGGCTGCGGCGCTCCGCCTCCGAGATCGCCCAGGCGGCGTTGACCAGCCCGATGTGGCTGAAGGCTTGCGGGAAGTTGCCCAGCAGCTCACCCGAAGCGGCGTCGACCTCCTCGGCGAGCAGGCCGACGTCGTTCACGAAGGCGATCGCGCGCTCGAACACCGCGCGGGCCCGGTCCACCTGCCCCGCGAGGGCGAGCGCCTGGGCAAGCCAGAAGGTGCACAGGAGGAAGGTGCCCTCCCCGCCGGCGAGGCCGTCGACGCCCGCCTCCGTTCGGTAGCGGTAGACGAGCCCCCGGTCATCGGTAAGGCGCGCGTCGATCGCGTCGATGGTCGCGAGCATCCGCGGGTCGTCAGCCGGGAGGAAGCCGACGTTCGCCATCATCAGGTTAGAGGCGTCGAGCGCGGTGCTGCCGACGTACTGCGTGTACGCGTTGGCCTGCTCGCTCCAGCCGTCGCGGACCACGGTCTCCCGGATCTCGTTTCGCGTCGTCTTCCACTGGTCGACCCGGTCGACGGCGCCGATGCGGTCGGCGAGCGCCAGCGCGCGGTCCAGCGCGACCCAGCACATGACCTTGGAGTAGAGGAAATGCCGAGGATCGCCGCGAACCTCCCAGATGCCCTGGTCCTTCTCCATCCAGTGGGTGGCGGCCGCGTCGGCACACGCCACCAGGAAGCGCTTGGTGTCGTCGTCGAGGTCGGAGAGCTGGTCGGCGAGCCGCCTGGCCGCCCCGAGCAGCTCCCCGTACACGTCGATCTGCTGCTGCTCCCACGCACCATTGCCGACCCGGACCGGTCGGCTGTCGCGCCAGCCAGGCAGGTGCCTGAGCTCGCGTTCGGACAGGTCGTGCTCTCCCCCGACGCCAAACATAATCTGCAACCCAGCATCCGGGCCCACCGACGAGGCGGCCGCCGTGGTCATGAACGCGAAGAAGTTGCCGGCCTCGTCCGGGCACGCGGCAACCCACAGAGCGTCCATGGTGAAGCTCGAGTCGCGGACCCAGGAATAGCGGTAGTCCCAGTTGCGCTCACCCCCGGCGGACTCCGGCAGCGACGTCGTTGCCGCGGCGACGATGGCGCCGCTGGGCTGGAAGGACAGCCCCTGCAGGACGATGCCGCTGTGGTGCACGAGGTCCGCCCACGGGCCGTCATACGACTGGTGCAGGGCCGACCACGAACGCCACGCTTCGACGGTGCGGTTCAGGACCTCCGCGAGGTCCGCCTGCGACCACACATGGGCCGGGGTCTCCTCCAGCGTCGATCGGTGCACCGCGAGGTAGACCTCCTGACCGGCCCGCAACCTGCGCCGCCCGTGGGCCCGCGGGCCGTCGAGACTCAGGCCGTCAGCGGTGAGGACCAGCCATTCGGCACCGCCGCGCGCGGTGATGCCGCCCTCCACCTTGTTGAGCAGCGGCACGATCAACCCGTACTCGGGGCGGGGCTGGTAGTCGACCTCGACCTCGACCTCGCCCTCAGTGCAGGCGAGCCTGCGCACCAGCAAGTGGGGCACGTCTCTGCCGACCCGGTGTCCGCCGTTGTCCGGGCCAAGCGCCATCGCGTCGGTCAGCAGGAGGGTGCCGGCCGTGGTGCTGAATGTCGTCTCCAAAACGAGCGTCCGGTCGAGGTAGCGCCGGCTGCTGGTCCAGCTGCCGACCGGCGATACCTGCCAGTGCCCGGCCTCGTCACCTAGCAGCCGGCCCAGCACCGACGGACTGTCGAAGCGCGGGAAGGCGAGCCAGTCGACGGAGCCGCTGGTTGTCACCAGGGCGATCGAGTGGCGGTCGGACAGCAGGGCGTGGTCGGCAATCGGCGTGGTGGACATCAGCAGGCTCCCGTCATCGGTGAATGCCGCCGGAGGCGGGGCTGCCGCCCGTCCACCAGGTGACCGTGGTCACGCGAGGTGATCCTTGTCGACAGCACCGGCGTCGGCCCTTCCGCACGGGCCGCCGCGCTTTCATGGCCTCGTGCCGTCCAGCAGCTGGGCGATGTGCATCCCCGGCCGGCCGGCCAGGTCCGCTAGCTGGGTGCGGCAGGAGAACCCGTCGGCAAGCAGCACCGTATCCCGTCCTGCCGAGCGCACCGCGGGCAGGAGGGCGGCTGCGGCGATAGCCACAGACACATCGTAGTGCCCTCGCTCCACTCCGAAATTGCCCGCTAGCCCGCAGCAGCCAGCGACCCGGGTGACCTGCGCCCCCGTGCGCCGCAGTAGTGCTGCGTCGGCATCCCAGCCGATAATCGCGGACTGATGACAGTGCGGCTGGGCGACCACCGGCAGGCCGGACAGGCGGGGTGGCTGCCAGTCAGGGGCGCCCGCCAGGACCTCGCTCAGCGTGCAGACGGCGGCGGCTACCGCCTCCGCGGCCGGAGAGTCCAGGATCTCGATGGCGTCCGAGCGCAACGTGGCCGTGCAGGAGGGCTCCAGGCCCACGATGGGGATACCGGCTGCGGCCGCCGGGAGCAGCCCCTCGATGGTGCGCCGCAGGATGCGGTGAGCGGCGTCCAGCTGGCCGGTCGAGATCCAGGTAATGGCGCAGCACGTGGCCCGGTGCGAGAGCGAGACGCTGAAGCCCGCGTCCTCGAGCACCCGGGTCGCGGCCGCGCCGATCTCCGGCGTGAAGTAGTTGGTGAAGGTATCGGCCAGCAGCACTACCGGCTTGCCGCCCGGGCTGCGGGACCGCGAGTGAACTCGGTACCAGGCGCGGAACGAGGTCGCCGCGAACGCGGGCAGCTGCCGGCGCTGATCCAGGCCGGCCGCCAGCCGCGCACCGCGAGCCACCAGGGGCACCGTGAGCGCGGCATTCGCGACACCGGGCGCGAGCGACGCCAGCCGGGCCCAGCGCGGCAGCTGGCCGAGCGCGTAGTGGGATCGCGGGCGGAGACGACGCCGGTAAGCCTGGTGCAGGACCTCCGCCTTGTAGGCAGCCATGTCCACCCCGGCCGGGCACTCCGCTGCGCAGGCCTTGCAGGACAGGCACAGATCGAGGGCGGCGCGCACTTCAGGAGCCCGCCACCCCCCGGTCACCAGAGAGCCGTTGATCATTTCCTGCAGGACGCGAGCCCGGCCCCTGGTGGAATCCTCCTCATCCCTGGTCGCCTGGTACGAGGGGCACATCACGCCGCCGGTTGCTGTTGAGTCCGCCCGGCATTTCCCCACGCCGGTGCAGCGGTGCACGGCGGCGGCGAAGTCACCCCGGTCGTGGCGGTAGGCCAGCGCAAGTGACTCGCGGACTGGCCTTGACGGGCCGGCCCGCAGATCGGCAGCCAGCGGGCGCGGCCGGACCAGGATGCCGGGATTAAGCAGCTCCCCGGGGTCGAAGATTGACTTGACCCGGCTGAAGAGCTCCAGCACCGCGGGCGAGTACATGATCGGCAGCAGCTCGCTGCGGGCCCGCCCGTCACCGTGCTCCCCGGACAGCGAGCCTCCATGGCGGGTGACCAGCCGGGCAGCATCGTGCAGGAAGCTCCGCAGCACCTCGCCGCCGTCGGGTGCCTCCAGCGGAAAGTCCAGCCGCAGGTGCAGGCAGCCG
>Ga0187879_10001017_pt1 | contig 18989 bp, 17 predicted proteins | sample June2016WEW_19_1_FD_132423 | JGI IMG/M metagenome (GOLD analysis project Ga0187879, IMG submission 132423) | Peatland microbial communities from SPRUCE experiment site at the Marcell Experimental Forest, Minnesota, USA - June2016WEW_19_10 | ecosystem: Environmental > Terrestrial > Soil >... | reverse complement strand
GAAATCGGCGGCGGCTTCGGCGGCAAGACCACCATCTACCTCGAGCCGCTCTCGGTGCTGCTCTCGAAGAAGACCGGCGCCCCGGTCAAGCTCGTCATGTCGCGCTCGGAAGTGCTCCGCGCGAGCGGACCGACCTCGGGCTCCAAGATCAAAGTGAAGATGGGCGCGAGCAGAGACGGCAAGCTGGTCGCGGCCGAAATCTGGATGGCATACGAGGCGGGCGCGTTCCCGGGCTCGCCGGTGGGAGCCGGCGCGATGTGCATCATCGCTCCCTACACCGTCGAGAATTTTCTAATCGACGCGTACGACGTGGTGGTCAATCGGCCCAAGACCGCGGCCTATCGGGCGCCGGGCGCAACCAACGCCGCGTTCGCGTCCGAGACTGTGATCGACGAACTGGCCGAGAAGTGCGGAATCGATCCGATCGACTTCCGAATCAAGAACGGGGTCAAAGAAGGCTCCGCGCAGACCATGGGCCCTCCCTTCAAGCGCATCGGATTTATCCAGACCTGCGAAGCGATCAAGAACAGCGAGCATTACAAGTCGAAACTGACCGGCAAGTTCCGCGGCCGCGGCGTCGCGTCGGGATTCTGGTTCAACGCCGGGATGCAGTCGTCGGCGACGGTGAATATCCACACCGACGGAACCGCCAGCGTCGTGACCGGCTCGCCGGATATCGGCGGCTCGCGCGCGTCGATGGCGATGATCACCGCGGAAGTGCTCGGACTGCCGGTGACCGACGTGCGGCCGATCACCGCCGACACGGATTCAATCGGTCATACTGACGTGACCGGCGGAAGCCGCGTCACTTTCGCGACCGGGATGGCGGTGTACGAGGCGGCCAAGGACGCCGAGCGCCAGTTGATCGAGCGCGCCGCCAAGGTCTGGGAGAAAAAGCCCGACGAAGTCGAATTGCGCGGCGGGATGCTCCATGCCAAAGGCAACGGCGTCCCGCCGATGTCGATCAAGCAGCTCGCACCCCGCTTCCCCCGCACGGGCGGACCGATCACCGGTCGCGCCAGCGTGAATGCGCGCGGCGTGGGGCCTGGATTTGCCACCACGGTCGTCGACGTCGAGGTCGATCCCGACACCGGCAAGGTGCAACTGCTGCGATGCACAGTGGCGCAAGATGCCGGCAAGGCGATTCATCCGAGTTACGTCGAAGGACAAATGCAGGGCGGAACGGCGCAGGGACTCGGGTGGGCGCTGAACGAGGAATACTTCTACGACGACAACGGCACGCTCCGTAACTCCGGATTCCTCGACTACCGGATCCCGACCTGCCTCGACTTGCCGATGATCGAAACGATCGTCGTCGAGGAAGCAAACCCCGGCCACCCGCTGGGCGTGCGCGGCGTCGGCGAGGTGTCGATCGTCCCGCCGGTAGCAGCGGTCGCCAATGCGATCTATCGCGCGGTGGGCGTCAGGATGACGGAGACGCCGATGTCGCCGCCCAGGTTGCTGAAGGCAATCCTGAAGCATCGCGGCGCCACGCAACATTCCGCCGCGGCGGATTGATCGCGAGTGATCGAAAGGGGCGGGCGAAGTCGCCCCCTTTTCTGCAATGCCAACTGTTGTGATTCCCGCGCTGCTACGCAAATTCACCGGCGGCGTCGAGCGAGTCGAGGTTCCGGGAAAATCGATTCGCGAACTGGTCCGGCGCCTCGGCGAGCGTTTCCCGGGTATCGACCACCAACTGCTCGAGGATGGAGACATCCGTGCGTCGATCGCGGTGTCGATCGACGGTGAAATAGCCACCGGCGGCGTGCTCGATACCGTTGGCGAGAACAGCGAAGTGCATTTCATTCCCGCGCTTGGTGGAGGCGAAGTCTGAGCGCCAAAAGAGCGCGGTCGAAAGCCGCTGTTTCTCTGCGGATAGCGGGTTCGTCGGGGTCCCGACCGTTATTGCAACACACACGCACTTGCGTACAATACGCTTGCTAGCCGGGGTTTGCCCCCCTTTTCCCGGTTGGCTGCGGGCCGGGCGGAGCAATCTGCCTGGCCCTAATTTTTTGTTCAGAATAATTCCCTGACTGCTTCGCCAAATGACTCCCGTTCAAGCCGCCGGCCGCTGGCCGCGGGGAGTTAAATCGCTCGTTAGAAACTAACGTTGACAAGTCGACAACGACCAGTACTTAATGAGTCTAGCTCCGTACCGGGGAAGCGGGCCTATTGCTCGACCGAAGCGTTGCGCATATTGAACGATCCCGGGCACGGCCAGTTTACACAAAGGCTAGAGATGAAGGAGAGCAAGATAATGATCAGAGGGCAACGCGTTTCAGGCATTGAAGGGGGACGGAAGTCTGCGTTGAGTACGACCAGCTTGCGGCTGCGAGCGGTGCTTGGCGGGCTTGCCATTCTCGTTCTGGTGCCCGGTGTCTCGCTGGCCAAGGACTACTGTATCAGCTTCACGGGTTTTCCGGGCAGCCAGTTTGTGGGACGGGGATTCACAATCCCGGGCAAAGGCCAATGCAAGCCGTTTACCGGCTTTTTCACCGCGGTCAAGAATGCTCCCGCCGCAGGCACGGGATGTACCTCTACCGACGGTTCCAATTTCTCCCTGACGATCCTGAGCTCATGGCCCGGGAGCGGAGGGGTTGTTTTTATCGATTCAATCAGTATGTCACTTCCGGCGCAGTCTGGCGAAGTTTCTGGCGAAGACAACGAAACCCAAAATATCAGCACCCCTCCGGCGAATATTCTAAGTATTCCCGTGACCGGGAAAGCTTGCACAAAGGTGGTTGTTCCGGCGTCAGACCCCGCAACGGCTTCGTCGCCGGTGCGCTGAGGCTGACAACGGTGCGGCTTCCGCCCGTCGTCGCATCGTCATCCGCAGATCGCGCTAAACCCGCCACGTGCCGGCGGCCCGCGCGCTAGACGCACGCAACCGCCGGGAATGACCTGTCTGTTCGGCTAGCGCTTGCGCGGCCGGAAGACCAGAACCGAGCACGGCGCGTTGCGCACCAGCTTCTCGGTGACGCTGCCGATCAGAATATGCTCGCCGCCGGTCCGTCCGTGCGTAGCAACCACGATCAGGTCAATTGCCTGCGCTTTGGCGTAGTCGACGAGTTTCTCAACCGGAGGGCCGACCTCGGCAAACGTGAAGACCTTCTTTGAATCGCCGAACTCGTCTTTCTTGATGCGCGCGAGTTCCTCTTCCGCCTGCTCGAGCATCGCGCCTTCCCGCGCCAGCTCGCGGTTCTGCTCGATGGTGGACGGGATGAACCTGTACTGCGGCGCGATGACGTGCATCAGGTGAACTTCGTCGGCGCCGAGGTCTTTCCCCAGTTCCATCGCGCCGCGCATCGCTTCCATCGAGTGTTCCGAAAAGTCGATTGGGGTGAGAATTTTCTTAATATTCTGAATCATTGGAGCCTCCCGAGCACCACGGACCGACTCTGGGATTACCACGGGCTTCGCCGCCTCTGCAAACCCGCGCCGCTCTGTGCCATTATCCCGCACGATCGCCACCTCTGTCGGCGCCGGCTCTGGCAGCCTGCCAAAGAAGGGATTGCTCTATGAAGGGAACTGTCTTCCACGGACCCCACGACGTGCGTGTCGAGCGCGTCGATGACCCCGCGCTCAAGACTCCGACCGACGCGATCGTGCGAATCACACGCGCGGGAATCTGCGGCTCCGACCTGCACTTCTATCACGGCGCTTTGCCCATCGTGCCCGGCTTCGTGCTGGGCCATGAGGGCGTCGGCGTGATCGAGGAAGTGGGCGCCGGCGTCGGCGGGCTGAAGAAGGGGGATCGGGTCGTCGTGTCGGGGGTGGTTGCCTGCGGCCGATGTTACTTCTGCCGGCGCGGGCAGCCGTCGCAATGCGCGGAAAGCGGATCCGCCGTATTCGGCTACGGAGCGAATTCCGCGGGCAAGCTCGGATGGCTGGGAGGCGAGCAATCCGAGGCGGTGCGGGTGCCGATGGCGGATTACACTTGCTTTCCGCTGCCCGACGCGATCGACGATAACGCCGCGGTGTTCCTCGCCGATATTCTGCCGACGGCTTTTTTCGGCGCGGTCAACGGCAATATCCGGCCGGGCGACACGGTGGCGATTTTCGGCTGCGGCCCGGTGGGGTTGTGCGCCGTGATGTGTGCGAAGCTGTTCGGCCCCGCCGAAGTGATCGCCGTCGATAGCATCCCATACCGCCTGGAGGCGGCGCGCAAACTCGGCGCGTTAGCGGTGAACATGGAGCAAGCGCATCGGACGATCCTCGATCGCACGGAAGGGCGGGGCGCCGACGTGACTATCGAGGCGGTCGGGGTCGAGAGCGCGCTGACGGCCGCCATAATGGCGGCGCGCGGGGGCGGCACAGTGTCGGTAATCGGCGTGTTCGGCGCGCCTTCGTTCAATTTTCCGATCGGCTATGCGTTCGCGCGCGATCTCACGTTTCGGATCGGCCTTGCGAACATCAACGCGCACATACCGGAACTCGCCCGCCTGATGGAGCGCGGCACTCTGGACCCGCGCCCGCTGGTCAGCCACGTGATGCCGCTGGACGAGGCCGCCAAGGGTTACGAAATTTTCAGCGCCCGCACCGACAACGTGCTGAAAGTCCTGCTAAAGCCGTGAGTTGGGGCGCAGTTCCGTTCTATTTCTTCTTATAATCAGCGGACGAATCTTCTTGCCGGGTCGCAGCTCGTAGTCAAGTTCCGCTCCCTGTCTTTCGAGCGTAATGACCGTGGCCGTTTCAAGGAAATAATTCGTTCGCGGCGCTCAGTCGCAGTTTCCCATCGGGCTCTTGACCCTGGCGATACCGCCGTTCATTGGCGTGCAAGTCGGCAGAGCGGTGTCGCTGCCGATGGCTATAGAGCCCTTGGTCGCGACTGCCGTTACAACGCTCGCGGTATTCTCACAATACGCTTCCGCATCGCCGCCGGTACCCGAGCCGGTGGCTGTCGCCTTGCACTTCGCCGCCGTGCTGTCGCGTGCAAGTCGGCGCACTGGTGTCGTCGCCCCCGCGCCTGCCCCCGCCTCCGCCCCGTCGCTCGCGGTAGCCTTCGCCACACCGCCGTCTACTGCGTCGGCGACAGCACTGCTTCCATCTCCGCTTGAAACGCTAGTCGCCTTCCCGCCTCCGCCTGCTACCAGGGAGTCTGCCTCAGCCGCATCCTTCGCCGTCGCGACTGCGTTACCGCCCCCTCCTGATGGAATCAACGCCGTGGCCTCAGCGCCGTCGGCGGCGGTCGCAATTGCTTTGCCTCCGTCGGTCAAATCAATCGACGCGTCGGCTTCGCTGTCTGCGCCTTTGGCGGTCGCCTTGGCCGCGCCGCTTGCCGCCAGGGTCGCCGCCTCGGCGTCCTCTCCCAACGCGGTTGCTGTAGCGTTGCCGCCGTTTTGTGCGTCGGCAGTCGCCTCGGCGCCCACCCCCGACGCGGAACTTTTGGCCTTGCTGCCGTCGGCCGTCCCTGATCCCGCCACGCCTTGGTCCGAGGCGTGGGCCGTCGCCCTGTTCGGTGGGCCGATTGCAGCCTCGCAAATGACCGCGGTACCGTCGGGGTTCGTAAGATTGACGTTCGTGCTTGTCGTCGAGCATGACTCGTAGTCCGAGGCCGCGAACGCCTCGGTTCGAGCCACCATGAGAGCAAGTAGCAACGCAGCTATTGCCGCCCCCATCTGAACGATTCGCGTCTGCATAATTCCCCCTCCGGCGCGCGCTCAGGAAGTAACCTAATGGCCCTGTTCCAGAAAAGGTATTTCGCGCGACTTGACGACCGCCTGCGCCTCAGCTCTCCCTCCTGAATCGCACGCGGCGGCGGCACGACCGGCTAAACCGGAATTTCCGTTTTGAGTCTGCGATTCCAGCCCCGCCATAGACCCGACGGGCTCTCTGTGCAAGGTTCCAGGCCCGCTTTGTTCACACGGTGTTTACAGCGGCGGCGGAGGAAGTGGGAAGGCCGGATCTTGGGGATGACCTAGTTCAGCCTGACGCCGGCAGATTTGGCGTGCTACTCGTACGCTATGGTCAACCGCCAGGATGCCTCATACTCGCCGGGCTCGCCCGAAATCGGGCGACACCCGCTTGCGGTGAAAATAATTTCTGACGGAACAAAGCTAGCCATAGAGCGGAGCCGTCACAAAACCACTACGGATGGTAGAATTTGCTCTTTCCAGCTCTATTCGATCCGTCAGAATCGCGCCCATCGCAGTGGCCGCGCGCGACAACGGAGCGCGGCCTTAACGGTGGGTGCAGTGGTATCCCCTGCGGCGGGCGGGCTATCAGACGCGGAAATTACGGCGGTAGACCAGGTAATTCGCGCAAACCTTGGCGCCGAGCTTCTCCGCCGTCCGCCGCGACGGCCAGTTGTCGTCGAGCACCAGCGTGTAGCTCAGATACTTCGCGCCCTTGCGGATCAGTTGGAGAAACGCGTACGAAGCCATCGCGAGGTTGACCCCGCGCCCGCGCGCCGCTTCGCGTACGCCGATTCCGAGCGTGTTCAACTTTTCCGAATCTGCGATCTTCCGCCCAGATCCGAGGATCGCGGCCGATGAAACGTCCGGCGTGACGAAAAGGGCGCCCACCGCAGCGCCCTCACGGTACGCCATGACCGAGGTTTCGTGCCCTCCGGTGAAGGCGGACATCGCGTCAAGCAGCGTACCTTCCTCGCGCGTAACCGGAACGTGCCCCCAATGCCGCTTGAACGCGTCGTTCATCACGTCGATGTACTCCGCCACTCGCCGGTCGTTCGGTATCTCTTTCGCCGGCACGATTTCGAATCCCGCCCGCCGCGCCGCTTCGAGCGCGCTCTCGTAGCGCGCGACCAGCGCGGGGGTCACTTCGATCTTGTAATCGACCATCCCCTGCTCGGTCTCGAAGCCCGCATCCTTGAGCAGAGAATGGTAATAGTCGGGATTCTGCCTGAGCAGGTTGGGCGGAAGCAGTTCGTATTCATCGATCACGAAGGGAAAATCGATCGGGAAGAGATCGCCTGCGCGGGCGGCGATAGTGCCGTGGGACTCAAGCCATTGGCACGCTTCGTCCATGATCAACTTGACCGCGTCGCGAGCGCCCGCCGTCGCCTCGAACATCACAACGTGGCCCAGACGTTCGTTCCAATGGCGGCAGTACCGCTCGTCAACTACAGCTACGGCCCGCGCGACCAACTCGCCACCGTCGCGCGCGGCGAACGGGCGTATCGTCCGTCCCTCGCAGAGCGGACTCTGGCCCGTCAGAAGCGGCAGCTCGATCTCCACCGACGCTGGCCAGCGCGCGCCGCGGTAGGCGTAGACGCGGTCGTGGAACAGAACGAATTCGGTCAGCGACGCATTGTCTTCGGGGACCTCGATCCTGATTGCCATCCGAACTCCAAGCCGGACTCGCGGCTCGCTATTTCAAAACCGGTCGCTACAGCCGAGCGTTCGACGATACGATCTTGGATCGCGAACGACGTGGAAATTGATCGCTCTTCGCTCTTAGTTGGAACTGCGAATTAAACCGGAATTTACGTCTTGAGTTTCCGATTCCAGTTCCGCTATAGACCCGACGGGTTCTCTGTGCAAGGTTCCGGGCCGGTTTTTTTCACACGGTCTTTCCAGCGGCTGCCGGAGGGGATAGTTTCGCGTCTGGTGGGCTGCGGCGGCAGCATCAGTTCAATAGCAATCGAGGTGTCAGACATGGCGGGAAATCCAATCAAGGTTCGAGTCGAGGGTGAGCTCGCGTATATCGCGCTCAACCGTCCCGAAAAACGCAACGCGATTAACCAGGCGATGCTCCGCGCGATTCCCGAGGCGATCGACGAGGTCGACCGGGCCGAGGTTCGCGCGATTATCATTTACGGCGAGGGACAGGCGTTCTCGGCGGGCATCGATTTCACCTCGCTCGCCAACGACACCGGCGCGCAGGGCGGTCAGGGCGGCGGCCCCGACATGCAGCGCTTTCGGCGCTTTGTGGCGGAGTCGCAGGCGTCGCTGAATCGGCTCGAGAGTATCGAGAAGCCGGTGATCGGCGCGCTGCACGGCTTCGTCGGCGGACTCGGGCTCGAACTGGCGCTGGCGTGCGATGCCAGGGTGGCGGCGGCCGGCGCGCGGCTTGGGATGCCGGAAGTGCGGATCGGCCTGGTGCCTGACGTGGGCGGCACGACGCGGCTTACGCGGACGGTCGGTTATGCACGCTCGAAGGAGCTGATCATGACGGCGCGGATGATCGAGGCGTCGGAGGCGGAACGGATTGGGCTGGTGAATCGCGTCGTCGCCGAAGGTGCGCATCTGGCGGCGGCCGAAGAGCTTGCGCGCGAGATGGCGCGCAACGCGCCGATCGCGGTCGGGCTCGCGAAGCGGATCATCGACAAAGGCCACGGCCTGGACAAGATGACGTTTCAGGAACTCGAAGTGCTGGCGCAGAGCTCGCTGATTGGCACCGAAGATTTTCGCGAGGGCGCGGCAGCGCTGGCGCAGCGGCGCGAGCCGCGTTTCAAGGGGCGCTGAGGCGAATCTCGAAGCCGGCCTCGAAGGTCTGGCCGGACGCGAGTTCGCGCATCCCGGCCGCGATGCCACGGGCCGCGAGATTGAACGCATCGGGCGCGCAGGTGTAGGGCTCGAGCGCGACCACCGGGCTGTCCGCGGGAGCATAGACGACGAAGTCGCCGAACGCGGGATCGGCACGAATCTCGAGCGCGATATTCAGCGACGGATCGATAAGCCGCGCGCGCGGCGCGGACCCCTGGTCGTTCACGGTTCGCTCCGCGATCGGCGCCATGCGGAAGGCGTCGTCGTAAGTATCAGCTCCAAGCGGACGCGGCGCGCGAAGATCGTACTTGCCCGCCAATGGGTCGGCGGCGCCGGTGGGTATGAGGCGCGCGTCGAGCGGCCATCGAGCGTTGGCGTCGAGCTGAATCAGCATCGCATCGCGCAGGCCTGCGGGATTGAGAGGGGCGTGAAAGTAAGGATGCGCGCCGAATCCGAACGGCATGACCGAGTCGCCTGTGTTGGTAATGCGGGCCTTCAATCTCAGCCCGTTACCAACTTTGTAGTCTATCTCGAGCGCGAACGGCCACGGCCAGATCGAATTGAGATCTGAATAGTCCGACGAATCGAGAATCGCAGTGACGAAATACGGTCCGCGCCGCGTCACGCGAAAGGCGCGTTCGCACGCGAAGCCATGAATCGCGTGCCCGCGTGCGGGCTCATTCACCGGCAACCGGTATTCGCGGTCCTTGAACGTGAAGCATGCGCCGGCGACGCGGCCCGGCCACGGAAAGAGAATCGGAATGCCGCCGCGATGCGGATGCTCGCGCCATGCGTCGGGATTGGCAGGGCCCGCGATGACCTCGAGCGTGCCGGCGCGGAAGCCCAGGCATTGGCATCCGGCGCCGGGCACAATCACGGCGCGCTCGCTATCCGCTTCAAGCGTTATGAGTTCCACGGTGATGGTTCAATCCGAGGGGAGGTTTCTTGCAGCCGCAGAGGTTCGGCCCGAGAATCCGGCGTCCCCTCAAGTGGGTTAAGTACACTTTGCGGCGCGACGGGAAGGCGACCTACAATCGCGTGCTATTTTGAAATGCGGTCCTGACTAGTGGTCGCGACCGCCGCGGCGTTCGCCACCACCGCCACCACCACCGCCGCCACCGACTCCGCCGCTGCGCGCCTGCGCTTCGTTGACGCGAATCGGACGGCCCTTGATGTCGCGGCCGTTCAGTTTCTTGATTGCGCCTTCGGCCGCCTCATCGGTCGCCATCTCGACAAAGCCGAATCCCCGCGAGCGGTTGGTGGCGCGGTCGATTATGACTTGCGCGCTGTCCACCTTTCCTGCTTCTGAAAACACGTCAAGCAGATCCTGGTCGGTCACAGTCCAAGCCAGATTCCCAACATACAGTCTGCGGCCCATTACCCTCTCCTCGCGCGCGACCCGGCCGTCCCGCCGCGTACTCCGTCTATATCTACAGGCATTCGGAAGCCTGATCGGTGGTACAGACACATAAGTGGCGGGGCGATACCTACGGCGCGCATCTAATCCGAATTCCGGAATGCTTATAGCATCGTGCCAAGCGCAAACATAGTACTCTTCCTATCCAATCCCCAACCTTTATTTCTTGATTTGCCCAATGGCTACCTGCTCGCGCATAGCGCGATAACCGTCCCAGATCCGGCTATCCGTGACCAGAAATCAGGCGATCCGCGTGCCAGATCGCTATTTTTCAATAATCATTCGGGCGGAAACTGCTAACAACTTGATAGCGTGGAGGTCGCGGGCGGATAGCAGTTATGACTACCGAATCGACCGAATGCCTATGCATGATATTGTACGCATTATGATTCCTGATTGATTCTAAAATCGCTATATCGCACGAGGGCGCCGGCCAACCATCGTTCCCCGATTTCAGTTTCTAACCGCGTCGTCGCAAGGCTCCCCGCACGGGGATGTAGTCGAAGAGCGCACCGGCTAGCGCGCAAGTCAGCGAGGATAGCAATCGCGAGGGCGAAAGACGCTTGAACTGATCGGCGAAGCGTCCGCGACGTTCGCCCGGAACGCGGCGAGATCAAATTCTTCTCCCGGACGCGAACTCTGGTTGGCGGGCAACGGCGCTTCAGGGACTGCCTGAAATATCGGCGAGTCGATCTGACTATCTGCCGGATAACTTTCAGCGCTGCGCGGAGTAGTCTGATGGCGTCATGGCGCAGCGACGAGTCCCTGTAGATCGCTCTCAATGGCAGACCGATCCTGTCAAGTACGGATTTTTCAGTTTTTCATTTTTTCACTGGCACCGAAAGGACTAGAGCCGAAGAGGTATTGAGAACACCAGACGCTATATCCAATTGACTGATGTTGATAATCGACAAAATGACTTTGATACTTGTATGATTAGGTTTGATTGTGTATATTCAAAGTTGATTTGTACTGACCAATTCACCCCGAAAGGAGAATGCTAAATGCCTCGAAAGAAAGCCTCTCGCGGAGCCACCTCAGCATTCCAACAAGTACAGCGGCAGGCGCGCGCTCTGCTCATGAATCTGCGCAAAGACATCCGCTTGAAAGAGTCGCTACTGAGTAAACTCAAAGAAGAGGAAGCGCGGCTGGGATCGTTGATCGGTCGTGGGGGCGGTGGAGCGAAAGCGGTCACCGGCGGGCCACGCGGCCGGGTCAATTGGCGCAATGTGCTTTCGGCACTTCCCAAGCAGTTCAAGGCCGCCGACGTGCGCAACGTGCGGGGACTCAAGCAGAAGCGGCCGTCGGAGATATTTGCGGCGATCACGCGATGGATCGATGCCGGAGCTGCAAGGCGAAGGGCACGCGGAGCATACGAAAAAGTCTGACCGAAGCCTCGAGCGGACCGGCCGCAATGCGGTATCGCGCAATGAGAGCAGAGTTGAGGGGCGCCGCGAAGCATCAGACTGCACCGTTTTCTATTGCTCAATTCATCTGAAGTATCGCAGCGTCATCCCGCGTTCCAATTGCGCTCCGAATAAACTTCGCGCAGCTAAGAATGACAGCAATGCAAGGTTGCTGTAAGCTTCTTTTGAAACCTCATTCGCGTGCAAAAGAGTCAGACTACATGGCCGTGATGACGATTGAGTGGCGGGCGGACACCGTCCGTATGATCGATCAGCGCCTGCTTCCCGCGCGCGAGGTAATTCGAACCTATCGCGACTACCGTGGCGTCGCACGAGCTATCCGCACGATGGTGATTCGCGGCGCACCCGCAATTGGCGTCGCGGCGGCAATGGGTGTCGCGCTCGGCATCAAGGGCACCGCGGGCGCGAAAGCGCGAAAACGCTTCGAGGTGGTCGCCAGAGCACTCAAGGCCACCCGGCCAACCGCGGTAAATCTGGCGTGGGCAGTGGATCGAATGGGCCGCGCGCTCGACGACAGCATTTCACTCGACGCGGCAGAGTTGTTTAGACGCATGCGCGCGGAGGCGATCGCGATTTACCGGGAAGACCTGGCGGCGAATCGCGCGCTGGGACGGTTCGGCGCCCAACTCATCGGAGACCCGGCCACAGTGTTGACGCATTGCAACGCCGGCGCGCTGGCGACGGCAGGATACGGGACGGCGCTCGGCGTGGTGCGCGCTGCACGCGACGCGGGCAAAAAGGTCCAGGTGTTCGCCGACGAGACGCGGCCATTTTTGCAGGGCTCGCGCCTGACCGCGTGGGAACTCCACAAAGATCGGATACCTGTGACGGTGATTGCTGACAGCATGGCGGCAACGGTGCTCTCGCAGAACAAGATCGATTGCGTGGTGGTGGGAACAGATCGCACGGCGGCGAACGGCGATGTCGCGAACAAAATTGGCACCTACCCGCTGGCGGTGATGGCGCGGCGCCACGGTGTGCCATTTTACGTCGCGGCGCCGCTGTCGTCGATCGACCTGGACTGCCCCGACGGAGCGGCGATACCGATCGAAGAGCGCTCGGGCCGCGAGCTCACCGAGTACGGCGGCAAGCAGATCGCTCCGAAGGGCGTCAGCACGTTCAACCCCGCGTTCGATGTCACCCCGGCCGAGCTGGTGACCGCGATTATCACCGAACGCGGCGTTGCGTATCCGCCGTACACGGAGAGTTTGCGCGCGCTGAAACTTGGGCGATGATCCAATTATCCGACGCGAGCGACGCGCCGCCTACTCATCAAAGTGATCCAGATACTCGGAAAGTCCATAGCCAATTTTGCCGTCCCAGTTCCACTCGGTCACACCTTCGGCGATGCGAGTGACTATACCGGCGCGCCGGTTGCGGAGCGGAATCATCGATAGCACCTTTCCGGTAATTGCTATTGGCACTCCACCGTCGGCGGTCTGACAGTTCACCTTGATTTTGTCGTGCAGCTGCTGCTCGCCGATGAATTCGGTCTGAATATCGACCTTCACGATATTGAGAATCGGTTGCCCCTTGCGCGCAATGAATCCGCCCGGGAGTTCGCTGCCGTCGCGATTCACCGTAATTGTGGCCATCGCGCCAAGACCCTCATCGAAGTTCATCGTGAGCCATCGGTAGAACTTCGGCGCCTGCCAATAGCGCGGTCCCCAGCTATGATCGCGCAGACCAAGCGCGTCGATTTTGAACTCGCGGTCAATCCCGTCGGCCGTCAGCAGCAGTTTTCCCGTTGCGTGGCCAAGCTGTTCCAGGTGCCCCTTTGCGAATTGAGTTTCGGGGTCACCGGATAATTTCGGCGACACCCACTGATCGCCAATTTTTTCGCGCACCTCACCGCCCCATCCGGGAGAAACAGCCACATAGTCAAGTTCGAGCGCCGCTTGCGAGTATGGATTACTTTTGAACGCCCTGGCGGGATCGGCCATCTCGAGAGGATTCTTCAGAATGCAGAGTTTGCCATGGTAGCTAACGCGATGGCGTTCGAACGGCTTGACGACTGCGAACTTTGCACCGCCGGCGTCGTGAGCGTTGTTGTCCTTGATCTCGGGCCGCTGGAACATGAAGCCGACGGTTCCGTCCGGAAGGTACAGGCACGCGGTCATTTCGGCGTAACCTTCGTTCGCGCGATTACCTAGTCTGACGAAACCGCCGAGGCGCTGGCTACGATCGAAGAAATTATAGTATGCGCTTTCGTTGAAATTAGACTCGCCGGTGTTGGAATGCATCAGGTCGTCTTGTTCAAGTAATACCACTTTGAGCTCAGGCATTAGTCAGATCTCCTTTTGCGGTTTTGCGGCGTTGCGAATGGCGATGTCGCTCTCGAGATAACGCGGATTCGCGATACGCAGTTTGTCCTCGACGCTCTGACGCACGACCGCAAGTACTTCCCCGCGCCAGCCGCCGCCGTCCGCCTCGCCCGCGCGAATCTTCGTGGTCAACTCTTCGCCCATGCTGGCAGCGGCCGCGCGCAGATCGTCGAGGCTGTGCAGATGCGGCGCGTCGTGCCCGAGCAGCCGCGCAAGCGCCCTCACCTCGCTCCGAACGAGCGGATCTTCCATTTTTATTTCGCGCGCGACGATTCGCATCACGTTGGCAACCACTCGCGCCTGGAACTGGCGCGCGCCTTCGATTGTCGGTACGAGTTCGCGATCGACAAAGTCGGCGGCCGCTTCAAGCAATTCAACTGAAGTCGGGCGGTCCTGCATATTGAGTACTCACATTACCGTTGACTAATTCGTAAACGGTTGGCGGCGCGAATTACCATGTTGCTATTCGATCAGATTTAACAGCTCGAGCTCCGTTTCGGCGGTCCGTCGTCCGATACTAGCCAGTTCGATGCTTTTTACAAATCCGTCGATATGGGTCCGGGCCTGGCTGATGGTGATTATGCCCCAGCGCAGATTGCCGAAGACTTCCCAGAATCGAGCCGCCTCGGGATCGACGGCGGTGCCACTGGCTTTTTCGTAGGCGTGGAAAAAATCCTCGCGGGTGCCAAGCCCTCCGACCGGTTTCTGATCATTGCCGAAACGCCACGCTCGCACGCACATCCATCCGATGTCCTCCATGGGATCACCGAGATGCGCCAACTCCCAATCGAGGATCGATCGCACGCCTTCGGACCCAAAAATAACATTGCCGATTCTATAATCGCCGTGTACGAGCGTGTTGCGCGGCGTTTTCGGAACGCGCTCCAGGAGCCATCGGAATGCCAATTCGAACGCGGGATGCGGTTCGAGCGCTAGGAGTCGAAAGGTTTCTTCGTAGCGTTTGACCTCGGTCAGCGCCGCGTTGTCGCCCGGTTCCGTAAGGAAGTCGAGCTTGTGCTTGACCGGATCGATTCGATGAATCTTCGCGAGAATTTCGGCGAGTTGCGCGGGCATCACTTCGCGCGCGCGGGCGTAAGCGTCGTCGCGGAGCAGGCGACGCGCCAAAGTTTCACCATCGATCCGCTCCATGATGAAAAACGAGGAACCGAGAACGGCGGGATCTTCCGAAACCCAAAACACCTCGGGAACTGGAATGTGTTCTTCGAAAGCAGCCCGAATCACCATGAACTCGTGACGGCGATTGCTGGAGATATTGTGGGCGCCGGGATCGCGCCGCAGCACCATCGCGCGCCTAGTCGTTTCGCCGCCACGCTCCATCGCGCATTCGAACGACCAGATCTCGCGCGACGCACCGCCGGGCATTTTGCGAAAATTCTCGATCGCGACGCTGTCGAAACGGCCCTCGGTGCGGATGAAGCCGGTCAGCCGCCGGACCATTTCGCTGGGTTCGATTTTCTCCATTGCGCGGACTCACTTCCCAATCAGAATGAGTATCACGAAATTTCCCTGCTTCGCATACCGAGCGATGGAAGCAGCTCGACCGTCAGGCGCGATGTCCCACTTTCTGCGCAATCCCATCACCGAGCAGGTTGAAGCCGAGAATCGAAAGCCCGATCGCGAGTCCGGGCGCAGTCGTAAGATGCGGGGCGACGAGCAGGAACGCGCGGCCAGCATCAAGCATGTTGCCCCAACTGGGCGTGGGCGGCAGCGCGCCCAGGCCAAGAAATGAAAGCGCGGCTTCGGCGCCGATGATACCGCCGATTCCGAACGTCGCCTGCACGGCAAGCGGCCCAACGACGCCCGGGATCAGATGGCGCATCAGCAGGCGCGACCGACTGGCGCCCAGGCTCTCGGCAGCGAGAACGTAGTCGCGCTCGCGCAAGGTCAGCACTTCGCCGCGCACGATGCGCGCGTAGCCGGTCCATCCCATCGCAGTTAGCGCGATCGCGAGATCGATCAGGCCCGGTCCGAGAATCGCCGCCAGCGCGATCGCAAGCAGGATTCCCGGAAAGGCGAGTACGATATCCACGCCGCGCATTATCAGGTTGTCGATTCGACCGCCCGACAGCGCGGCGGTTGCGCCAATCAGGCTGCCAATGACGAGCGAGATCGCAACGACGACCGCGGAAATCGAGAGCGAAAGCCGCGCGCCATAGAGGACACGGGCTAGCACGTCACGGCCGAGCGCGTCGCAACCAAACGGATGCGCGCGGCTGGGCCCGGCGAGAGTGTTCGCAAGATCGATCGACAAAGGATCGGCGCGAAACAGTAACGGACCCAGGATCGCTGCGACAGCGATCGCGGCAACAGTAGTCACTCCAATAGCCAGTGACGGATTGCGTACGCGCACGATCACGAGATTCTCACTCGAGGGTCTACGATCGCATAAACGAGATCGGTCGCCATGTTCACGATGACGTAAGTAATCGCGAACGTGAGTACGCATCCTTCGACCACCGGATAGTCGCGCGCCCCTATCGCACTGATCAGCAGGCGGCCGATACCCGGCCACGAAAAAATTATTTCGGTGATGAGCGTGCCGCTCAGCAGCGCGCCCATCTGAAGTCCGATGATGGTCACGACGGATGTGAGCGAGTTCTTAAGGCCGTGGCGAACAAGGGCGGACCGCGCGCTCAACCCCTTGCTGAGCGCGGTGCGCATATAGTCGCTCTCGCGCACGCGAATCAGGCTCTGGCGCAACATCCGCGCAAGGATCGCGGCCAGCGCGGTGCCAAGCGTGACAGCGGGCAGGACCAGATGCCCGAGACCCCCGCGGCCGGTGAGCGGCAGCCAGCGCAGGTCCAGTGAAAACAAAATCATGAGCACCGGGCCGAGGTAGATGTGCGGGATCGAAATGCCGACAATCGCAAATCCCATCGCGCCCAGATCGCCGGCGCCGCCGGGATTCGAACCCGCGATTATTCCCAGCGGGAATGCCAACAGCACAGCGACCAGCATCCCCGCCGCAGCGAGCTCGATTGTGGCCGGAAAGCGTTCGGCGATGAGACGCGAGACCGGTTTGCGATATGAAATCGATTCGCCGAGATCGCCGACGGCGAGTCCACCGAGAAATGCCGCGTACTGCTCCAGCAGCGGACGGTCGAGGCCAAGCTGATGCCGCATCCCAACAATGTCGGCAGGCCCAGCGGTCTCGCCAAGCATCGCAACCACCGGATCGCCCGGCACCAGGTGGATAATCGCGAACGTCAGCGTCGCCACGCCGAGCGCGACGGGCACGAGCGCGAGCAAGCGCCGGACCACATAACTTGTCACTGGATCACTGCGACGGCTCTCCGCCGCCGAGGGGGCTTAGCGTCACCGTCGCAAGTGCACGGAGGCTGCCGTTGGGATATGCGTCGAAGCCAACCAGCCGCCGATTCATCACGGCCACATTGTCAACCCACCACAGCGAAACGTACGGCAGATCCTCGGCGGCGAGTTGCTGCACCTGTCCGTATATTTTTTTTCTCGCTTCAGGATCGACAGTACTCATTCCCGCTTCGACGAGGCGATCCATCGCAAAATTCGAATAGTAACCCCGATTCTGTCCGTGCGGCGGCATCTTCCTCGAATCGAATACCATGTAGTAGCTATTCGGATCGTTGATTCCGACCCATTGCAGCGAGGTCAGGTCGAAACTTCCGGCCTGAATGTCCGCGTAATAGGTGGCGAAGTCGAGCGTCCGCAAAGTCAGCTCGATACCCACTCGCTGAAGCATTGCCTGAAACACCTCGCCCAGGCGCGCGCCTTCCGGAGTCGTCTTATATTCGAATCGGAGCCCGCGCATCCCGTTGCTTCCGGCCGCATAGCCAGCCTGATCCAGCAGTTGACGCGCTTTTGGTGGATCGTAGTAATAGGTATTGACATTGCTCTCGTATGCCCAAGTTTCGGGTGAGAGCATGCCAGTAGCTACCCGCCCAGTACCACGCAAGATGGTATTGACTATTGTATTGCGGTCGATCGCATAGGCAATGGCGCGACGCACGCGTAAATCGCGCAGCCGAGGATCACGAAAGTTGAAGGACAGGTACTTGTAGGTAGTACCGGGAGTCTTGCTGACTTCCAGAAACCGGTGCGATCCGAGCCACGGCAACACGTCGTACTCGATATTGTTTCCCGAGAAATCGCAAACGCCCTCTGCCAGTTCGAGCGCGCGCACGGTAGGGTCGGGAACGATCTTGAAGAGGATCGATCGGGCTGCGCCTGGCGGATAGGGATAATACGGATTGCGCTCGAGCCGCGCGGCTTCATCGCGCGCATAATCAACCATCTGAAAGGGGCCGCTGCCGATGGGAGCGGCTGCGTTTCCTTTCGAGGGCAGCGGAGTATCTGCTGGTACGATGCCTTCGGTCGCCAACTCAAGGGCGGGCGCGTAGGGATGCGCGGTGGTCATGACGACCGTGTAATCGTCGGGCGCATCGATTGACTTCAACTCCTCGATGCCGGCCCGTTTTGCCGACATCGACTCGGGCGCGCGAATCGAATCGTAAGTGAATATTACGTCGCGCGCCGTCAGTTCGCGACCGTCGCTAAAGCGCACCCCGTGCTTAAGATGAAAGACAATTTCCGTTGGCGAGGGACGCTCGATGCGGTCGGCGAGATGGCCGACAAATTGGCCGTTGCGATCGGTCTTCACCAGCGAATCGAAAATGAGTTCGTTGATGCGCGATGAAGTCGCGTCGGTCGCAAAGCGCGGGTCGGTCGAGGTCGGCGAGGTTTCGATATCGACCTGGATCGTCCCGGGCGACCGATCAGTTCGATAGTGGCCGCATCCCGCGAGCGCGACGAGCGCCGCCGCAATCTGCGCGACGAATCGCAGCCGAGCAGTCCTTTCGCTGATCCACACGGTGAGCACGCCGTTTCAGGTTATTCCCGATTGGCGCGATAATAGCAGAATCGATGCGAGACTTTCGCATTTCACTTTTCACGTTTCACTGGGTACGAGGTAATGATGAGTAAAGATTGGCGCGCAAAGATCGGGCTCCGTCAGGGCGACCTTACGGACGCGGACGTCGATGCGATTGTGAATGCCGCGAACAACGACCTGATGCTGGGCGGCGGCGTCGCGGGCGCGATTCGCGCCAAGGGTGGGCCGGCGATTCAGCAGGAATGCGACCGGATTGGCCCGATCGCACTCGGCGAGGCGGCGATTACGGGCGCGGGACGGCTCCGTGCGCGGCACGTAATTCACGCAGCGAGCATGCGGCTGGGAGAATCGACCTCGGAGACGAATCTACGCGCGGCGACGCGCAACTCGCTGATGCGCGCCAACGAGAACTCGCTCAAATCGATCGCATTTCCCGCGATCGGCACCGGCATCGCGGGGTTTCCGATCGAACGATGTGCCGAGGTG
>Ga0187879_10001016_pt1 | contig 18991 bp, 14 predicted proteins | sample June2016WEW_19_1_FD_132423 | JGI IMG/M metagenome (GOLD analysis project Ga0187879, IMG submission 132423) | Peatland microbial communities from SPRUCE experiment site at the Marcell Experimental Forest, Minnesota, USA - June2016WEW_19_10 | ecosystem: Environmental > Terrestrial > Soil >... | reverse complement strand
GGGCCGCCAACCCCCACAGGATGCCGACGATGCAGCGGCAACGCTCGGCTTCGCCATCGCCGCCCACGTCTCGGCCTGCGAGCACCGCGAAGTGTGTCTCGACGAGATCGGGCCGGACACCAGAGCACGACTCCCGATCTGACTCGCTGTCCGTCCCGAGAACTCGCGCTGGCGCCTTTTTCGCGGGACGATATACGCACAGGACCGATCACCATCGATCTCGATTCTAATGAAACCCCCATTTCTCGCGGGTATTGTTGCGTCGTAATCGATGGTGATCGCCCCGGGACTCATTCGTAATCAGCAGGTCGCCGGTTCGAATCCGGCGGATGGCTGCAAGAAACCTGGCAAATTCAAGCAGTTTGCGTAAGAATTTCTTCCGAAGAGAGTCGGTAACGGTCGTATTGTGCATGGAACGAGGCAGTAGGCGGTCGTGCAACGAAATCGAGGTCTCGTAATCGACGCGCTTCTCAAGAGTGATGAACCTTCGATTCGCTGGAAAGTAAGGACTCGCGTTCTCGGCGAGGATCCACATTCGCGGAAAGTTCGAGACCTTCAGGAGGAAATCCGGAATTCTCCGCGCGCGAAAGCATTGCTCGCCGGCCGGAATCAGAAGTTCGTTCAAGAAAAGCATGTATACGCCAAATGGCGGGGCGCGCATTGGACGCTGGTGGCCCTCGCCGAGATTGGCTATCCCGCCACCGATGAATCCCTGCTCCCGATGCGCGATCAGGTCCTCGAAGTCTGGCTGAGCAGCGCTTTCTACCTGGAGTTCGAGTCCAAAAGCAGCGTCCCCAAATCCAGAAGCGCCGAAGGCGTTCCGAAAATTCAGGGGCGCTACCGCCGATGCGGATCGCAGCAGGGCAACGCCCTCTTTGCCATCACCAGGCTGGGTCTCGCGGACAATCGAAGCGACGGCCTGGTCGAACGCCTGATGCATTGGCAATGGCAGGACGGCGGATGGAATTGCGACCGGAGACCGTCCGCGCGCATTTCATCGTTCAACGAATCGATGCTGCCGATGCTGGGCCTTGCGGTTCACGCCCAACGAGCGGGAGACGGCGCGGCTCGCGAGGCCGCGCTGAAGGCATCGGAATTCTTTTTGTGCCGCCGCCTGTTAAAACGGCGCACAGATGGTACGGTGATTAATCCGCATTGGTTGAGGCCTAAGTATCCGCGCTATTGGCACTACGATATCCTCGGTGGACTCGTAGCGATGGCGGAAATGGGGCTGATCAAAGATCCGCGCTGCGCCGATGCGCTCGATCTGATCGAGCGAAAGGAACTGCCTGTCGGCGGCTGGGCCGCGGAAGGCCGCTTCTACAAGGTCTCGTCGAGCATGGATATCAAGACGCGGTTCGGCTCGATTTCCCCCGTGGACTGGGGCGGGATCGGATCGCGCCGAATGAATGAGTGGATCACCGCCGATGCGCTAACCGTGCTGGCCGCGGCCGGCCGGCTTTAGGAGGGCACCCGCAGGTTGAGGGAACCTCGATTGGTAATCCGGGTTAAGCGGGTGGCTCCAGAGAAGCTACGCACATCGCTTCGGTTAGCGCGCGGCGGGCGCGAGCATCGCTAGCGCGATTTTATGCAGCTCGCGATCGCCGGCGGCGACTACCTGCCCGCCGTCGTATGGCGGGCCGCCCGACCAACTCGTCACGATTCCACCTGCGGCCTCGATGATCGGAATGAGCGCTTGGATATCGTAAGGCTGAAGTCTCGATTCGATCACCAGATCGATGAAGCCCGAGGCGAGCAGGCAGTACGAATAGCAATCGCCGCCGTAGCGCCTCATCCGCGCCTTGGACACGAGTTGGCGAAATGCGTCGCGTTCGCCCGGGCCGGAGAACATCGCCGGATCGGTTGCGCAGACGATCGAGTCTTCGAGCCGCCGGCATTCGCGCACCCGCAGCGAGCTGCTCAGGCCGTGACGCCTCAGTTCGGCGCCCAGGCGCGAGCCGACGAACGTCTCGCCCGTGTATGGCTGATGCATCACGCCGATCACGGGTCGCTCGCCGTCGTTGAGCGCGATCAAAACGCCCCAATGCAGTTGTCCGATAATGAAGGCGCGCGTGCCGTCAATCGGATCGATGATCCAGGTCAGCCCGTCGGTGCCGGCCGCGAAGCCGTGCTCCTCGCCGAGGATTCCGTGGCCGGGATGAACGCGATGAATCTCGTCGCGGATCGCTCGCTCCGCCTCACGATCGGCGAGCGTCACCGGATCGTAGCCGCTGCCGGCGGTCTTGTTCTCGACCGCGAGGCGCACGCGAAAGTACGGCAGGATCGTGCGTCCCGCGAGGTCCGCCAGATGGCAGGCAAAGGCGGCGTACTCTCCGATCGCGCGATCATCCATCGTCGGCATAGGCTGGTCTCCTCGAGAGCCGGCCCGGTTATGGGACTTCGGTGCTCGCGTCGAGCCACGCGAGCATCAGTTCATTCACCATCGATGGATCGAGCGAGGACGCGCCGCCGCCATACACCGCGCCGCTGCGCGCGGGCGTCGCGGGCGGGTTCCTGGCGTACTCGACGCCGGCCGCGATGTCTCTGACGAAACGCGTCGCCACGCCCGGGAGCGTCTGCGGCAAGGTGACGCACAGGTGAAAGCCCGCGGGCCGCTGCAGCCCGTTAACGCGCCATCCACGTTCCACGAGAAAATCGTTGACGTGGAAGATGTCCACCTTGTCCGACGTAATCGCGATGCAGTAGGTCGGCTTGCCGATAATCTTGAGCTCCGGAATTTTTGCGACTCCCGACTTGATCGTGTCCGCCGCCTTCATGATGCGGCGGGTCGCCTTCAGGTAACCATCCTCGCCGAGCGTGACCATCGCCGCCCATGTCGATGCGCTGATTCCCTCCGAGCGGGTGCCGGCCACCGTGGGCGACGCATACAAGCCGCCCGGCCAGTCGGTCATCGCGAAGTACATATGCCGTCGCAACGCGCGATTGCGATAGAGCACGACCGACGCGCCCTTCAGCCCATAACCCCATTTGTGCGTGTCGCAGGACATCGAGGTGACGCCCGGCAGGCGGAAGTCGAACGGCGGAACGTCATAGCCGAGCTTTGCGATCCACGGCAGGATGAAACCGCCGAAGCAGCTATCGACGTGCAGACCGACGCCGGCTTCAAGCGCGAGGTCGGACAACTTCTCGATCGGATCGATCAGCCCGTGCGGGAAATTCGCCGCCGAACCCGCGATCGCGATGGTGTTGGGCCCGATGGCGCGCCGCATCGCGTCCACGTCGGCCAGGTAATCGGCTCCGACCGGCACGCGAATCAGCTTGATGCCGAAAAAGTGCGCGCCCTTGGAAAATGCCGGATGAATCGTCTCCGGCACCACCATCTCGGGCGCCGAAATTGCGCGCTCGGCTTTGGCTTTCTCCCGATAGGCCAGCATCGGCAGGATGACGCTCTCGGTACCGCCCGAAGTGATCGCTCCGCAAACGTCGGCCTGCGGGTCCTTCTCGCGAGCAAGCGCTGCGCCCAGCATCCGCGCGGTCATCGCGATTATCTCGCCCTCGAATTTGGTGCCGCTCGGGCACATGTCGCGCTGCAGCAGGTTGACATGCGAGAAGAGCGCGAACACGCGGTTGAGATAAGCATAATGCTCCATCCCGCCGTGGTAGTAGGTGCCCGAGATCTGACCGGTCTGCCAGTGCGAGTTTTCCTCGCGCGCGATGCTGCGCAACTCGCGCATGACGTCCTCGGGCGGGCGGCTCTTCTTGGGCAGCTCGCGGTAGATCTCGAAGGTTTCGCGATAGGGGAACATGTCCCCGAAAGGTCCGGAGGGCTCTTGCTGCTTCTTCGCTGCCTTGGGCATGAAACGACTCCTTATAGATCTCCGATGGCAACCAGCGAAAAGCAAAACGACCCGGCGGTTGCCGCTCTTATGATCGCGATCGATTTGAATACTAGTCCATCGCTAGGATCAATCCGATGCGCGGGCGGCTGGGTTGAGGCGCCGGTAGATCGCGCGGTTGCGCTTATAGAACTCGAGAAACTCGCGGAACTGGCGATCGTACAGGCGCCGGTTGATCTCGATCGGCCGATACTCGGCGGCGATCTTCACCCGCGCGGATATTTCCTCAACCTTGATCTCGCCCAGCGCGGCAAACGCCGCCATCGCGGCGCCCACCGCGTTGGCATTGCGCGGATTGGCGACCTGCCGCACCGTGCATCCGAGCACGTCGGCTTGGATCTGGCACCACAGATCGGAGCTCGCGCCACCGCCGATGAAATTGAGCTGCTCGAACGGCCGGCCGATGAACTTCTCGACGTGACCCTTGAGCCATCGCAGGTTGTACGCGACCCCTTCCATCACCGCGCGCACGTAATGGCCGCGGCCGGTGCGCGCGTTCTGATTGAAGAAGGCGCTGCGCGTCGATGCGTCCTCGTGCGGCGCGAGCACGCCGTTGATCCACGGCGTGAAGATCAATCCGTCGCTCCCCGGCGCAACCTCCGCGGCGAGCCGGTTCATGTCGCCGTAAACGTCGATGGGAGAATTCGCGCCGGCGGTGGGATACAGGATGTCTTTCAGGAACTCGATACTGCGGCCCGCCGCGCCCTGTTCCCCACTGACCATGTAGCGGCCCGGCAGCGCGGCCGGCATCGCGCTCAGCATGTGCAGCGGATCAATTTTCTTCGCCGGCACGTGGCAGCTCATCCACGCCGAGGTGCCGACATAGAAGTAGCCCTCGTAGTTGCGCACCGCGCCCGCGCCCAGGGTGGCCGCATGGCCGTCGCAGGAGCCCATCACGACGCGAGTGGATGGCGCCAGGCCCAGATCCGCTGCGACCTCGGGCTTGACGGTGCCGAGCACGGCGTTAACCGGCCGCAAGTCCGGCAACTTGGCGCGATCGACGCCGGCCATCGCAAGCAACTCGGGCACGTAGTCAATCCTGTTGGGGTCGCGAATGTCGGTCAGCCAGTAAGTGAACATCGTCGCGTACGAAGCCGCGACTTGCCCGGTGAGCCGCAGGTTGAGGTAATCCATCGGCTCGAGAAACTTGAAGGTCCGCGCATAAATCTCGGGGCGCTCATACTTGATGAAGAGGATATGCCCCAGGCCGTCGACGCCCGATTGAACCGGCGCGCCGCCCGTGAAGCGCAGCCATTTGAGCAGCTTGAACAAGCCGTAGCCCTGCACTCGCGGCCATCCCGCGGCGACCGCGCGATTGTATTTCGCGCCGCGGGTGTCCATCCATGAAATCGCATTCCCGATTGCGGCGCCGCCCTCGTCAACCGCCACCGTGACGGCCCACAGCGTGGTGCATGCGACGGCGATGATTCGATCCACCGGCACCCGCGAGGCCGCGATCGCCTCTTTCGCCGCGTCGCACACGGCCCGCCACCATTCCTCGGGATCCTGTTCGACCGCGCCTCCCGCCATGAACTTCGTGGTCGTTTGGCGCAATGCCGACGCGACGACATCGCCCGCGCTCGAAACGACGGCGGCCTTGGTGCTGCCGGAGCCCATGTCGATCGCGAGCACGTATTTCAGCGGATTGGAGGAGGGCATCTGTGTGAGTTCCGCTCGCGGTTGATTTACCCGGTGCTCGCACGAGTTTGAGGCGTCGCGCGAGTTCCTAAGAATGACCGCATCGCGGAAAACAATCCAGCAGTTCGGAACTCTTCGAGGAGCGCGCAAGGGTATCGGAGGCGCACACCCTTGGCCCGCGAATTTGCCGGGAGGCCTCGCCCCTGCGCTTGCACGGCGATGCGATGGAGGTGTAATCGAAGCCGATGGCCAAAGCCGATTCCATTGTCACATCGGGCGTCGATGCGGCGCGGGCGCGTCGTCCCGCGATCATCGATCGTTTCGCGCGCGGCGCGGTTCTAAGCCGTCTGGCGGGAATGAAAAACGGCCGCATCGTGATCGAAGACGGTGACGAGCGCATCCCCTTCGGCCAGGACGTCTCCGCCGCCGATTTGCGCGCCACCATCCGCGTCAAGGACCGCCGCTTCTATACCGACATCGCGCTCGCGGGCAGCATCGGCGCCGGCGAAGCGTACATGGCCGGCTCGTGGACCACGGACAATCTGACCGCGCTCGCGCAAATCATGCTTCGCAACCGCGACGTGATGGAGGGCATGGATGGCGGCCTGGCGCGGCTGGCCAATCCCGTCCGCCGCTTCATCCACTACCTCAATCGCAACACCAAAACCGGCAGCCAACGCAACATCGCGGCGCATTACGATCTCGGCAACGATTTTTTCGAGCTGATTCTGGATCGCACGCTGATGTATTCGTGCGCGATCTTCGAGTGCGCCGAAGCCACGCTGGACGCGGCGGCGACGGCCAAGGTCGATCGCATCTGCCGCAAGCTCGATCTTCGCGCCCGCGATCACCTCGTCGAGATCGGCACGGGATGGGGCGGGTTTGCGATTCACGCGGCCAAAAATTACGGATGCCGCGTCACGACCACCACGATTTCGCGCGCGCAGCACGACTACGCCGTCAAAAAAATCGCCGCCGAGGGCCTGGCGGATCGCATCACCGTGCTGCTCAAAGATTACCGCGAGCTGCGCGGCCAGTTCGACAAGGCCGTCTCGATCGAGATGATCGAAGCGGTCGGGCATCAGTTCCTCGATTTGTATTTCCGCAAATGCAGCGAGCTCTTGAAGCCCGATGGCATGATGCTGTTGCAGGCGATTACGATCACCGACCGCGAGTATGCAGGCGCGCTCAAGCGCGTCGATTTCATCAGGAAGTACATCTTCCCGGGCAGCTTCATTCCGTCGGTCACGGCGCTGTGCGATTCGATCACGCGCTCGAGCGACCTGCGGCTGTTCCATCTCGAAGATCTCACGCCCAATTACGCCGAGACCTTGAAGAGCTGGCGAATCCGGATGTTCAACAACATCGAACGCGTGCGCGCGCTCGGTTATCCGGAAGAATTCATCCGGATGTGGGAATTCTACCTCTGCTACTGCGAGGGCGGCTTTCGCGAGCGCTACATCGGTGACGTGCAGATGCTGCTGACCAAGCCCGATTGCCGACGCGCCCCGATTCTTCCAATTATCCCCCGGCTGTAACCGAACGCCCGCTCAACGTTCGAGAGCGCCGGGTATTTTCCCGCTTGACAACAGCAATAACCAGATGATAATTACTATCACCTAGGTGATGGAACTACAGCTGGTAAATGAACGACGCCGCGGCCCCTACGCCGCCAAGCGCCTGTCCGAGTTCGCCGCGCGATGCCGCCGCGGCGGCCTGGCGGTCACGCCGCAGCGCCTGGCGATCATCAAGGCGCTGCTCGGCTCGGGCGAGCATCCGCGCGCCGACGCGATCTTCGCCGCGGTCCGAATGCAGCATCCCTATATTTCGCTCGCCACCGTGCATCGCACGCTCGAAACGCTGTGCGACATCGGCGAGGCGCGCAAGGTTACGATGCTGCACGACAGCGCGCGCTACGACGGCAACATAACCCCGCATCATCATGTGGTATGCGTCAAATGCCGGCGCATCCGCGATATCGAGATCCCCCGCCTTGACCGCCTGCTCGCCGGACAGTCGGAACTGGGCGAGTTCACGGTGCTCAGCTCGTCGCTGGAGATTCACGCGCTGTGCGAGGATTGCGGCGCCAAACGCGCCCGGGCGGATCGGAAAGGGAAGCCGCGGCGCTGATTTTTCAAGCCAGATCAATAAAACCAACGGAGTTAGAATCAGGAGAAGCAAAAAATGGCAAATCTCAAAGGAACCAAAACCCACCAGAATCTCAAGGATGCGTTCGCAGGCGAGAGCCAGGCTAATCGCCGCTATCTCTATTTCGCCAAGATCGCCGACATCGAAGGCCAGCCGGAAATCGCGGGCCTGTTTCGCGATACGGCCGAAGGCGAGACCGGGCACGCCCACGGTCATCTCGATTATCTGAAATCGGTTGGCGATCCGGCGACCGGCCTGCCTATGGGCGATTCGATGCTGAACCTCAAGGCCGCGGTTCATGGCGAGACCCACGAGTACACCGACATGTACCCGGGGATGGCGAAGACGGCGCGCGAAGAGGGCTTCCCGGAAATTGCCGATTGGTTCGAAACTCTCGCCAAGGCCGAAAAGTCTCACGCAGGGCGCTTCGCCAAGGCGCAGGGCACGCTCTAGCAGGCAGCGCGCGCGAACACCGCAGCCACCGGGGGGCGGGCTCCGAGAGCCCGCCCGCTATTTCAACGGCGGCACCAGGCCGGACGCGCGCATGCGCGCGCGCTCGCATAGATAGAGTTCGCAGCCAGGATTTTTCCCGATGGGCAACCGAATCGAGTCCAGGCCGACCGACGGCCTTTCCTACAATTCGACTGAAGCGAAGTACTGGGACCGCGCCGGACTCGACAAGGAAGTCGAGCGCGTGTTCGACATCTGTCATAGCTGCCGCTTGTGTTTCAATCTTTGCCCGTCTTTCCCGGCGCTGTTCGACGCGACCGATCGCAACGACGGCGACGTGAGAGGGCTTACGGCGGCCGAGAAAGAGCGCGTCATCGAGCTCTGCTACGGATGCAAACTGTGCGAGATCAAATGTCCCTACACGCCGCGCGACGGTCATGAGTTCCAGCTCGATTTCCCGCGCCTCATCCTGCGAGCCAAGGCGGTGAGCGCGAAGGAAGACGGCGTCAAGCTGCGCGAGCGGCTGCTGGCCCATCCCGATCAACTCGGCAAGGCGGGCGCGGCGGCGCCGGCGCTCGCAAACTGGGGATGCCATCAAAAGTTCCAACGCGTGATGATGGAGAAGCTGCTCGGGATTCATCGCGACAAGCTGCTTCCCGACTTCGCCGCTGAGACTTTCGACAAGTGGCTCAGGCGGACCCCGATGCCTGCAATGCCGGCCGAGCCGAGCGCGAAGGTTGCGATTTTCCCGACCTGTTTTGTCAATTACTACAACCCCGGGCCGGGCAAGGCCGCGGTCGAGGTCTTTGCGAAAAACGGATGCGCGGTGAAATGCCCGAAGCAGAACTGCTGCGGGATGCCCGCGCTCGACGGCGGCGACGTCGAGTTCGCGCGCAAGGAAGCGCGCGCGAATATCGATTCGATGCTGCCGCTGGTGCGCGAGGGCTACAAAATCGCCGCGATCAATCCGACCTGCTCGCTCATGATGCGCAGGGAGTATCCGAACCTGGTGCCCGGCGCCGAGGTCAAGGAGTTCGCGGCGGCGGTCGTCGATTCGCACGAGCTGCTCTACGAACTTCACCGCGCCGGCAAGTTCAACAAAGAGTTTCTGTCCACGCCCGGCACCGTCGCGTATCACGTGCCGTGCCATCTCAAGGCACAGGGTATCGGGCTGCGCTCGCGCGACCTGATGCGCCAGATTCCGGGCGTGGAAGTAACGACGGTCGATGCATGCACGGCGCATGACGGAACGTGGGCGATGAAAAAAGAGTTCTTCACGCTCTCGATGAAGTGGGGCGAGAAGGCTTTCGCCGGGATGCGCGAAGCCGGCGCACGGGTGATGGCGACAGACTGTCCGCTGGCGGCCGTGCAAATCGAGCAGGCGACGGGAGTGCGTCCGATTCATCCGCTCGAAGTGATAGCGCGGTCGTACAAGCGCGGCGGGTTTCCAGACGCCGTGGCGGCGCCGCAGGCGCCCAAAGGAGAATGACGATTGAAGACGATCGCTTTCGACGAAATACTTCCGCTGGCCGATTACGAACGGGTGCGCGAGCGGCTGCGGCCCTTGTTTATTCATGAGAAAGAACGGCGCCGGCTCCACGTCGGATCGCATCTCACGTTCATTTTCGAGAACGCGCAGACTGCGTGGTACCAGATCGAAGAGATGATCAGGGCCGAGAAAATGACGGAGCGCGAAGCGATTGAGCACGAAATCGACACTTACAACGAATTGCTTCCGGCCGCCGGCGAAATCGCCGCGACGCTGTTGATCGAGTACTCCGAGCCGCGCGAACGCGACGCGGCATTGGCCAGGCTGGCCGGACTGGAACGCCACTTGTGGCTGAAGGCGGGAGCGAAAAGGATCGCGGCAAGATTCGACGATCGCCAGATGTCGGACGAAAAAATCAGCGCGGTCCAATTTGTCAGGTTCAGCCTGGAGGGCGTGGACGCGGCCCGGTTCCTCGAACTGGCCGGCAAGGGCGAGGCAGCGATAGAGGCGGATCACCCGAGCCTGGCGGCTCGGGGCGAGATCGGCGGGCTGCTGGCGGCGTCGCTGGCGGAGGATCTGCGGCAGGGGTGACCGCGCCGCGCCGACAATCTCGGCCGCGCCGGGCGCCTGCGTTCGCCACCCACATGTTGCCGGAGGCGTCGATTGCCACACGCAGCGGGAGTTCGAGGTTGGCGGCGCGAGAGGGGCATAAACACGAACACCGAATCCGGGATTCCGGATTCGGTGTTCGCTGTTTCGTGGTTTCGGTAAGAGTTAGTCTCGGGCAGCGTCGGTTGTGGGCTCGCTGCTAGGTTCCGGCGTGGGCGTGAACTGCGGCAGGGCAACGCCGATTGGCCCGTTAATTTTAGTGGCCCGTCCGGAAATGATCAGCGTCGGGGCAATGTCGCCGCCGGCGTCAGGAACATCGGTAAACATCTCCAGCGAATTTTTATTCTGGTTTACGACGTACAGAGCGTCATCCAGGCCGAGCGCTAAGCCCGTTGGATGGTCGAGTTTGGTGGCTGGGCCTTCAATCGCGCCAAGCTGGGTGCCTAGACAGCCGAATGGATACGCGTCTGTGTCGCAAGTTGGTCCGTCGAAGGGAGCGAAGATTTTGACGCTGTTCCCGTCTGAGAGGAACATAGTATCTGTCGGGAAACCTGTCTCCGGGTCTATAGGACCAGATTCGACTGCAATACCCACCGCGGCAAGAACATCGCCCGCTGATGGAGGCAACAAACCTACGATGGCCTCCGGGAGGATATCGCCATACTCGAAAGCAGGAAACACGTCTACGAACGAGGGTACCCCCACCGTAAGAGCATTGTTGACGACAAACAGGTTGCCAAATTCGTCAAACGTGAGATTGACGGGAGCCAGCAGGAAAGTGCTGCATCCGCCGATGGTGACGTTCTGCTCGTAGGGAGGACCGAAACACTCATAATTGAGGCTATCTTGGGTTGCCGAACATAGGAGGGTATCGGGGAATTTTGAGCGCCCTTTGCTACCGATTTTATTATGATGGATTATCTGAAACTCGTTGATGCCGAACACTACGCTGCTCTGGAAAGGTACAGCGTCGTCGTTGTAGCCGGATTGCAGCGTTGAAGTGTCAAACTCGGTAATCGAGCCCACGGTGATGCCCCCGAAAGCCGCGCAGGCCGGCTCGGTCGGGTTCGGACCAACCACGTCCGGAAGCGTGTTCGCAATCGCGATGATACCGTGGCCGGGAGGAACCAGCGGGTTCCCGTCAAAGGGGCTCTCAAATGCCACGCCCTGGGGGGTGTTTACGCCGGTAGTTGGGGGCGCATAAGTGTAAACATCGGGGCTCCCGGAGACACTAAACGCCGCGTTCCGGGTGCCAATTATGGTTTCTGGCGCCGTGTTACCATTCGCGCCCGGAGAGAAGATCTCGACGAAACCAGTGCCTGCAAAAGGAGATGGGGGGACAGGGGCGCCATCTAGACCAAGCAAGCTGATGCAGGATGCCGGAAAGGATACCCCGAGTGCAGGTTCACCGAAACAGGTTTGATCGACAAGGTCGAGCGGTACCGCCACGGCGATGTGATCGTCGAGTGAGCTTACTGCGTCGCCAGCCGCACCGGTGCTGGAACCCAGCAGCGTGCTCGGACCTGCGGCCCGCAGGACAGGGGCGGAATGGCGTCCCGCAGCCGCACAATCGGTCGGAAGCCAATTGAGTTCGCCGCAGAATGACTCGAGGCTGCCGTTGAACGCACCGCCATAATTCGACACAACGACCGAGTCTTCCAGAGTCGGGCCTCCCGCGTAGCTGGTGCCTGCTGTCCCCGCGAGGAGCACCGCGATCACGAACATCGCGGCCACGAGCGAAAGCCGACGAGCGACCTCCACAAGCTTCAGCGCCCATGCGTGCGCCAACGAGATCCCATCCCTGCTGCCCTGAGCCATCGCCTGCATCCTTCCATGCGTCATTGTATCTAACCCCCGCCGAGTCGAATCGGTGTCCCGTCTGCTGACCCAATCAGCCTAGAAAACCCACGCGGCCGTTCGGTTCGTTCCGCTCCCCGCGAAGCCAACGGAAGCCCCGCCAAGGTCCGGAAACCGGCGCGGACGCGCTTTCGGTGGTCGTACCTACACTGATCGGATGACAAATTCAAGTGCGACGTAATTCTTTGTTCATGACCGCACCTGACGGTCAATCCAGCGATCAACCGCTAATTGCACCCGATCGCAACGGAACTTTATTCATTTATCCGGGAGGATCGCAAGTGGCGCCGCGGATAAGGGCATCATTCCAGCGACCTGCATATTACCGCCAAAGCCGAACGACCGCGGTTGGCCATGCGGCCGGATTCAGCCCGGTCGTCCGGCAACGCTGTCGCTGTGCGCCCCGGTATCAAATTGAAACCACCGAATCGGAAATCGGCAATATCAGGCGGCCCTTAACGGACTGTTGCAAACATGTGACCGGCGCATGCAGCCTTCTTGACAAGGTATACGGGGGAATGATAGCTAAGCCGCGTTCGTAGATTGTTGCGCGCGAACGGGGAAAGAGTGTCTGACGCTTGCCTGGTGGACAATCGGGCGAGGAGTCGTAACCACGAGGGCTCCAGCTTGGGGGTGACTATGCAGAACGGGAATCAGGGATTCGGAGGAACGCGGTGGCGGAGTCTGTTGGTGGCCGCCGTGGCAACGGTCGGGACGCTATGGACATCGGTCGCAATGGCGACGATCACGCAGGGCGACTTTTCAGTCTTTGGATTTTTCGAAACCCGCGAGTCGGCCCAGTGGGGCCAAGGCAGCTCCAGCAGAGACTCAACGCCGACGACGTACTACCGCCCGACTGCCACCGCGCTGTTCGTACATCCCGGGACGTCGTTCGGGATGACGGGCGGCAGTTTCGATTTCAATCATTGGGATCTAGCCGAAGCGCGCCAACTTGCGGACGTGCGGCCCGATTACCACATGATCAAAAACTACAAGTTGCTTGGCCGCTTCGACACGCTGTTTATCAAGGATGCGGACTTCTTCGCGTACTACCGGCCCTGGTACGACGCTTACGGTTCGATCAAGAACACTGGCCGGCAAAGGCCGAACACGGATGTGGTCCCGTACAATTCGGGCAACCCCATTGTCCCGTCGATGCAGGACGAGTTCTTCAAGAACGATCTGCGCGAGTATTATGCGCAGTTGAACTTTACCGACAACTTCTCCGCACGTATCGGCAAGCAGCAGGTGATCTGGACGGAAGCCGACGCGCTGTCAGGAACCGAAGTCACCAACCCGGTTAACGCGACATGGCACGGAGTTTATGGCGCAGAGTCGCCCGAAGACACGCGCACAAACGTGCGCATGATCAAGCTGAACTATATCCTGCCGGACTTCTACAAGACGGCCAACAACGAGTTTGAAGGCTTCATCATCCCCGGCGACTTCGAGGGAGCTGGGATTAACGTCCAACAAGACCCGCGCAATCCGTGGGTTGCTCCAGCCGCACTCGACGGTGGCTGCCCGGTCTCCGTCTGTGGCGTTAGCGGCCTGGACACGCCGTTTCCGGTCAGCATCAACCAGCTCGGGCAGCAGCTCAACGTCAGTGAGCTGCCCAATGGCGCTGGATACAACTTCGGACAGTCGCTGATCTTTCTACCGGTCGGGCCCACCGTGATTACGCCTCCCCACACCAGAGGCGTTACGTATGGTCAATTTTACGAGGTCAATATAAGGAATATCAGCAGGACCCCGTCAAACTCCCTGGAAAACAGTGAATTCGGAGCGCGTTATTCGACTCTGCTGCCGATTGGCAACGGACTCCAAGCCAGCTTCATCTACTTGTACGAATTCCGCGATGCACGCGCTGAAGCTTGCGTGAACTGCGGGCCGAGCATCACGGGCGTACCGGGCTCGACCAGGATTGGCCCCGGCTTGTTCATAGCGCCCATAGTTCATCGCACATACGGTCCGAATGTGCCCGTGGCCGGGACGTTTGTGGACGTTGGCGAGACCGACTATCGGCGCAACAATTTCTTCGGCGCGACGGGAACCTACTACGATAAAGACCTGACCGACATCGTGTACAGATACGACGTGCTGTACCAGCCGGATCACGCGGTCGGCGCTCCGAATATCGTCACCCCGGGGCAAGCGGGCTTTGCTGGCTCCAACCCGACGGGATCGGCGTGGACCCAGTTTACACGCTGGATTATCGCGGGCGACCGTCCGACGTACATCCCCTGGATATCGAAGCAGCACACGTTCCTGACGGCTCAGTACGCGCTGACGTGGCAGCCGGATCGTCCGACTGATTCGACGGCCATCATAACCGACGCCGGCAAGAATCGGGAGATCAGCAACATAGCGTTCCTCAACGCAACGAACTGGCTGATGAACGGCCAATTGACGACCGGCAACCTGTTCCTGTGGGACATCGACAACAACGTCGGCGAGCTCTCGACCACCAACGTTTACCGGTATTCACGAAACATTCTGCTCGGGGTAAACGCCGAGTGGTTCATCGGACAAAGCGGCCGCTTCACGGATCCGTACCTGCTCAGCCGCGAGCAGCGATTCAACGAACTCGAGTTCACCTTCACGTACGAAATCTAGAAGCCGATTGGACTGATTGGGCGGCTGTGGCGTATGCTACAGCCGCTTTCTTTTTCCCGGCAGGATGAGGACGTTGCCGCGCCGAGCGGCCGGCGACCGCGTCTGTTTCGGCTCGATCTTCCACGCCGGCCGCGCATATCGCGATGGACGAGAAGCTACAGACAGACTGGTACCTGGTTCGCACCAAGACCGGTAAGGAGCGCTGGGTGCGCGATCAGCTCGCCAACGTGGTGCCGGAGGTGTTTCTGCCGATGCTGAAAGCGAAGGCGCCGCGATGGGGACGGATGGTGATGTCGATAGCGCCGCTGTTTCCATGTTACGTATTCGCCAGGTTCGATCTTCAGCGCCAGTACTTCGACGTGAAATATATGACCGGGGTGCGCGCCATCGTGTCGGCGGGAATCGACCCCCTGGCGGTGCCCGCGGCGATAGTGTCGGAGATTCGCCGCCGCGGCGTGGACGACGTGATCGAAATACCCGATAAACCATTCGGCACGGGCGAGCGGGTGGTGGTCGTTGAGGGTCCGTTCCGTGGATTCGAGGCGATTTTTCAGCGTTATCTTTCCGGCGCGGAGCGAGTGGCGATTCTGCTCAGCGCCGTCGAATCGGGCGGGCTGCGCGTCGTGCTGTCAGCCTCGGCGGTCGCCAAAGATACCTGACAGAGGCCGTCGCCGTTCATGCTGATGGCATACTCGGTGCGGCCCGGTAAGCGCGCGGCGCGCGGCAATTCCGGCCACGAAGAACGTTGACGGGACGGGAAAGCTGCGGACGGTGAATGCGCGGCAGAATCCGCTATACTGTCTGGCAGAGCTGCGGTTCAATCGGATCAAAGTCACCAGCAGGTTCGGTTCGGTCGTGGCCGGCGTCGCGATGGAGAACTAGCGGGAGAAAAGATGAATCGAGCACGAAAGCCGGTCCGGATTGTGCCCAAGGGATGGGGACGCGAGGTGTGGATCGCGAATGGCGATCTCTATTGCGGGAAAATTCTCGAAATTCGCAAGGGCAAGAAGTGCTCGCTGCATTACCACAAGCTCAAGACCGAATCGTTCTACCTGCGCAGCGGTAAGTTGATCGTGCGAATCAAGGAGTCGCCGGAAAGCGCCACGATCGAGGAGTTCGAATTGAGCGCGGGCGAATGCATGGACGTGCCGATCGGGCTGGTTCATCAGATGGAAGCGATCGAGGATGCCGAGCTGTTTGAATTTTCCACCCAGCACTTTGACAGCGATTCGCATCGGCTGGTGCGCGGCGACTGAATCCGGGATCGGCGCAAATCGATTGATGTGCCTGCTCAGGCGCAGCGAGATACGCCGCGCCTTTTTTGCTTCCGTCAACAAACTGGTTTTTGCGCTCTGGCGGAAATGGTATATTGTTGGGCGCCGCGCGGCGCGGCGTCGAGATGGCGAAAGTAGCATTGATTACCGGCGTGACCGGACAGGATGGTTCCTACCTCGCCGAGTTTCTTCTGAAAAAGGGCTGCGAAGTGCATGGGATGGTGCGCCGCACTTCGAGTTTCGCCACGGGACGAATCGATCATCTGCGCAAGGGCTTCGGAGCCGGTTCGGGAGGTTTGCAACTGCACTACGGCGACCTCGGCGACGGCACCGGCCTTAGGCGAATCATCGAGCAGGTGCGTCCCGACGAGGTTTACAATCTCGCGGCGCAATCGCACGTGCGCATCTCATTCGACCAACCCGAATACACGGCCGACGTGGTCGGCCTGGGGGCGCTGCGACTGCTCGAGGCGCTGCGCGATCACAACATGCGCCGCGGCCGGGCTGCGCGGCTGTACCAGGCGGGATCGTCGGAGATGTTCGGCAAGGTGACCGAGAGTCCGCAGTGCGAGACCACGTCGTTTCATCCGCGCAGTCCTTACGCGTGCGCCAAGGTCTATGCGCACTGGCAGACGGTCAATTATCGCGAGGCGTACGGGCTGTTCGCGTGCAACGGAATCCTGTTCAACCACGAGTCACCGAGACGCGGCGAAAATTTCGTGACGCGCAAGATCACGCGCAGCGCGACGCGAATCAAACTGGGCCTCCAGGAGAAGCTCGCACTGGGAAACCTGGACGCGCGCCGCGACTGGGGATTCGCCGGCGACTACGTCGAGGCCATGTGGCTGATGCTGCAGCAGGAGCAGCCCGACGACTACGTAATCGCCACCGGCGAGACGCATCAGGTGCAGGAGTTTCTCGAAGTCGTGTTCGATCGCCTGAAATTGAAATGGCAGGATCACGTCGAGATCGATCAGCGATTCTTCCGTCCCGCGGAAGTCGATGTGCTGATCGGTGACGCGTCGAAGGCCAAGCGCCAACTCGGCTGGGAGCCGAAAGTGAAGTTCGAAAAGCTCGCCGAATTGATGATCGAAGCGGATCTTGAACTTGCCGAACGCGAACTGCGCGGCAAGGCGCACTAGCAAATCCCGTTACCCGGTGACTTGACCGACCAAGTACGGCTAGCCGGCGGCGCGCTTGACGGCGGCGGCTGCGAATTCGCGCTCGAGCCGCTCGATATCGGCCGGAGAGAGGCTGAAATATCTGGCTTCGGGATGATGGAAAACGACGGCGCTGACGGCGCTTTCGGGGTCCATCATGAAACCCTCGGTCAACTGCACGCCGATCGCATTCTTTTCGACCTCGAGCAGCCCGAACAGCGGCGCCTGATCCTCGAGACGCGGGCATGCCGGATAACCGAACGAGAAGCGCTTGCCGCGATAGTGCGCCTGCACGAGATCCTTGAGCGAGAGTCCCGGCGGATCGCCGATTCCCCACATCCGGCGAATCTTCGCGTGCAGCAGCTCGGCAAACGCCTCGGCGCCCTCGAGCGCGAGCACCTGCAGGATATGCGAGCGCAGATAGTCGCCCTTGTTCTTCCAATCCTCGGCGAGCGCGCGCACCCCGGCGCCGATTGTCGTGACAAACATGCACAAATAATCGGTGCGGCCGGAATCGCGCGCCGCGACGTAGTCGGCCAGACACAAATGCGGCGCGTCGCTCTGGCGGCCAAAGGTGAACGACTCGAGCACCGTTTTGCCGTCCGGCGAATAGATCATGACCGTGCGATCGCCGTCGGATTGCGCGGGGAAAAACTTGTAAACGGCGTTCGCAGAAATGTCCCCGCGCGCAAGAATCTGCTCTGCGACTTCCTCGACCCGATCGTGAAGTTCCCGCGCCTTCGAGTCGCCGGCCTCGAACGCCTCGACAAAGTTCTGAAACCCGAGATGCTTGGCGTAAAGATTTTTGGGATTGATGTACTCGAAAATCTCGCCGAGATCGTAATTGCGGATCGTATGAGTCTTCAGGTCGGGTGGTTTCGGGATCTCGACGTCTCGACGCACCGATGAAGTGCGTGGCGCCGCATCCGCGCTCGCATCGACGACCTTTGGCGCGGTCTCGAGCATCTTCCTGGACTGCTCGGCAAGCACGTGCTTCAGCGATTCGCGCCGTTCGAAGTCCATGATCTGATTGGCGAGGTCGAGCCCGTTCATCGCGTCGTTGGCGTACGCGACCAGACCTTCATACTCAGGTGCGATTTTCGTCCGCGTGAATCGATTCGACAGCGCCGCGCCGCCGACCAGGATCGGACAATCGATTCCCGCGGTCTTCAGGTCCTGCGCCGTCGCGACCATCATCTGCGCCGACTTCACGAGCAACCCCGACAGTCCGATCGCGTCGGGTCCATGCTCGCGGAAGGCCTTGATCAGTTCCTCGGGCGGCACCTTGATGCCGAGATTGACGACCCGGTAGCCGTTGTTGCTCAGAATGATCTCGACCAGGTTCTTGCCGATATCGTGGACGTCGCCCTTGACCGTCGCGAGAATAATCTTACCCTTGGTCGCGCTTTCGGACTTCTGCATGTGCGGTTCGAGGTGCGCAACCGCGGCCTTCATCGCCTCGGCCGATTGCAAGACTTCGGCGACAATCATCTGGTTGGCGTTGAACAGCCGTCCAACCTCGTCCATGCCCTTCATCAACGGGCCGTTGATGATTTCGAGCGGTCCGCGGGCAGCCAGCGCCTCGTCGAGGTCCTCGGTCAAGCCGTCTTTGGAACCCTCGAGAATGTAGCGGGCCAGGCGATCGTCCAGCGGCATCGACTTGCGATCCTCGGCCGTCACGGTGCTTTTGCGCGCGCGGAAATAGGCGGCAAATGCCGCGATTGGATCGTCGCCGCGCCACCAGATCAAATCCTCGGCGAGTTTGCGCTCCTCTTCGGGAATCGACGGATAGCGATGAAGTTTTTCGGAGTTGACGATCGCGAGGTCGAGGCCCGCCTGCACGCAATGATAGAGCATCACGGCGTTGAGCACTTCGCGGCCCGCCTCCGGAAG
>Ga0187879_10001015_pt1 | contig 18995 bp, 12 predicted proteins | sample June2016WEW_19_1_FD_132423 | JGI IMG/M metagenome (GOLD analysis project Ga0187879, IMG submission 132423) | Peatland microbial communities from SPRUCE experiment site at the Marcell Experimental Forest, Minnesota, USA - June2016WEW_19_10 | ecosystem: Environmental > Terrestrial > Soil >... | reverse complement strand
GGCCGGCGCCGAGGGCTACATGACGGCGTCCAGCTATCCCGACGACGGAGTGGGGGAGGTGTTCCTCAAGCTCGGCAAGCAGGGCTCCACGCTGGCCGGCGTGATGGACGCGTTCTCGATGGCGATTTCGGTCGGGCTGCAGTACGGCATTCCGCTGGAGTCCTACGTCGCCAAGTTCACCAACATGCGGTTCGAGCCTGCCGGGATCACCGATGATCCGGACATCAGGATCGCGAGCTCGGTGATGGACTACATCTTCCGCCGCCTCGCACTCGATCACCTGCCCTACGACCAGCGGGCGGAGATCGGCATCCTGTCCGCGAGCGAACGGTCTGCCCAGCTCGCGGGGGAGGATCCGGCAGTTGTACCGGATCAGCCTGACCCGGTGGAGATGGCGCAGTCGGTGCCGGTGGAGAAGGCCAGCCGCTGGCAGCAGCGGGAAGACCGGAATCCTGAACGGGATTCGCCAGATGACTCGCCAGCACCGCCGCATAGCTCGACGGAGCTGATCGAGTCCCATCAGCGGCGCAGTGCCGACGCTCCGCTCTGCCTCACCTGCGGCACCAAGATGCGGCCCGCTGGCAGCTGCTACGTCTGCGAAGGCTGCGGCTCCACCAGCGGCTGCAGCTAACTCGGCACCTTTCGCCGAGCCACCCAAGCCCTGGCCAGCAGGGGCTCCAGTCTTTCGACGGAGCCCCTGCCCGGGGCACCTCATGACGACCCGGACTGGTTGGCCGCTTGATACGTGCCGTGACCGACACCCCGGTCAGCCCGCCGCTGATATCCGTAGTCAGCTCAGCCTGAGGATGCGGGCGGCGTTGCCGTACAGCACCTTGTCCATGACCTCGTCCTTCAGGCCAAGATCCCGGAACTCGGCGAGGCAGCGTTCCGGGGTGAAGAACGGGAAGTCGCTGCCCCACAGGAACTGCCCGGACAGCCGCCCCCGTAGTTCCCCGATCACCTCAGGCGGGATCCGCCGCGGTGACCACCCGGAGATGTCGATAAACACGTTGGTCTTGTGCAGGGCAATGGCAACCAGGTCCAGATGCCACGGCCAGCCGAAGTGCGCGGCCACCACGGTCAGCCCGGGATGGGCGGCGGCCACGGAATCGAGCTTGATCGGATGGGCGTAGTCGATCCTGATGCCCTGGCCGCCTGGCTCGCGGGCGCCGATCCCGCTGGTCCCGGTGTGGAACAGGGCGAGCAGCCCGTGCCGCTCGCACGCGGCGAAGATCGGCCAGTAGGCGGGGTCATCGGGCGCGAACGCCTGCAGCGACGGGTGGAATTTCACCCCCCGCAGCCCGAGGGCGGCGATGTTCGCCACCTCGGCCACGGCGGCCTCGCCCTTGTGCGGGTCGACTGAGCCGAGACCGGTGAAGACGTCCGGATGATCGCGGCAGGCGGCGGCCACGGTCTCGTTCGGCACCCGGGGCCGCCCCGTCGCCGTCTCGGCATCCCAGGCCAGTAGGACGGCCCTGACCTGCAGCTGCCGGTAACGAGCTGCGAGTTCCTCGAGCGTCAGCCGTTGCGCGGGGGAGCGGAAGTACGCCTCGGCCGCCTCCAGGTAGCCCGCCATGCTGCCCTCGAGCCAGTCCGGGGTAGGCAAGTGCACATGGAAGTCAACGGCGCGCAGCGACACCGGCTCATCGTAGCGGCCTGCGGGGCCGGACGCCCGGCCCGGCGGTCTGGGCACCACGCGGCCGCGCCGCCTACGTCGCCGGAGCGGTAAGGCCGGCCTTCAGCTGACGCAGGGTACGGGCACTGCGTGCAGCGCGCCGCGCCCACCAGTGCCGCGGATCGTGCCCGGCGACGGGCTGCTGCGCGGCGTGCAGCGCCGCCCACCGGCGCGCGTCGCCGGCCAGCCAGCCCAGCGTCGCCTCAGGGTCCTGATCCAGCATCGACTGCAGCGTGTACCGCCGTTCGCCCACGCGGTACCCGAGGCCTGCCGCCGCGGTGGCTTCGCGCAGGTCCGTCCCGGTGAGCAGGACGGCGGAGCACACCGGAGCCACCAGCGCGTCCAGCAGCTGGCCGCGGCCGTCCGCGGGGGTCACCGGCGGCGGCGCGGTGCGCAGCGCCAGCGGAAGTGCCGACGGCGGCGCGGCGCGGCGCGCTTCCCGGCCGAGCGCCGAGAGCGTGAGCTGCGCCCACGCGGCCAGGGACGGCACGCCCAGGCCAGTGACGGCGGTGAGATAACCGGGTGCCCACGACCACAGGTGCTCGAAGAGCAGTGCCTCGCGGGCATGCCGCAGCCGGTCCCTGGTCGGCTCGCGGCGCGCTCCGGTCTCGGCTTCGGCCAGCTCCGCGTACAGCATGAGCAGCGCGCCGAGGTGATCCGCGTCCTGCGGCGGGCGCAGGCCGATGGCCCGCCAGAACCCGGCCACCCGGTCCAGCGCCTCGCCGCCGAGCTTGCCGTGGGCGCCCAGGTGAATCGCGGCGTGCGGCGGCGCGGCGAGGACGAAGACGCTGGTGTGCTCGGCGGCGGTCGGCGCGGGCAGGCTGAGGCTCTCGGTCACCGCGTGACAGTAAGGCGGCGGGCTGGCCGGGACCGAGCCGAGCGCGCGCAGCAGCTCCGGGCCGTAAGGCGGCGGCCCGGGCAGCACCGGCCTGGCGCCGCGCGGCAGTTCCGGGTCGGCACCTATCAGGCTGGCGGCCATGCGGTCGTCGCTCACGGCGCTTCCGGTTCCGGTGCGGCCGGCCCGGGCGCCGCCTGGCGGTAGCTGCCCGCGGTGGGCTTGAGCGGGCGGATGAGCCAGGGCGGGCGGCGCAGCGCACCCGGCGAGCCTGGCCCGGCGGGGCGGGCGAGCCGCAGCCATTCCTGGTAGACGGCCCGTGCCCGGCCTGGGTCTACCGCGATGTCCCCGTGCTGGTCGCGGCGGTCGGCCGGCCGTACCCGGACCGCCTGGTGCCAGCAGTGCATGCCAGAGATCGGGTCGGGGTGAACGGGGAAGGTGAGGTTCTGGTGCACGCCGGTGTCGCTCCACCAGATCCGCTGGCTGTCCGGGTCACCCGATGCATAGGGTGCCACGGACGCCTGGCGCTGCATGGTCCAGCCGTCGTCGCCCCGGTGCAGATCGACGGTGGCCATCATGCCGCCCGCACCGCGGGGCTGGCCGTCGAGCCGCCAGCGGCCCATGTGATGACTGCAGGCGACCACGCCTGGCCTGATCCCCTCGGTAAGCCATGCCTTCGCGACGAAGTAGCCGATATCGGTCTCGACCCGCACCAGGTCGCCGGTCCGCGCGACGCCGAGCCGCCGGGCGTCGCCCGGGTGGATCCATACCGGGTTGGTGTGGGCGAGTTCGTCGAGCCACTTGGCGTTCGCCGACCGGGTATGGATCTGGGTGGGCAGCCGGAAGGTGGACAGCAGCACCAGCTGGTCCGGGGCCAGGCGGCCAGGGTGGACATGACTCTTGATGTAGCCGGGCAGGGCGTGCTCCGGCCACCCCCAGTCCGCCAGTGTCCGGGAGTAGAACTCCAGCAGCCCGGACGGGGTGGGGAAGCCGCGGCGCACCGTCCCGTCGACTTCCACCCCCACCGGGCGGCGGCCTGCGCTGTCCGGCTCCGGCGTTCCGGTGGGCACGATGTTGGGATTGAACGGTTTCGGCGCGCCAGTGTAGACCCGCCCGGCCGGGCTCACCCGTACGTCATCAAGTTCCTCCGGGGGCACGGGCTGCTCGAAAAGCGGGCCCTGCCCTGAGGAGATCTCGAAGGCGCCGTAGCGGCGCATCCACTGCAGCGGGTCGAGGCCCTCGGCCGCGGCGCGCTCGGGCAGTCCGGGCACGGAGTGGGAGAACATCCAGCCGTAATACTCGTCCACGGTGAGCTTCTCCCCGGGCCGGGCCCGGGACTCGTGGTACTGGCGGATGCCGAGCGAGCCGTCCGGGTCGATCCGCCAGGACAGCTCGATCCAGAACTCGTTCTCCTCCCACACCTCGCCCGGGTTCACCTGCCTGCTGTCGGTGATCGGCTCGCCGAGCCGCTCGCGCGCGGCGCGCAGCACGGGCTGGCGGAACCCGATCCACTGCCCGTCGTACTGCTCGTAGGAGTGCGTGTCGTGGCGTTCAGGGCCGTGCCCCATCGGCAGGATGTAGTCGGCGAAGTACGCCGATTCATTCCAGGTCGGGGTGAGCGCCACGAAGCAGCCGACCTTGCTCTCGTCGGTGAGGACCTCCATCCAGGCCAGGCCGTCCGGGTTGGTCCAGACCGGGTTGTAGACCCTGATGAAGTACGTGTCGAGCCTGCCGCGGCCGTCGGCGAGGAAGTACGGCAGCAGGAACGACATCTCGTTGCAGGCCAGCGGGTACTCAAGCGGCCAGGTGAGCTCCTGCCAGCTGCCCGGATGCGGGGGCGTGCGGATCGGCGCGGGAACGAACTTGTTCAGCGTGTTCGGGAACGTGCCGCCCTCGGTGGCGACCGCGCCGAGCAGCGCCGAGATAAGGAACAGGGTGCGCGCTACCTGCCAGCCGCCGAGGTTCCCGGCCGCGGCCGACCGCCAGACGTGCCCGCTGAACCGGGTGCCCGCGCCGGCCACCACCTCGGCGACCTGCGCCAGCACGGCCGCGTCGATCCCGGACTCGGCGGCCGCGTACTCGAACGTGAACCCGGCGTAGAGGTCGGCGAGCACCGCTTCGAACGCGTCGAAGGTGACCGGCAGGCCCGGGTGGCAGGCCTGCAGGTACTCGGCCCAGTTCCACCACCGGCGGACGAAATCGCTGTCATACCGGCCGGTGGCGATGATGTGCCTGGCCACGGCCAGGTTGATGGCGGCCTCGCTGCCCGGCACCGGCGAGAGCCAGTGGTCGGCGTGGGTCGCGGTGTTGGACAGCCTGGTGTCGAGCACGATCACCTTCGCGCCGGCCGCCCGGGCCGAGGTTATCCGTTGAGCATGCGGGTTGAAGTAGTGCCCGGCTTCCAGATGCGCGCTGATCAGGTAGATGACCTGGGCATTCGCGTAGTCCGGGCTGGGCCGGTCGGAGCCCATCCAGAACTGGTAGCCGGTGCGGCCGCCGCTGGAGCACACGTTGGTGTGCGAGTTGTGGCCGTCCACGCCCCAGCTGGCCAGCACCCGCTCCGTGAAGCCGTCTTCGCCGGGCCGGCCAAGGTGGATCATGATCTCGTTCTGGCGCTGCTCGGTGAGCGCGGCGCGGACCCGGGCAGCCAGCGCGTCCAGCGCCTCATCCCAGCTGATCCGTTCCCAGCTGCCGCTGCCGCGGCCGCCGGACCTGCGCAGCGGGTACAGGATGCGGTCGGGGTCGGTCACCTGGTTGATGGTGGCCGGTCCCTTCGCGCAGTTGCGGCCGCGCGAACCAGGGTGCTCGGGGTTGCCTTCGAACTTGCGGACCTGCCCGCTGTCACGGTCCACGTAAGCGAGCAGCCCGCAGGCCGACTCGCAGTTGAAGCACGTGGTGGGCACCAGCAGGTAGTGCCGCTCCTTACGGGCCGGCCAGGCACGGGAGTCAAGCTCCGTCCAGTCGTCCCAGCGCTCCTTCGGCGGGAACGCGGCCAGGTGGACGCGGCTCGGGCCCTGGTAGAACGTCTCGCCGCGGGCCTCGGTGGCTGACCGGGCGGCCGACACCCGGGCCGCGAGGACATCCAGGTCGTCCTCGTGATCGCCGTGACCCGCCATGGCTGCCTATCCTCCCTAGGCCAGTGGCACGGACTGGCCGGCCTGCACGTAGGCGTGCTCGTAGGCGAGCAGCCCGGCCAGCGCCAGCGGGGCGGCCGTCATCCCGATCCACGGCGCGGCCACCGCGGCGGCCACGCCGGCCATCCCGGGCCAGAAGAACCGGGCGAGCCTGCCGCGCACCATCTCCTCGGTGGCCAGCCGCGCGTGCGCGGTCAGCTGCGGCAGCGTCACCTCGGCCGCCACCAGCGCCGCGTGCGCGGCAGCGGAGATGGCCAGGACCACCTCGACCGCGGTGACCGCCCGCCCCGGCGACAGCCAGTCCGCGAACGGGAGGATCGCGGCCGCGCCGGCCAGCACGGCCTGCACGGCCAGGTGCGGTGCCAGCAGCGGGCTCTGCCACAGATCACGCGCCTTCGCCTGGGCGAACAGGTAGGCCGTGTAGCAGGCGGTCGCCAGCGCCAGCGGGACGCCAAGCCCGGCCAGGGCCTGCCGGGCGCCGGTCCAGCCGCCGACGGCGGTCACGAAGTACAGCGCGGCCACGCCGCCGTAGCCGCCGATGATGAACGAGCCGCGGACCAGCCAGCTGCTCCAGTGATGCCTGGTGAAGATCAGGTGGAACCGGGCCGGATGCTTGAGATCCCAGATCAGCAGCGCGCCCGTGACCGCGAGAAAGCCCAGGGCCAGCGACGGGGCCGCCCACCGGGCCACCGGGTCACCCCACCGGAGGTAGCCGGTCAGGGCCAGCAGCACCGGGACGGCGAAGCCGCCGGCCGCCAGGCTCTTGGTCCAGGTGTAGAGACTGACCCGCCAGCCCCACGGGGCGTGGTGCGGAACGTCGTAGGAGAGCAGCGCCGCGGCCGAGGACGCCGGCCTGCCCGGATGGCCGGACACGACGAGCTGCGGGTCCGGTGCTCCCTGGGTGGCCCAGGCGAACAGGCCGCCGTCCGGGCGGCGCGCGCCAAGCGGGTCCAGCGTGGCCTGGTGCGCGCCCTGGTAGAAAACGTTGGGCCGGGTCTCCATCTCGGGGCGGCGCACCTGCACCGGCTCGCGCGCCACGATGCGGGCGGCCGCGGAGGCCGGGTCGTTGGCGTCGCCGACCAGGATCGCCTCGGTCGGGCACACCGTGACGCAGGCCGGTTCCAGGCCCATGTCGAGCCGGTGCGCGCACATGTTGCACTTTTCGGCCGAGTTGTCCTCGGGGTTGATGAAGATCGCGTCGTAAGGGCACGCGGCCATGCATGCCTTGCAGCCGATGCAGACGGACTTGTCGAAATCGACGATCCCGTCCGCGCGGCGGAACATCGCCTGCGTCGGGCACGCCGTCACGCATGGCGCATCGGTGCACTGGTTGCAGCGCGTCACCTGGAACGCGCGGCGCGCCTGCGGGAACGCCCCGACGTCCACTGACTTGACGTAGGTCCTGGTCACCCCGACCGGGACCGCGTTCTCGCTCTTGCAGGCCGTGGTGCACGCGTGACAGCCGATGCACTTGCCCTGGTCGAGCACCTTCAGCCAGCGAGCGGGCAGGCCCCCGTCTGGTTCCATAACAGGACCGTAGTTCTCAAGGTGGGCGAGGCCCTTCACTAGGTGCGATTCTGGCGCGCTGTCAGGGCCGGAAACCGCTGGACTGGGGCCCGAGCAGGGTGATCAGCAGCGCGGCGATGGACACGCCGGTGACGGCCACCGCGATCAGCAGCAGATGCCTGGCGCGAGCACGTCCCGCAGCTGGCGCGCTGGTCAGGCGGCCGAGCCGCCAGATCAGGACGCTGAAAAGCAGGACCGGGATGCCCGCGTACGGGCGGTTCTTGAGGATGACACCGCCCAGTGCCGCGAACGAGATGGCCGTCCGGTTCCAGGCGAGCTCGGTCCGGCCCCGGGCCAGCCCGGGATCGGCGTCCTCGATGTCGTCGGCGGGCGTCATCAGCGGCTGGTCACCGCCGACAGCAGGGCAAGCGCCGCGGCGGCCAGCCCGATGATCGCGACGGTCACCGCCAGGATCAGCGGCAGCCGCGAGCGGATGACGGGCTTGCCAGTGCGCAAAGCGCGCTGGTTGCCGGTCCAGTCGAGGTAGCTGACGATGGCGACGACCGAGCCGAGGAGGATCAGCGGGGTCCCGATGATGTGCCGGCCCCAGGGGATGCCGGGAAAGGGCGGCAGCAGCTGGACGATCGCCAGCCCGGCGGCTACCAGGGCAAGGGCGGTACGGCTCCAGGCCAGGAAGGTCCGCTCGTTGGCGAAGGTAAAGCGGGCATCCGGCTCGGTACCGTCCGCGGGTTCCGATGCGCCCCCCGGGTCCTCGCGGCGGCTGATATCCGTCTCTCCCTCCTCCCGCCTCGCGCGATGCTCCCCGGTCGTGACTGGCCGGGCCGGGAAGCTTGCCACGATGGTATGCCGGCGCCGGGCCCGGGGCCCGGCGTGACGCGGGCCTGCGAGCAGGGACGCCGGGCCGTGGAGCCACGGGAATGTCCGGGACGAAGCCTTGGTTTCATGCCCGGAGCAGGTATCGCAGTGGTACCCGGGCGAGACGAGGAGGTCTGTCATGGCGACGGTCGAGCTGACGTCGGAGAACTTCGACGCGTTGACCGGCGGCGAGGGGCTGGTGCTGGTCGACTTCTGGGCGGCATGGTGCGGGCCCTGCCGCATGTTCGGCCCGGTCTTCGAGCGGGCGTCAAGCCGGCACTCGGACGCGGTATTCGGCAAGGTGGACACCGAGGCCCAGCCGGCGCTGGCCGGGGCGTTCGGGATCTCCTCGATCCCGACGCTGATGGTGATCCGCGACGGCATCGTCCTGTACGCCCAGCCGGGGGCGCTGCCCGAGGCGGCCCTGGAGGAGCTGATCAGCCAGGCCCGCGGACTCGACATGGACGAGGTCCGCAACAGCGTCGCCGACCGCAGCGAGGCTACCTCAGCCGGGGGTTCCTGACCATTCCGGGCCCACCGGCCTGGCTGCAGCTGACAGCCGCCGGCTAGCTGACCGTGCACGTGCGGCGGGTGTCCGCGGGACGACGATCAGCCGCCTGCCCGGTTTGCGGTGCCGGGCGTCGCTGGCCTGGCGGACATTGTGAAGAAGTCGCGCGACCACCAGGACTCGAAGTAGCGATTCGGTGCGCCGTACATGCCTGGAAGCAGGTCTGCGCCGGTCGCGGGGGTGGCTGGAGCATTCGCGCCGTGCGGGTCGTAGGTCGCGAAATTCACCCAGTCCGTGTTGATGTCGAGTTCCATCGCGCGGACAGCGCCAGCCCGGGCGAGGATGTCCGCGAGCGTGGTGATGTTCAGCCCGGGGCCGCCGGCATAGACAAGAGCGCCGTTTGCGGTGATGCCGACGCCCGACCTCCAGACGTAGACGGCGTTGCCCAGGGTGAAGCCCCACTGGGCGGTGTCGTCAGGGTTGAGGCCGGGCACCGGCTTCCCGTTCCGGACGAGCAGATCTAGGTTCTGCCGTACGGAGACGACATCCGGGGCGAGGGTGGCATCTTTGCCCCAGTCGCCGATGTTGACTTTGCCGTTGCGGTAGATGACGAACGAGGCGGCCCCGTTCCGCAGCGGGATGATCGTCTTGCCGTCGGTGTAGTAGCCGCCGTTGGCGTTGTTCATCAGAAAGCCGGCGTTAAAGGCAGCTACCAGGCTCTTCGAGGCCGTCCGCGACACCGGCGCAGTGTCCCGATACGGGCCGCCGCCGGGAATTGTGGTGCCTGAGTAGAGCGTCGCCCGCAGCAGCTTGCTGTCCATCCACGCCACGCCGACGACGAGGCTGGTGTGCACGGCGTCGGGCCGTACCCAGGTCTCATACACCGCCGGTATCCCGTCTACCCGCCGGGCGACCGGATGCCAGACCCCTTCGCCGGGCAGCCGGTGCCCGGCGGGCGACGTCATGCGGCGTGGTGGCCTGAGGTAGGCGACGGCAGCGTGCGTGCTGCCGCCCTGCTGGCCCGACGGCCCCAGGTGCGGAATCGCCGAGCTGGCGGGCGTCCCGCCGACCGGCGGCGGATGATGCGAGTACCACAGGTTCTCAGCCCAGTTGACGATTGAGCTTCCGCCGTGGCCGCGGAACCATTCGGCCCCACGGGCGGCGACCGACGTGCCGAGCCCAGGGTTGGTCAGCGCGTTTCCCGCCGATACCCACACGGGCGTGAGAAGCACGAGCACGGCACCGGAACCAGCGAGCAGCGGGTGCCGGCCGGCGACCGTCCGCCGGGCAGCGCGTATCTCGCGCCGCCGGGCACGCCGTCCGGACCGGCGAGCCCGGAACGTGCCCAGCCGGTGCTCCGGCGCGGAGGTGTCCAGCACCGCAACACCGCGGCGCGCTGGGCCTTCCGATGGCTCACGCCCCGGCATGGCCTGCGGCGGCTCGTCCCGGCGTCCGCCGGATCCGGCGCCCGCTCCTGGCCTGCTCCTCAGGTCCCGAGCTTGGCGCGAATCCGGATGCCGCTGACGTGGCTGGCGGTCGCCTTCCATTACCTCGCGTCCCTCATCTCGCCGAACATATCCGTGGCTCGTGAAGATGCAGTGAACCTACCGTGCACCTGGCCCCGCCTGGCCAGGGCCGCGTCCGTTCCGCGTCCCCTGCCACGGGGCAAGGCGCACGGGGGCACGCCCGGCCGGAGGCCGCGGTGGCATACTCGGGCCTGTCGGTGTTCTACAGCCGCTGTAGAGAATCTACAGGATTCGCCGAAGGTACCGAGACAGGAGACGCCAGCGTGCCTGACTGCGCTCCGCAGCACGCGTCCGGCGGCTCGCCTCCCCAGCACAGGTCCGACAGCCCGCCCGGGGTGGCGCGGCGTGCCGCCGGGACGCTGGAATCCGAAGTCCTCGGAATACTGCGCGGGGCGAGCGGGCCGCTAAGCCCCGGCGAGGTCCGGCACCGGCTCACGGCCGGGCAGCGGGGAGAACTCTCGTACAGCACGGTCGTGACCATTGTGTCGCGGCTGCACGCCAAGGGGCTGCTGGCACGCCAGCGGGCCGGGCGCGGGTTCACCTACTCGCTGGTCGATGAGGCCAGCCTCGCCGCCAGCCGGATGAGCCAGGCGCTCGGCGGCGAGATTGACCACGGCGCTGTGCTGCGCCGGTTCGTGTCCGGGCTCTCCGGGCGAGATGCCCGGCTGCTGCGCCGTCTGCTCGCCGGTGACCAGGACCCGCGGTCCGGCGATCTTGGCCGGGACGAAGAACGAGAGTAGGCGCTGGCGGCGGCGCTGCCCGCCGCAGGTAGGCCCCTGTTCCGCCCGGGGCAGCCGCCCAGCTGCGCGAGATCGCGCGGCTCTCCTGAGGCCGTGCCCGAGCAACGTAAACCCAGCACCGACGCCGTCACGGACCGGCCCTGAGCTGCCGGGAATGGGCAGGCCCGCGTCGATCATGGCCAAGATTCCTGAGCAGCGCAGCCTGCCAGGATTGGCCCGGCACGGCCAATTTTCCACGCGCTATCCGATTCTGTGCCTCCGTATGCGAGCGGTAATGCGCTATACAGGTTTAGTACGAGGGAGCGAGATGCGGACAGAAGATAGGCCCCTGTCCCTGCCGGGCTGGCGGACCGTGCAGGATGGGGCTGCCCGCATCCGCCGCGCGATCGGCGCAGCGCCGCTGCTGGTGAAGGTCCTCATCGGCATGGCGGCAATCTTTTTCAGCCCGGTGGTGCTGACGATCCTGCTCGTCGCCGGCCTGGCTTATGCGCCGTTCGCGGTATCGGCCGGCCGCAGGAGCGTGCGTGCTTCATTGTCGGTGGCCGTGTGGGGCCTTCTGGTGATCATACTGATCGCCCAGGGCGACGGAAACCCGAGCCTGCCGCTGGTATTGCTGGTCCTGCTGCCGTTCGCGACCGTCGCTGCCGCCCATGCGGGCGCGCTCGGCCGCTGGTACGTGCCTTGCCGCACGGTGGCGTGGACGCTGATCTGGGCCCTGCCGGTCGGCTCGCTTGCCGTGCGGCTATGGCATCAGCAGCCATATATCGGGCCCGCGTTCGGGTGGCTGATTGCCTGCGTGGTGCTGGGCTGGCGGCTGGCGAAATCGTTGCAGGACTCGCGTGAGTACGGCCGCCAGCAGGCTCGCGGCGGTGCGCTCGCGGCACCCTACGCATGGCCGGGCGCGCGTCCCCACCGGCCCCCGGGTGCCACCGCGCCAAACGATCCGGCAGGCGCGGGCGGTCCGCGCGGCACCCGGCCCGGGGCCGGCGGGCCCCGGCCCGGGACCCGGCGGCCCGGCGGCGGGCGGATCGCCGTCGCGACAGACGCGGCCGGCCTGGCGCATCCCGACGCCGCGGCCGGCCAGCCGGGCACCGACGCCGGGGACGCCCGGGCGGACGGGCTGCGTGAGCCGGACATCACTGTTGACGAGGCCATGGCCGAGCTGGACAGCATGATCGGGCTGACGGCGGTCAAGGACCAGATCCGCTCGATCGCGGCTTCGATCGAGGCGGCGCGCAGGCGCGCGCTTGCCGGGTACGGGACCGAGAAGCCAATGCAGCACCTGGTGTTCCTCGGGCCGCCCGGTACCGGGAAGACCGCGGTGGCCCGCATCATCGCCAAGATCTTCTACGCATTCGGGCTGCTCGACACGCCAGCAGTGGTGGAGGCGCAGCGCGCCGACCTGGTCGGCGAGTACCTGGGCGCTACCGCGATCAAGACCAACGAGCTGATCGACTCCGCCCTGGGCGGGGTGCTGTTCATTGATGAGGCCTACAGCCTCGTCAATGAGGGCGACGGGCAGGGCGACAGGTTCGGCAACGAGGCGGTCCAGGCCTTGCTCAAGCGCGCCGAGGACGACCGTGACGACCTGGTCATCATCCTGGCCGGTTACGAACGCCAGATGGAGAGCTTCCTCGCCAGCAATCCCGGCCTGACATCGAGATTCGCGACCAGGGTCAAGTTCCCTGGCTACTCGCCTGCCGAGCTGCTCTCGCTGGCCGACCTGGCCATGGAGCGGCGCGGCGAGCTGCTCGATCCCGATGCCAGGCCGGTGCTCTGGCGCCTGCTCGAGGACGTGGGACGCCGCAAGCTGACCGATGAGCTCGGCAACGCCCGGTTCGTCCGCAGCCTGCTGGAGAAGGCGGGCCGAGCCAGGGATGTCCGGGTGATGAGCGCGGCGGCCGAGCCGTCGTCGGCGGATCTGGTGACGCTGCGCGGCGCCGACCTGACACGCGCGTTCAGCGAGCTGACCACCCGATTCCGCGGCTACGGGGAGACTCCCACCCTGGAAAGCGCGCTAGCCGAACTCGACGCCCTGATCGGGCTCGAGCCGGTCAAGCGGGGGGTGCACGAGATCGCCGCTCAGCTCCGGGTGGCCAGGCTCCGGGACCGGCAGGGCCTGGCCAGCCAGCCGCCCGCGAGGCACTTCGTATTCACCGGTCCGCCAGGCACCGGCAAGACGACCGTCGCGCGGATCCTCGGCCGGATCTTCGCGGCCCTGGGCCTGCTGGTCCGGCCGAGCGTGGTGGAGGCGCACCGCGCTGACCTGGTCGGCGACCACCTCGGCGCGACCGCGATCAAGACGAACAGGCTGGTCGACTCCGCCCTCGGCGGCGTGCTCTTCATCGACGAGGCCTACTCGCTCTACAACGAGGGTTACTCGGGCGGCGACGCGTTCGGGTCCGAGGCCACGGCGACCTTGCTCAAGCGCGCCGAGGACGACCGGGACCGGCTGGTGATCGTGCTGGCCGGATATACCGCGGACATGGACAGGTTCCTGCGCAGCAACCCCGGGCTTGCGTCCAGGTTCAGCGTGCGGATCGGGTTCCCCAGCTACACGCCCGGCGAATTGTCGGCGATCGCCGAAGTGATCGCCAGGCAGGCAGGGGACACCTTCGACCCGGATGCGCTGCCTGTGCTCGGCCAGATCTTCGGCCAGGCCTGCGCGGAGGGGCGGATCGACGAGCTCGGCAACGGCCGGTTCGCCCGGTCGCTGTACGAACGCGCATGTGCGTCCAGGGACGTGCGGGTCGCGCACCTCGGTGAGGAAGCGAGTGCCGCCGATCTCACTACGGTGGCCGCCGCTGACCTGCTTACCGCCTACCGCGAGATCAGCGGCTGATCGTGAAGCGCACCCGCTGGCCGCTGACGGGCGGCGTCGCTCAGCCCGGCTCGCCCAGGTTCGGGGCCACGTCGGACAGCGCTTCCGCGATGTCGTCCTCGTCGTAACCGGCCGCGCTGATCACGTTCATCAGCACGTGCAGGACCGAGTGCCGCTCCTCGCCCAGGTCCAGCAGACGCTGTGCTGCGTCCCACAGTTCCGGGGGGTCACCGCGCCAGAGCCGGTCGGCCAGGGCCAGGTGCCCGTCGATGTGCTCGCTGTCGGCGGGCTGATCGCCAGCCTCGCCGTGATAGGCCGCCAGCAGCATCCGGCGCTCGCCTGGCTCAGCCGGGTTCAGCGCGCCCAGGTCGGTCCCGCCGTAGCTGCCGCGCAGCACCGGGAAGGCAAAGGCACGACGGGGCAGCGCCTCCAGGTCGGAGTCGGGCAGCAGCCGGGTCACCAGGGCAGGCTCCAGCCCGAACGAGGCCGGGTCGTGGTAGACGCGGGTGAAGGTGCCCATCGAGTCGAATACCGCGTCCAGCGCCTTGGAGACGGCGTGCGGGCCAAGTCCGGTGCGGGGCCCGGCCCACCGGATCCACGCGGCAAGCACATGCGGCATGGCGTGCTGCTCCGCCGGGGTCAGCATGACCTTCCTTGGCAGCCAGTCGAGCAGGAACGTCTCGGCCTTCACCGGGCTCATCCGGAGCGGCCGGCCGAAATCCTGATCGCAGCCGTACTCGACGATGTGGTCGGCGCACCGGCTGGCCGCCTCGCGGTCGGAGAGGTCCTCGGCCTCATCCGAGGCGAGGAACTCGGCGACGAGCATGGCCCTGCGGTCCTTGCGCCAGGCCTGGCGCAAGGGACCCGGGCCGCCGCGCAGGGCGGGCGGCAGCGTCCGCACCCGGGCCCTGATGAATGCGTGATAAGCCGGAAAGGAGCTACTGACCGGCGGATCGGCCAGCGAGTCCGTGGCTGCGAGCGCGGTTTCCAGCAGCCGCCTGGCCTCCGGCGGGTCAAGGGGGGTGAAGGTCGGCCGGTCGAGTACCGGCGCGGCGGGTTCCGAGCTGATCTCGCTCGCGTTGCGGCAGTACTCAAGGAGCTTGGCGACCTGGGAAGTGACCCAGCCGTCCCGGGCGATACCGCCCGCGTTGTAGTCGACCACGACCACCAGGGCATGCTGTTCCTCGCCGGCGTAGCTGAAGACGCAGACCACTTCGTCGCGATCGCCGTAAGCGTCCGAGTTCACATAACACTGCGCCGCCGTGACCGCGCCGACATGCTCCGCCCATCCCGGCCGCGCCACGCCACGCTCCATCATCGCGAGCGCGGCCCGCTCGGCCCTGGCCGCCTGGCGCGGAGTGCCAAGGCAGGCGATGCCAGAAAGCAGCGCCAGCGCTGCCGGGCTTTCCTGCTGTGCCGCGTAGGCGATCAGGCCCTCGCCGACAAGCTCTTCGATGCCGGCCCGGTGGCGGCGGACATCGCGGAGCCCGGCGCGGCCTGCGCGCTGCCCCCACCAGGTGCCGAGCAGCTCGCTGACCATCAGTTCGGCGTCGAGCGGGCTGCGAACGGCCAGCAGTTCCCTGGCCGCCCGCAACATCTCCGCGAACAGGGCGTTCGGCGGCGCGGCGGGTCCCCCGGGGCGCCGCGCGGGCGGCCCGGGATGACCCGGTCCGCCGTGCGGCTGGTTGCGTCGGCTCGGCGGGGTCACATCGCTAGCCTTTCAGATGCGCGGCGAGTCGTGCCATGCTTGAGCACGGCGCGCCGGTTGTTTCTGCGCGTATCGCAGGCTCGCTGGACGATGATGGGCAACTCCGTTGGAAATGCCATTGGCGTATTAAGCCAGGAAACCACGGCGCGGGCGCTGCCGCTGGCATTGTCCGCCCGGCTGGCCACTCTACCCGGCTGGCCACTCTAATCCGGCTGGCCACTGTACAAGGAGTAGCCCGGAACTGCCGCTACCGGCAGGTCCGGCGTGCTCGCCCGGCGTGCCAGGCGCACCAGGCGCTGTCCTGAGCGGCCCCGGCGGGGGTCCTGAGCGGCCCCCGGGCGCTGTCCTGAGCGGCCCCCGGGCCGGGGTCCTGAGCGGCCCAGGCGGGGAATTCAAGGTCGGCGAAACCGGCTGCTTGCGTGGCCCGGCTGCTCAGCATGGCCAGGCAGGATAGGCTGGCGGCAGGCACATGTGCCTGACGCGGCGGGCCGTCGTCCGCGGCCGCGAGGTTACGCGGCGGCGGCCGGATCGCGGGGCCTGCAGGTGACAGTCTCATCGCGGTGCAGCGCTCAGCGCATGACGCGACGGAGGGAGGCCAGGGGGGGCCTGCCGACGCCAGGCTGGGGTTACAACCAGTGGCGCGGCTGGCTGGCAACGAAAGCTCCTGCTAGCGAGTTGTCGCTGCGCGCACTCTTGCGCGCGTTCCAGCCGCTAGCCTTTTTCTGTCCGCGGTGAGCAGGAAGGAGCCGCTCCATGGCGCACGCTCGCACGGGTGTGGGGAGTTCTCTATGAGCACAGGCACCTCTGTGCCCAAGCCGCGCGTGTCCGGCATGGATGTATCGGACTCCGCGCTGCTCGCGACCCTGCTCAGCGAGGCTCCGATTGGCTTCGCGTTCTTCGGGGCTGACCTCAGGCTGCGCAGGATGAATCAGGCCCTGGCCAGCCTGAACGGGATTGACCCCGGCGACCATATCGGCCGAATGCCCGCCCAGATATGGCCGGGCTATCTGGGTCTCAGGGCAGCATCCGCGGTCCGGCACGTGCTTGAGCAGGACCAGCCCCTTTTCGAGGCCGACCAGCAGATCGACGTTCCCGTGGCCGGAGCCGCAGTGCAGGCCGAGCTGACGGCCGAGCCGTCGGCTGAGGGCCGCGAGGGGGCTCCGGCCGGCCAGGAGCACGCTGGCCGGCAGCCGCGGCACTGGGCATTCTCCTGGTTTCCTTCGCATGACGGCGACGGGGACATCAGCGGCGTCGCGCTGATCGCCGTTGACATCACTGACCGCCGCAGGTCGGAAGAGGCGGTGCGGCGCAGCGAGGAGCGCTACCGCTCGCTGGTGCAAGCAGGCGCGCAGGTGGTCTGGGTGACCACGCCGACCGGGCAGATCGCCGAGGACTCACCGGAATGGCGGTGGATCACCGGGCAGACGGTCGAGGAATACCAGGGCAACGGCTGGCTGGACGCGATCCACCCGGAGGACAGGGAGCGAGTCGAGCGGGACTGGCAGGAGTGCGTCGGCACCGGGAAGGTGTTCGATAGCCGTTACCGGGTCCGCACCAAGACTGGCTCCTACCGGCATTACGACGTGCGCGCCGTGCCGATCGAGCGGGACGGCAAGATCGTCGAATGGGTAGGCGCCAGCACGGATGTCACCGGCCAGCGGGAAGCCGAGGAGATGCGGGGCCGGCTGACCGAGCAGCTGTCCGCGGCAGCGCTGCGCACCGCGCGGTTGCAGCAGGCGACATCGATGCTGGCCGAAGCGCTGACCGTCGAGCAGGTGGTCGAGGTGATCACCCAGGTGGGCAGGTCGGCTATCGGCGCCGAGCGATCCGCCGTGGCGATGCTCGACCCGGAGCGGCTCCGGCTGAAGACGGTCAACCTGGCCGGGCTGCCCAATAGCCTGGGCGCGCCGAGCGGTGACATCCCGCTGGACACGCCGAGCGTCATGACCGCAGCCATCATCGCCAGGCGGCCGCTGCTCATCGAGAGTCCCGAAGGCCTGCGCACGTATTTCGAGGACCAGGTCAAGGTCGATCTCTTCCTGCAGCACAGCGACGAGCGGGCCTGGGTGGGCCTGCCGCTGCTGTCATCGGGCGCGCCACTTGGCGCGCTTCGGTTCTCGTTTACCAGACCCAGGAAGATCACCGAGGAGGAGCGGGTCTTCCTTGAGGCGCTGGCCGGCCAGTGCGCCCTGGCCCTTGAGCGCGCCTCGATGTTCGAACGAGAGCACACGACTGCTGAGACCCTGCAGCGGAGCCTGCTGCCTGACCGGCTGCCGACGGTGCCGGGGATCGTGCTGGAAGCCAGTTACCTGCCGGTCACCAGGAACATGGAGATAGGCGGCGACTGGTACGACGCCTTCCGGCTTCCCGACGGCAAGCTGGCGGTCGCGGCGGGCGACGTGATGGGCAAGGGGCTCACCGCGGCCGCCGGGATGGGCAGGGTGCGTAACGCGCTGCGTGCGCTCGCGCTCACTGACCCAAGGCCCGCCGCGGTCCTGGCCGGGCTCGACCGCCTGTTCATCGCCACCGAGCTCGAAGAGCAGGTAACCACGGTCGCTTACCTGGTGGTGGATCCGGCGACCGGGGAGGGCATGGCAGGCAACGCCGGCCATCTGCCGCCGCTCATGCTCGCGCCAGGCGTTCCGCCGTGGCTCGATCCGACCGAGGCGGGCACGCCGCTCGGCTGGGCCAGCCCGCGCCAGCAATACACGTTCCGGCTGCCGCCCGGCAACACTGCCGTCCTTTATTCCGATGGACTTGTGGAGAACCGCAGGCGCGGCCTTGATGTGGGCCTGGACGAACTGGTGGCGGTGGCCGCCCAGGCCCCGGTGGCAGTGCTGGAAGATCCGGCCAGATTGCTCGCTTACCTGGTTGAACGCATGCTGATCGGATATGAGCAAGACGACGACGTGACCGTGCTGGTGCTGCACAATCCGGTACGTGACGGCGTGGTGCCTGTCGGGCGGGCAAGTGCCAGGGGAGCCGTAAGAAGGGGCAAGGCATGAAAGTCGCGGGTACCACTCCACCGCGCGAGACGCCGCTGAAGCGGGGAATCGCGTGGTCCGGACTCGCAGCCGTACGACCTACCCGTGGACTCCGCCTAAGGTGGTTGACGGGAGACGAGCCGTCCCTGATGCGGTGTCCTGCGGCAGGGTCCTGGCTTCCGGCAAGGTCCTAGGAGCATGGCCCGCGCGGTAGGGTCCGTTTTCGGCTATAGGTATGCAGGAGAGGTGTCTGTGTCGCCTGCCAGTTCGGTCAGCCAAGGGTCGATCGTGGCACGGCCCGCCAGCCAGCGAAGGAAGGGGTGACCGCGGTGGCAAGCGCGGCAGGCTCCGCAGCGCGGAGGCAGCCGGGGCCGTCGGGCCAGGACGCGAGAGCCCAGGCACGGAAGTCCAATGCGCGGTCCGGCTCCGAGCCGGGCGCCAAGCGACCCGATTCAGCCGTCGCGCTGGTCGGCGAAGATGCGCCGGCGGACAGCCAGCCCAACGGCTCGGCCGCGGGCGCCAAGCACCCGGCCGCGCCCCGTTCGCAACCCGCCGCACCGGCCGATGGCCGCCCGGACGCCGGGCCGGACGGGGCAGCGGAACAAGACATCCGGGCTTCCTCGAAGGCTCGCCGGTCGTCACGGCGGTCCCGCTCCGGCGCCCGCCTGTCAGCAGCCGTCGG
>Ga0187879_10001012_pt1 | contig 19037 bp, 18 predicted proteins | sample June2016WEW_19_1_FD_132423 | JGI IMG/M metagenome (GOLD analysis project Ga0187879, IMG submission 132423) | Peatland microbial communities from SPRUCE experiment site at the Marcell Experimental Forest, Minnesota, USA - June2016WEW_19_10 | ecosystem: Environmental > Terrestrial > Soil >... | reverse complement strand
CTCCGGGACGGTCAGGCGGGCGCCGGCGGCCAGCGGCGCACGCCAATCCGCGCCGCGGCGCCGCGGGCGGCAGCTGGCGAGCGGTGGCGCTTACCGGAGTGTAGCCAGCCCCGTGGTGGCCGGGTCCGCGGAGAATGATGGGCCAGATGTCGACGGCTGCGTAGTCCTCGACCTGGCGCGGATGGACCAGGTCCTCGAAGTCGATCCCGACAACCTGCTCTGCGTTGTGCAGCCCGGCGCGATCAACGACGACGTGAAGGCCGCCGTCGCCGAGTACGGCCTGTGGTATCCGCCGGACCCGGCCAGCGCCGAGCGGTCCACGATCGGCGGCAACGTGGCAACCAACGCGGGTGGCCTCTGCTGCCTGAAGTACGGCGTTACCCGCGATTACGTCTTGGGCCTGCGCGCGGTCGTCGGCGGGCCGGTAGCCTACGGCGACGCCGTGCGGCTCGGGCGGCGGACGACGAAGGGTGTCGCCGGGCTCGACCTGGTCGGGCTGTTCGTCGGATCTGAAGGCACGCTCGGCGTCGTCACCGAGGTGACCCTGCGGTTGCGGCCCGCGCTCGCCGGAACGCCGCGAACCATAGTGGCTGCCTTCGCGGACTTGGTCACGTCCGGACAGGCCGTGTCGCAGATCACCCAGCGCGGGCTGATCCCGTCGACACTTGAACTACTCGACCGCGCCTGCCCCGAGGCGGTCGAGCAGTGGAAGCACCTGGGCCTCGAATCCGACGCGGCGGCACTGCTGCTGGCCCGCGTCGACACGGCCGGGGATTCGGGCGCGGCTGAATCGGACGCGATCGCGATGACCATGACCGACGCGGGCGCGATGTGGGTTGCGCAGTCGACCGACGACATAGAGGCTGAAGCGCTGTTCGAGGCCAGGCGGCTGGCCTACCCGGCGCTGGAGCGGCTCGGCCCGGTGCTCACCGAGGACATCTGCGTACCCCGATCCAAGGTCCCCGCGATGCTGGCCCAGGTCGAGGCGATCGGACCCGGCAGGGCGTGCACATCGCGACGATCGCGCACGCCGGCGACGGGAACCTGCACCCGTTGCTCATCGCGCCGCCAGGTGACGAGGCTGCCCGCGCCGCGGCTCAGGCGGCGTTCGAGCTGCTGCTCGACGCGGCGATCGCGCTCGGCGGCACCGTGACCGGCGAGCACGGCGTCGGAATCCTGAAACGTGCCGGGATACGCCGCGAACTCGATCCCGGGACTCTCGCGCTGCAGGACGCGGTGCGCCGCGCGCTAGATCCCGGCGAGCTTTTCAACCCCGGCAAGTGCTGAGCATGCTGCGACGACACCAGGCAGCTCGCTGGCGTGGCTGGCCGGGTCTAGTCCGCGATCCAGTTTCCGTGGAATCCGAGCGGGATCCGTGCTGGCAGGTGGACGCGTGCGACCGGTTCTCCGGTGAAGTCCTGCGCCGCGAGGATGACCAGGTCGGCCGCGCCGCGATCGGGATTGCGGACGAAGGCCATGACGTAGCCGTCGTCCTCGCCCGCGCCGGGTGCGGCGGGGGCGAACACCGCCTCGCCCGACGTGGCGTCTCGCCCGAACTCGTGTGCTTCGACGGTGCCGTGCGCCAGGTCGTGCTTGAGCAGGGCGTTGGCGAAGGCGTTGTCGGCGAAGTCGCCGCTGAGCGGGGCCACGGCCTGGTTGAGCTCGCCGATAACGGCGCTGTAACCGTAGCGGTGCGGCCGGGAGACGACCCGGTCGTCGACGCGGGGGAACTCCTGGCCCCGGTCATCCAGGCGCTGCTCGGTTACCTTGCCCGCGACCGGGTCGATGATCCACCGGTCGAGCGTCACCGGCCCGTGCCCGCCCCATAGGGTGGAGACGTCAAAGGCGTTCTCGTACTGGCACAGGTCGACCACGACCCGGCCGCCATCGTCGTGGGCGTTGAGGGTGTGGAAGACCCAGCAAGGGCTGACCTCGATCCAGCGGACGTCACCGGAACTGCCGTCGCGGGGCAGCAGGCCGATGCGGGCCTGGTGCGCCGGATTCCAGGTGTAGGGCATCTCCCGCCCGGCCGATACCGCGTCCATGCTGAAGGTGACCGGCAGGTCGAACAGGACCACGTATCTCTCGGTGAGCGCGAAATCGTGCATCATCGGGCTATCGGCGACCGCGATGTCGGTCGTCCGGCGCACCTGGCCGGCCGCGTCGATGACGACGTGCTGGACGTGATCCCAGGCCCAGAAGTAGGCGATCGCGTGCAGTTCGCCGGTCCGCTGGTCCACCTTGGTGTGCGCCGCGAAGCCGCCGGGCAGGGTACCGCCGAAGTCGCACGGGCCCACCGTTTCCAGGTCGTAGGAAAGCTCGTACGGCAGCGGCCCGGCCTCGACGGTGGCCAGGGTCCGCCCGCCGTGCGCGAGGATGTGGGTGTTGGCCGCGAAGTCCATCTCGGAATGGACTGGGCCGCCCGCCCACTCCTCGCCCAGAGCCGCGGCGATGGCCCTGGAGCGGACCCAGCGGTTGCGGTACCACTCGGCCCGGCCCTCCCGCAGCCGTACGCCGTGCACCATGCCGGCGCCAAGGAACCAGTGGTAGTTCGGGTCGTCCAGGCCTATCGGGTTGGGCCCGTTGCGCAGGTAGCGCCCGGTGAGCTCGGCAGGCACGCGGCCGGTCACCGGCAGGTCGAAGGCGGTGATCTCCTCGGTCACCGGGGCGAACGAGCCTTCGAGAAAGCGATCCTTTTCAGGCATCCTGAATACCTCCGGGTAACGTGGCCGGGCCATCAGGCCGGCTGTCAGCGGACAGGCCGGCCGGAGGCGCCCTTACACCGCTATCACACAAGTCCGCCAGCGGGCTCGCGGTAGGCAGCGTCGGTACTACGTTGATTCTGCGCCCCGGGCCCGGCCCAGTCACCTGCCAAATGCGGGCCTTCCGCCGGTTCCGTGGGCAGATTATTGATCTCCTTCCGGCTAGGGCAGGCCGGAGCCCGCCGAGTGCGAGCATCGCCAGCCCGATCCGGGTCCCACGATCGTCAGGAGCAGGCAATGACAACCGTCGCGTTCATCGGACTCGGCATCATGGGCAGGCCGATGGCGATCAACCTGGCCAGGGCAGGCTTCGGTGTTGTCGGCTATAACCGCAGCCGGCCCGGGCTCGACGCGCTCACCGCGAGCGGCGGCCGGGCTGCCGCCAGCGTGGCCGAGGCAGTCGCGGGCGCCGACGTCGTCGCGACCATGCTTCCCGACTCTCCCGACGTGCAGGAGGTCATGACTGGTCCCGGCGGTGTGCTGGACAGCGCCCGCACCGGGACCCTGCTCATCGATTTCTCGACGATCCGGCCGGACGCCGCCGCGCAGCTTGCCAGCCGCTGCGCCGCGGCCGGCCTGCGCATGCTCGACGCACCGGTATCCGGCGGGGAGCAGGGCGCCGTCGAGGCGACGCTGTCGATCATGGTCGGCGGAAGCCACGACGACTTCGCCGCCGCCAGGCCGCTCCTCGACACGCTGGGCAAGACAGTGGTGCACGTCGGGCCGGCCGGCTCCGGGCAGACGGTGAAGGCAGCCAATCAGCTCATCGTCGCCGGCACTATCGAGCTGGTCGCCGAGGCATTCGTCTTTCTCGAGGCGCACCGGGTCGACACCGGTGCCGCAGTGGAAGTCCTGTCCGACGGGCTGGCCGGCAGTACGGTCCTGGCCAGGAAAGGCGCCAGCATGCTCGCCCGCGACTTCCGGCCTGGCTTCCGGGTGGCCCTGCACCACAAGGACATGGGCATCGTGACCGCCGCGGCCCGCGAGGCCGGCGTGGTCATCCCGCTGGGCGCCGCGGTAACCCAGCTGCTGGCCTCGCTGAACGCGCAGGGCCACGGCACCGAGGATCACTCGGCGCTGCTGACCCTGGTGGAGCAGCTATCCGGGCGGAGCGGCCGGACGCAGATCTGACGCCGGGCGATCCGGGCCGACCAGGTGCCTGATGAGCGGCCGCCCTCCGGCCCGCGGCCCGCGGCTTTCACCCGTCAGACGAGGCGCCGGAGCGCGGCGAGCCGCCCGGCAGTTGGGGATGCGCGGCTTCAGCCGGTCTCAACTCGGGCACGCGTCGGAGCATGTCCTCAAGGGCCCGGGCATCGGCGCTTCCGGCACCTGCACGCCCGCACGTGAAGGCCGCGCTGGCGCATGCTCTTTCGAGCAGGCGCTGTGTCACATCGACGGGAATCCGCTGGAGGCCAGCCGGGCCGGAGTCGAAGGGCATCGCGCTGACCAGCCCGTCCAATAGGGCGGCGGCAAAGGCATCTCCGGCACCGACGGTATCAACAAGATCGGTGGGGACCGCAGGGACGGTTGTCTCCATACCTCCGGCAGAGCGCGCGTAGGCGCCGTTGGCTCCCAGGGTTACGACAATAAGCCCGGAAGTCATTTCCTGCCACGCGGCGGCGATCTCCCGCCAGTCCCGGCCGGGGTAGAGCAACGCGATGTCATCCTCGCTGGCCTTGACTACGTGCGCGAGCTGCAGCTGACGTTCCACCCGGGTGCGTTCGGCTGCCGTGGTGAAATCGAATCCGCCGCGCACATTGGGATCAAAGAAGACCAGCACGTTGCCTTGTCGCCGGGCCCGCCGCATGAGCTCTTCCAGCACCGCAGCGCCGGGCAGGAGCCTTAGCGCGAGACCACCGACGTACAAGGCGCGAGTATCAGCTGGCAATTCCTGGGGAACCTCGGGTTCCGCCCATTGCCAGTCGGCGGTGCCGTTGGCGTAGAAGGTATATGCGGCCTTGCCGTCAGCATCGAGAGCCGCGACCCCGAGCGTAGTCGTCTCCGGAGCAGGAACGACCATCGACAGGTCCACGCCAGCGTCCGCCAGATCTTGCCGGAGCAGCTGACCGAATGTGTCGGCGCTGACGCGGCCGAGAAAGCTGGTCCGCTGGCCCAGCCGGGCGAGGCCGACGGCGACATTGAACGGCGCGCCTCCCGGCCGGGCGTCGAAACGGTGCTGCCCGCCGGGTACCGGGAGCAGGTCGATAAGCGCCTCGCCGGCCACCAGGATCACGGCCTGATCTCCCCTGGCCCCCGAGGGATGAGCCTTGCGCGGAGGCAGCTATGTTGCGTCGGGCCAGGATCGAAGGCGCCGCGCGCCGGCCGGTCCACGAAAACTTTGGCCAGGCCCGCGCGAATGTCCGGGAGCAGGTACCTATGACTATGCGCGGCGGGAACGACAATCAACCCGTCGACCCGGCGCGCGCAGAAAGCGCGGACCACCGTTGACCACCCTGGAAACGCCTTTGATCCAGACGGCCGCCCGCGCGGCGACGTCGCGCATCGTCGGCCGCGCGAGTCCGCGCCGCGGGGTGCGCCGCTGCTTGCTTTACCATCGTTTGAGAACGATACCCATGCGGGCATCGTTGTCCAACCTGGCTCCGAAGGCGCCGCCCGCTTATGGTGCGCTCGGTGATTCCCCCATCAGTCCCGGCGTGGCGGCCGCCGCGCTCAGCTGCCGCATCTTCGCGGCGGAGCTCTGGAAGTACGGCAAAGGTGACAGCAAGATGCGAGCGGCAGTTATCAGAGAGTCCCACGAGGTTGACGTAGTAACCGTCGATGATCCTGCGCCGGGTCCTCGTGACGTGGTCGTGGAGGTTGCCGCCTGCGGCATCTGCGGCACGGACCTGCACATCCTGGAAGGCGAGTTCGCGCCGTCGCTGCCGATCATTCCCGGGCATGAGTTTGCCGGGGTCGTTGTCGCGCGGGGAGCTGACGTCGGCGAGATCGCGCTTGGCCAGCGCGTGGCGGTCGACCCGTCGCTGTACTGCAACGATTGTCACTACTGCCGTATCGGGCGCAACAATCTGTGTGAACGGTGGAATGCGATCGGTGTAAGTATGCCCGGAGGAGCCGCGCAGTTCGCCGTGGCACCGGCCGGTAACTGCGTGTGCCTGCCAGATCACGTACGCCTGGAAGACGCCACGCTGATTGAGCCGCTGTCATGCGCGGTGCGCGGTTACGACGTCCTTGCCTCGCAGCTCGGCTCGCATGTGCTCATCTATGGATCGGGCACGATGGGACTGATGATGCTGGAGCTCGCGAAGCGCACGGGTGCGGCGTCGGTCGACGTTATAGATATCAACCCGCGGCGCCTTTCCACCGCGGCGGCTCTCGGCTGCTCGTCGACCGCCACCTCGGCGGACGAGCTTATGCGCCCGCGTGGGTGGGATCTCGTGGTCGACGCCACTGGCGCCGGCGCGGCAATTCAGGACGGCCTTTCCCGGGTCGGGCCCGGCGGCACTTTCCTGCAGTTCGGTGTTTCCTCAGTCGCCACCAGGGTCAGCATCGAGCCGTATCGGATCTATAACAAGGAGATCACCATTACCGGTTCCATGGCGGTCCTGCACAGCTACGAGCGCGCGGCGGAACTGTTCGCCTCCGGCATCCTTGATCCCGGTGTCTTCATCAGCGACCGGCTCCCGCTGGCCGACTATGGTGAGGCGCTCGCCCGCTTCAAGCGCGGTGAAGGACGTAAGATCCAGGTCCTGCCGTAGCGGCCTGCCGGGCCGGTGCCGACGGTTACGGCGCCGCAGCCCGCCAGAGGTGCCACAGGCCCTGGCCGAGTGCGGATCTAGTGGGCGGCGTTGTACTTGCCGAGCACCTCGGCGCTGATCCGGCCGCGTTCTGACACCCTCAGTCCCTGCCCGGCGGCCCAGGCGCGCACTGCCGCTCGGTCGGTCCTCGGCCCGGTGCCACGAGCGGACTTCGCTGTTCTGCGGTGCGCGGTCCTGCGCCCGGCATCTATGAATGGCTGCAGTGATTTCTGGAGCTTGGCGCGGTTCTTCTGATTAAGGTCGATCTCGTAACTGTATCCATCGAAGCTGAAGGCCACGGTCTCAGCATCGGGCGATCCGTCTAGGTCATCAGTGGTGACGACGTTCACAGTTTTTGCCATGTTGAGAATCGTCCAGGTTCAGCGTCTGCATGTCAAAGGAGACTCGCCACATCCGCCGTTTCCGGCCGTGGCTCTGGATCGATTAGGTCGTGCCATCCAGGCGATCGCCGGAAGGCCCGCGGCATACGTCGGCAGCGACGGCTCCCTCAGCTCGTCACCATGCCGGAAGCGTTTCCAAGTCCTGCACATGGCAGCGCGGCGGACCCGGGAGTACCGGGTCCGCCGCGCTGCTTGTGCGTTACTTCTGCGGCGCTGCACTGACCTTCTTGGCCGGGGCCGGCCCGAGCCGCGCGGTCGCGCGGAGCACGTCTTCCGCGAACTTCCGCTGGCTGACCAGCAGCTGCTCGGCGAAATCGTAGGCTAGCGGCGGGGTAACGCTCGGAAGCGTCGATGTCACGGGGTGGACTGCGTCGATCACGACGTTAATCGCGCCGACCGCCACTTCCTCAGTCTTGCGGACCGTGTCCAGGATGTAGCTTTCCAGCTCCTGGCCGACGGCAAGGGTATCAGCCATCTTTCCTCCAGTTGTCCTTGTCTTCTATTTGCTCAGTATATCTAGCACGTGGTTGATATGTCAAGCAGAGTGGACCTGGTGCGCGTCCGGCCGGCCCGGCTCGCCGGGCCGCCGTGCTGCCGATACGTCCGCTGCCGGCGAGCCCCGTCGTTGTCATTGGTGCGGCACTTACGGACCGCCGGCGATCATTCCGCGGTGTTGAGATCACCTCGAAGCCGGCCAGCGTCAGGGCTGGTGCCGAAGACGGCGGCAGGCGGGCGGAAAGCCGCGAAAGGGTTGGTGACCACCAGGGTCCGGGCCGCGAATCGGTAGAGCGTCGCTGGCCTGCCGCCGGATGAAGTCGGCCGGACTGCCGCGGGCGTGGCCTCGATGACGCCACGGCGGTTCAGGATCCGCTGCAGGTTGGTTGCCGAGACCGGATGGCCGAGTGAGACAGCGTAAATGTCCCGTAGCCGGGCGATCGTGAAGGTCTCTGGTGCCAGCGCGAAGCCGATGTTCGTGTACGACAGCTTGGCCCGCAGCCGCTCTGTTGCCGATCCGACGATCGACCCGTGGTCGAACGCGGCCGGCGGGAGGTCCTGGACAGCGTGCCATGCCGTGTCTGCGGGGATGCGCGGGTCGATATCGGCGCACACCAGCGCCAGGTACGCGGTGGCGAGGACACGGCCTCTGGGATCTCGCCCCGGATCGCTCCGGGTTTCCAGCTGCTCAAGGTGCGCGATCTCGGTCAGGTCAACCTTGGTGGCCAGGTGCCTTCCCACCGAGGTTCCGAGGCGCTCTGTCGCGCCGAGCGGGCCGCCGGGCAGCGACCACAGTCCCTCGAACGGCGGCGCGCCACGCCGCCAGAGCAGGACACCCAGGCTATTGCCGCGGACCTGGAGGACGACCGCGAGCACCTCATGACGGAACCGATCACCCTGGCTGTTGCCTGCGGCTGCGCCAGCCTGCGGCTGATGTCCTGGCACGTTGGCATGATACAGTGCTAGTTAGGGTTTTAGATTATAAGGCGAAAACTACGGCCTACGGGAATGGGAGCAGCCGATGACCAGCTCTGTGGCCGGCGACAGCACGGTGGCCGCTGACAGCACGGTGGCCGCTGACAGCACGGTGGCCGCTGACAGCACGGTGGCCGATGGCCAGGTCGGTGCGGACTGGGCTGCGCAGATCCGGCGGCTTGCGGCGCAGCGCGATGCCGTGATCCTGGCCCACAACTACCAGGCCCCGGAGATCCAGGATGTCGCCGATCACGTCGGCGACTCGCTCGCCTTGTCGCGGCTGGCCGCGGCGAGCACGGCCAACGTCATCGTTTTCGCGGGCGTGTACTTCATGGCGGAAACCGCCAAGATCCTCGCGCCCGAGCGGACGGTGCTGATCCCGGATTCGCGGGCCGGCTGCTCGCTCGCTGAGAGCATTACCGCGGAGCAGCTCCGGGCCTGGAAGGCCGAGCATCCCGGTGCCGCGGTAGTGGCCTATGTCAACACCAGCGCCGAGGTCAAGGCCGAGTCCGATGTGTGCTGTACCTCGGCCAACGCGGTGCAGATCGTGGCGTCCCTTCCGGCGGACCAGGAGCTCCTGTTCCTGCCGGACCAGTTTCTCGGCGCCCATGTGCGCCGTGCCACCGGACGCGCCAACATGCATGTCTGGCTGGGCGAGTGCCATGTGCACGCTGGCATCAGCCCGGACGAGCTGCGGCGCAAAGCGGCCGCTGAGACCGAGGCGGAGCTGTTCATCCATCCCGAATGCGGGTGCTCGACCGCCGCGCTGTGGCAGGCGGGCGCGGGTGACCTGCCGGCCGGCCGCACCAGGGTGCTGTCCACTGGCGGCATGCTTGACGCCGCCCGCACCACTACGGCGCCCGTCGTGCTGGTGGCTACTGAAACCGGCATGCTGCATCAGCTGCGCCGGGCCAACCCGGCAGTGCGCTGGGAGCCGGTTAACCCGGCCGCCGTGTGCCGGTACATGAAGATGACGACACCGGCAGCCCTGCTGCGCTGCCTGCGTGACGGGGTCGAGGAAGTCCACGTTGACCCTGCAGTGGCAGGCCGGGCCCGCCGGGCGGTCGAGGCGATGATCGCTGTCGGGTCGCCGTCGGCGGCCGGGGAGTGAGCGGGCCGGAGCTCCGCTACCTGCCGAGGTCGCGGCCGCTGTGGGAACGAGACGCCGATGTGGTGGTAGTGGGCTCGGGAGCGGCGGGGATGAGTGCCGCCCTGGTGGCCGCGGGTCATGGCAGGCGGGTGCTGCTGGTCAGCAAAGAGGACCTCGGCGGGGGAGCGACGCCACTGGCGCAGGGCGGCCTGGCCGCTGCGATCGGCCCGGGAGACCACTCAGCCATCCACCAGCGGGATACGCTGGACGCGGGTGCCGGGCTGTGCGACCCGGCCGCCGTGGCGACGCTGGTGGCCGAGGCGCCCGGCGAGATCGCCCGGCTGGCCGGACTGGGTGCCCGGCTGGAGCGCACCGCGCTCCATCTGGAGGGCGGCCACAGCCGCAGCAGAGTCGTGCACGCCGGAGGTGATGCGGCCGGCGCGGAGGTGCACCGGACGCTCCGGGCCGCCGTGCTCACCAGTACCGTGGAGATCCTCACCTGCGGTGTCGCTCTGGACGCGCTGACCGACGAGCGGGGCTCGGTCGGCGGGCTGGTGGTAGGAATGGCGGGCGGCAGCCGGGGGCTGCGCCCTGGAGCGGTGACGGCGCGGGCTGTCGTCCTCGCCACCGGCGGCTTCGGCCAGGCGTTCGCGACGACCACCAACCCGGCCGGGCTGACCGGCGACGGCCTGGCGCTGGCGGCCCGCGCCGGAGCGCAACTGCGGGATCTCGAGTTCGTGCAGTTCCACCCGACGGTGCTGTGGCAGGAGGCGTCCCGCGGCCAGTGCCCGCTGATCACGGAGGCCCTTCGCGGGGCCGGGGCGGTGCTGGTGGACGTGACGGGCCGGCCCGTCATGGCCGGGCGCCATCCGCAGGGCGACCTGGCCCCCAGGGACATTGTCGCAGCGGTCATGCAGCAGCAGATGCGGCGTGGGGACGGGCCCGCCGATCACCTGTGGGTCGACGCCACCGCGCTCGGGCGCGCCACCCTGGAAAAGGATTTCCCCACCGTGACCGCCATCTGCCTGGCGCGGGGGATCGACCCGGTCACCGAGCTCATCCCGGTCGCGCCCGGCGCGCACTACGCCTGCGGCGGCATCCGGGCCGACATGGACGGGCGGACCTCGGTCGCGGGCCTCTACGCCGTCGGGGAAGCCGCGTCGACCGGTGTACACGGCGCCAACCGTCTTGCGTCCAATTCCCTGACAGAATCCCTAATCGCCGGACGGCGCGTCGGTGACCTCCTCGGGCAGAGCCTGCCAGCGCCAGCAGCCAGCCTGCGGCTGCCGCCCGCGGGCACCGGGGTGAGCCCCGCGGGCCGGCCGGCCCTCGCCTCGGCCATGTCGCAGCACGCCGGGGTAATGCGTGATCGCGAGGGCCTGGAGCTTCTGGCGGGCATGCTGGAGCAGGCCGCGCCGGGAGGCGGGGGACTGGACCTCGCCGCGGTAGAGGCGGCCAGCCTGCACACGGTCTCAGTCCTGGTCGCCACGGCTGCCCTGGCCCGCGCGGAGAGCCGGGGGTGCCATCGGTGGCGGGACATGCCGGTCACCACAGATGAGCGGGCGCGCCATACCGTTCTGCGCGTGGACGAAGGGCAGCTGCGGACGGTCGGCTCAGCCCAGGCGAGCATCGGGGCCAGCGCATGACGCTGCACCCGACGGTCGTGAACAGACTGCTCGCGGCGGGGATCGAGCCGGAGGATACCGAGCGGGTGGTTCGCGGCGCGCTCGACGAGGACTTCCGTTACGGGCCCGATCTCACTTCGGCCGCGACGGCTGCGCCCGGCGCGCGGGCCGTGGCCGGCGTCGTCGCCAGGATGCCTGGCGTGCTGGCCGGCCTTCCGGTCGCGCTCGCCGTACTCGACGCTGGCGGGGTGCCGCCAGGGGCTGCCGAGCAGCTGTGCGCCGATGGCGAGCGGATCGACCGCGGTACCGAGGTGCTGCGAATCCAGGCTCCGCTGCGAGAGATGCTCGGGGCCGAGCGGACCCTGCTCAACTTCCTCACTCACCTGTCGGGGATCGCCACTGCGACAAGGGAGTGGGCCGACGCGGTGGCGGGCACCGGATGCACGGTGCGGGACACCCGCAAGACCACGCCGGGGCTGCGCCAGCTCGAGAAGTACGCCGTGCGCTGCGGCGGCGGGGTGAACCACCGCATGGGACTGGGCGACGCCGCACTGGTGAAAGATAACCACGTGGCGGCCGCTGGCGGGATCGCGGCGGCGATCCGGGCCGTCCGCGCTGCCGCTCCCGGCCTGCCACTCGAAGTCGAATGCGACACCCTGGCGCAGGTCCGTGATGCCCTGGCCGCGGGCGCCGGGCTCATCCTGCTCGACAACATGGGGCTCGCTGACCTGCGGGCCGCCGTAGCCCTGGCCTGCCAGTACCAAGGGGCCCGCCTGGAGGCAAGCGGTGGCCTGCGGCTGGGAACGGCCAGAGCAGTGGCGGAAACGGGCGTCGACTTCATCGCCGTCGGCGCCCTTACCCACTCAAGTCCCGCGCTCGACCTAGGGCTGGATGTGCTGGCCTGCTGAAGGTCACCGGCAGGCCACAGGTGGCCGCCGGGTGGCCCGCCGGCGCCCGTTGCGCTGCTATCTCACCGGTGTGACAGGGTGGGCGGCATGCTCCTCGGACTCGTCCACGTCAACATGGGCGTGATGAGCGGGCCCGATGGCCTGGCCGCGGCGGCACGCGCGGCCGAAGCGGCCGGCTTTGACTCGGTATGGGCGGGCGAGCACATCGTGCTGCCAGACCCGCAGGTGCCGCCGTCGCCGATGAGCCCGCAGGACCCGGCGCTCGACTCGGTGCTCGCGCTGACATGGGCGGCAGCCCATACGGCGACCATCCGGCTGGCGACCGGGATAGTGATCCTGCCCCAGCGCAATCCTGTCGTGCTGGCCAAGCAGGTAGCGACGCTCGACGTGCTGTCGGGCGGCCGGGTCATGCTCGGTGTCGGCGCGGGCTACCTCGAAGCGGAGTTCCGTGCGCTCGGCGCCAACTTCGCGGAGCGCGGTGCGGTGACGGACGAGCACCTCGATGCGATGCAGGCGCTGTGGTATGACGAGCACCCCGAGTACCACGGGCGTTTCACCGATTTCGCCGGCATCGATGCCTGGCCCCGCCCGCTCCAGCAGCCGATCCCGCTAGTGGTGGGGGGCCACAGCCGGCCGGCCTATCGCCGGGCGGTCGCGCGCGCGCACGGCTGGTACGGGTACTGGCTCACGCCGGGTGACGTTGCCGCCTCGCTCACGGGCCTTCGCGCCGCTGCGGCCCAAATCGAGCGGCCCGCAGGGCTCGGTGAGCTTGAGATCAGCGTGACGCCGGGCGGCCGGCTGACCCCGGGGCAGGCCGAAGCGTACGCGGAGGCCGGCGTCCACCGGCTCGTGTGCCTCGCGCCCCCGACTCCCGACGGCCCCGCCCGGGCGATCGAGGCCGCCGTCGCGGCGGTAGCCGGGCTGTGAGCGCCGCCAGGCAGCCGATCGGCACGGTCACCGATACCGTGACCGGGCAGCTGACAGCCGCAGCGAGTGGCACCTCCCGGGGGTGGGCCGCGAGCGCAGCGAAAGGGCTCGGGACCTAGATGGATCGCGGTGCGCCGGCCGGCGCAGCCGCCGGGACGCGCGGCTTCGTCAGCGACAACTGCTCCGGCATCCACCCGGAGGTGCTGGCTGCGATCGCCGGTGCGAACGCAGGTCATCAGCCGAGCTATGGCGACGACGAAGTCACGCAGCGGCTCCAGAAGATATTCCGGCGTCATTTCGGCGGCACGGCTCTCGGGTATCCGGTCCTGACCGGAACGGGGGCCAACGTGGTCGCGCTGCGGGCGATGACCGGCCGCTGGGGTGCCGTGCTCTGCTCGGCCGATGCCCATATCAACACCGACGAGGGCGGTGCGCCCGAGCAGCTAGCGGGGCTGAAGCTGGATGCGGTTCCCGCGCCGGGCGGCAAACTCCGGCCTGAGCAGATCGCTGCTTTCGCCGAGGCAGCGGGCGACGTTCACGGGGCGCAGCCAGAGGTCGTGTCACTGACGCAGCCCACTGAATGGGGTGTCGTCTACTCCGTGGACGAACTGGCGCGGCTGTGCGCTGCTGCGCATGAGCGCGGCCTGCTGGTGCATATGGACGGTGCGCGGCTGTGCAATGCCGCCGCCGCGCTCGACCTGCGGCTCCGGGCCATCACGACCGATGTGGGGGTCGACGTGGTCTCGTTCGGAGGTACGAAGATCGGGCTGATGCTGGGTGAGGCAGTCGTGATCCTGAACCCGGCGGCGGTGCCTGGCGCGGAGTTCGCGCGAAAGTCGACCACCCAGCTCGCCTCGAAGATGCGGTTCATCTCGGCCCAGTTCGAGGCGCTGCTCGGCGATGACCTGTGGTGGCGGATTGCCTCTCATGGCAACAGGATGGCGCGCCTGATGGAAGCCGGACTGCGGTCGGCCGCCGGCGTCGAGATCCTGCACGAGGTTGACGCCAACGCAGTGTTCGCCGCCATGCCGCCTGCCGTAGTGGACCGGCTGCGCGGGCGGTTCCCGCTCCAGATCAGCGGCCCGGCAGTCGGCCTGGTGCGGCTGATGATGAGCTTCGACACCACGGAGCAGGATGTCGAGGATTTCGTTCGGGCCGTTTACCAAGAGGCCGCGCCCGGGTAGCAGACGGGCTGCATCCCGGACAATCCGACGTCAGGATCAGGGCAGCACTCAGGTATTTCACGTGACAGGCGGCGGTATCCCGTCGGCGCTGGCGGCTAGCCCTGGGTCCCATGCGCACACTGCGCACGCATGCCGGAACGCGGAACGGGCGAACTCCAGGGCCGTGGCGTGCGGATCAGGGCTCGCGCGGACCTCGTCCCAGTCGAGGATGTACTCGCCGAGCGCGGCGTCCCAGTACGCGCCTTCGGGAGAGAGCGCAGCGCGCCCGAAGCCCTCGGGTGCCGGGTGCGCATAAGCGTAGAAGGCCGCGGCGGGATGGCGCGGATCACCCGGCCACCAGCCGACGGCGACCTCTTGCGCGTTCATGGCATTGCGCATGATGAAATCATCAGCGGGCGGCTCAGCGGGCGAGCCTGAGAAAAGGTTCACTGCCAGGTCGAAGGAGCCCCACCACGCGTTGACTGGCGTCGACCGGCCGCGGTAGGGCGCCCGGAATGTCGCGAGAACCAGCGCCGCCCGGGTCGCGGCGGTGAAGTAGTCACGTACGTGGGCGCTGTCATAGCGGGCGTGCTCGTAGTCCTCGTCCAGCGGCAGGCTCCACGGCACCTCTTGCGGTGCCGGGTCGATCTCCACGGCGCCGCCCACGTCGCGCACCGCTGCCAGCACCTCTCGCGTCACCTCCGCGACCGCCCGGTCCGGGGTGAGCGGAACCCGCTCAACCCGGCCGCCGCTATGCTCGACGACCGCTTCGTGGCATCGCAAGTCCAGCACCACGACCAGGGATCCCGAGCCGTCGGGCGCAGGCAGCGGGGCCGTCTCCCACCCGCGTGCGGTCAGCCGCAAGGCCGAATGCTGCAGTTGCGGCTCGGGTGGAGCTAGCCGGGCCGCCAGCTTGCCGAGGACCTGGGAGTGCGCGTGCAACGTGTCGCAGGTCGCGCGCCACTGCTCGTACGAACTCGCTGGCCAGTCCCGGGACATGACCGCACGCTAGCCGGTCAGCGGCAGGTGCTCAAGCCGCCCGTCCGTCGTCACTGACAAGCCCGGTCGCAGCCGGCCGGGCGCTGGGGCCACCACGCTGGTGCGGCACCAGCACACCTGGCTGCGCTGATATGGCGCTGACTACGGCAGACTTTGCTGTCAGCGGCCCATAATCACGAATATCGGAGATGCCATGCGAGGCGAGCAGGATGCCGGACAAAGTCCTCGCGAGCCGGAGATCATCGAGCTGAGCTCGGTGCCCGGGTTCGTCGTGTTCGACCTGCCCGGCGCTCCCGTTTCGGCCGGGGGAACGCGGCTGGCGCCGGATGTCACCAGGGCCGAAGTGGCACTGCTGGCCAGGGCCATGACGTATCAGTTCGCGGCGCTCGGCGAACAGATCGGCGGGGCGAAGGCCGGGGTGCTAGGCGACCCGGCTGACCATGTCGCCAGGGCCCGGCGGATGGCCAGCTACTGCGCCGAGATCCGGCCGCTGACGGATGCCGGCCGGTTTCTCACCGGACCGGACATGGGCACGTTCGAGGATGACTTCGCGCCGTTGCGCGAGCGCCGCGCCGCGCCCGCTGCCGTCGGCGCCGCCGTCGGCGGGGTGCCGTTCGAGGATGTCCTCACCGGTTTCGGCGTAGCGGTGGCCGCGGAAACGGCCTTGCAGGCACGGTCGGGCGGTGGCTGGGCGGGCCGCTTGGTCGCAATCGAGGGATTCGGCAAGGTGGGCGGCGGGGTGGCCAGGGCGGTTAACCACCGCGGCGGCCGGGTCGTGGCTGTCTCGACCGTCGCCGGATGTATTACTGACAGCTCGGGGCTCGACGTTGGACGGCTGCTCGGGCTGCGCTGGGCGCACGGCGACGAATGCGTTGCTCACTATGGCCTGCCAGTGGATCCGCCAGCTCAGCTGTTCGCGGTGGCCGCCGATGTCATCGTGCCTGGCAGCCGGCCGGGGGTGATCGGCCGCCGGACTGCGCAGGCGCTCTCGCCCCGGGTTCAGGTCATCGCGCCTGCCGCCAACGTCCCCTACACCAGGGCCGGAGCCGAGGTCGCGCACCAGCGGGGGATTGCGGCGCTGCCCGACTTCGTATGCAATGCGGGCGCGGTGATCGGCTACCGGTCCGCCCGCCAGGCCCTGCCCGAACAGGTCCTCGCCGAGGCTGGAGACCGGATCGCGGCTCTCATTCGCGAGGCACTTGATCACCCGGGCGGGCCGCTCGCCGGGGCCTGCGAACGCGCGGCGGGCTTCCTGCGCGGCTGGTGGGGCGAACCGCCCGCCGCGCCGTTCGCCGCCGGGCACCGGTAGCTACGACTGGCACTGACCGGCTGCATGACTTCAGGAGGTGGCTATGTACCGAGTCGGAATGATCGGCCTGGGCAAGATGGGCCTGCCGATCGCCCATAACCTTGCTGAGCGGGGCTTCGAGATCATCGGCTACCGGCGGACAGGCTCACCCGACCTGGTCGCGGCCGGCGGGACAGTCGCTGCCTCGCCGGCCGAAGTGGCTGAGCGGGCCGACGTCCTGCTTTCGGTTCTGCCGGACGCCTTCGCTCTCGAGGAGGTCGTCTGCGGCAGCGCGGGCACGCTCACGACGCTGCGGCCAGGCACCGTGCACATCGAGATGAGCACCGTCGACGTCGAGCACAAGGGCCGGATCCGGGACGCGGTCCGCGACCGCGGTGGTGACATGCTGGACTGTCCCATCAGCGGAAGCCCCGGCATGGTCGGCCCGCGGCTAGCGACCACGTTCGCCTCTGGCGACCCGGCCAGCATCGACGCGGTCCGGCCGGTGCTTGACGCTATCTCGGGCCCGTGGGTCTACACGGGGGCGTTCGGGACCGGCGCGCGCCTGAAGTACATCTCGAGCATGCTGCTGGCCGTGCACACGGTGGCCGCCGCCGAGGCCGTGGTGCTGGCCCGCCGCAGCGGAATCGACCTCGAACTCGTCCAGCACACCCTCGACAACTCGATCGCAGCGTCGGCGATATGGCAGCAGCGTGGCCCGACCATGCGGCAGCGGGCCTGGTCACCGGCACCCGGCCCGATCGACACCTTGCACGCCATTCTCCAGCAAGTCGAGAAGTTCGCCGCGGACGCCGACCTGCGCGCCCCGGTTTTCGCCTCGGCCAAGGCGGTCTTCGACAAGGCGTTCGCTGACGGCTGGGGAGAGCTGGACATCGCCAGCGTCCACGACCAGGTTTCCGGCGAGTCCGCCCTCCCCGGCGGGAAGCCCGCATGACCTGGCCGCAGGCGCCGCTAGCCGGGCATCTCTTGCCCACGGTGGCCGGATAGCTGACCGGGAGTATCGCCTGCGAGGGGTATCGTCGTGCTCAGAGATCAGCGTGCTGTTGGCGGTGCGGCTATGCGTGACATCCTCAGCCAGGGCGCGGACCGCGGGCCCGGCCGGTGGCCACGCCTCCTGGTGGTTATCACCGCCGTGGCCGCTGCGCTGACCGTCCTGACAGTCCAGTACGTGCAACGCCACCGGGATGCCCAGGCGACGCATCGCCGGACGGCAGCCACCGCACGCCGGGCACCGCTGCCGGTTTCCGGCTACGCCGCGCCAGCCGGCCAGCCGGCTGAGCCCGACGGGGTCATCGGTCAGGCGGTGCTCAGGGACGACAGCCTCCGGCTGCCGGTAGCGGGACAGCAGCCCGCCTGGTTCTGGCCGGCCACCGGCCGGATGGAGCCGATCGGCGGGCTGCCGCGGGAGCGGTCCGGCTACCTGTTCATCCGCATCGGTGGCGGCTGGGCGGTCCGGCCTGCCGCCGCAGGCGTCCGGGGCTGCGGCAGTTGCGCTGGCCTGCCGTTGCCTGTCTACTTCCTGGCCGATCATGCGCGGTCGGCGGCCCGGGTAGGCACCGCGGACGAGGTCGCGCCGGCCGCCACAGCTGGTGCGCTGTGGCTGACCAGCTACCCGCCGGATGCTGACACCAGAACCGCAGCGGGGACGGCGCAGGAGGTCAGCGTGGGCGGTGTGCCGCTCCGGTCGCCGCTCCGGCTTCCTGCCGGGTACCTGATCGACCAGGCGACCGACCGTGGCCTGCTGCTTGCGCCGGTGATCCAGCGGCCGGGGCTGTCGGCCTACACGCTATGGGACCCGGCCGCCGTGCGGGCCAGCCGCACCTTCACCGGAGTGATCGCGGCGAGCGCGAGCGAGATCGCCTGGACGCAGGGGTGCGCTCCGCGCTGCCTGGTACGGGTGCTGGACCTGGCGACGGGCCGGGACACCGTGGCCCGGCTGCCCGCCGGCAGCTCGGCGGCGAACGGCGCGTTCAGCCCCGGCGGTGCTTTTCTCGCGCTCCAGGTCAGCTTCGGCTCCGGCGGGAACGGCGGGGCATTGGCGATGGAACTCGAAGTGGCGTCTGTCGCCAGCGGGCGCCTGACGATCGTGCCAGGAACGTGGGTCAGCAGCGATGCCCTGGTGGGCTTCGGCTGGCCGGGCGACGGCGACAGCCTGGTGGCCGAGCTCAGCTTCACGACCAAGGTGCAGATTGCGTCATGGCGGCCCGGCACCGCCCGGCTGGCAGTAGCGGTCATCACGGCGGGCTCGACTCCGCTGATCGTCGGATAGCAGCGCCGGGCGGCGCACGTCGGATCGCGCGCTGAGTTGCTGTTCGGATGACAATGGTGCCTGGCTCTAGCTGATAGCCGGGCCGTAGGGCGGCCCGGTTAAGCCAAGGAGGAAACCATGCGTCCGATCAAGCTGATGCGCCGAGCCCTGCTGGCGAGCGGGGGGATTGCGCCGCCGCTGGTCCTGGGGACGACGGGCGCCTTCCCGGCAGCGGCTACCACCGGAGGGCCGGCCGCCCTGGCGGTGGCAGGCCACGAGGTCGCCTGACCGGCATGGTGGTGGAATTCAGGCCATCACCGCGGCCGACGCTGGGTGTGGAGTGGGAGGTTGGTCTGGTTGACGCCCGGACCGGTGATCTG
>Ga0187879_10001010_pt1 | contig 19053 bp, 16 predicted proteins | sample June2016WEW_19_1_FD_132423 | JGI IMG/M metagenome (GOLD analysis project Ga0187879, IMG submission 132423) | Peatland microbial communities from SPRUCE experiment site at the Marcell Experimental Forest, Minnesota, USA - June2016WEW_19_10 | ecosystem: Environmental > Terrestrial > Soil >... | reverse complement strand
TCGGTCTCCCGGATTCGCGACGAGTCTCTCTCGAGCCTGAATCCAGGTCTCCCCGAGAGTGTACGCAAGCATTTCGCATAGAAGACCCGCAGCCTCATCAGGGTCCAGTTCCTCCTGCGCGCGCATCAATTCCTGGCGGTATTGATCAAAGCCAGACCCTGGCAGGGTACTCAGCAAGATACTGAGAACCCCCTTCAAACTTGTTCCTTTGGGAATCCGAATAACGACCCGGCTCTCGTGTCCGTCCATGCGACGGACTTGGGAATCCAACCAGCGAATAACGTGTGATTTACCCGTACCAGAAGTTCCAACAATGGGGATGATCACGCGTCCATCAGATAGATCCTCCGCCAGAAATGCCCCAAGCAACTCGTGTTCGTCGCAGTCAGAAAGCGAACCGACTTCAGCTCCTATGACCTTCCGTTCGAAACGCATTGGTTGGTGGACCGCCAGGGAGACAGCTTCGTTCGACGCTTCGGCGTCTACCTTGAGGCAAGCAAACACTTGCTCCCGAAGCGGCCAGTACTCCAGAAGATCATGTTTTGACATCAGGCTGCCCCTAGGTGTATCACGTGGCTAATTGGATGGGATTCACGCGCTGCTGAACCGAGCAGCATGCGGGTCGGCGCGTCCGACCGAACTTCAAGGCGCAGTCTGCCTTCAGCTTCGAGCGTCAAAAGCGCCGCAGATAGGCTTGGCGAAACTTCGTTAGCGAGTTGCTTCCGCCACGGTCGAACGATCTGCGCCTCCACCGCTGTGCGGTAGTCTCCGCCATCCACCACTGGAAGGACTGTGGCAAGGCGTCTGAAGAAATCAACGTGCGACAGTTCGGTTCTATCTTGAAAGACATCACTAAGAACACATCCCACAGCGAACGCGGGAGTTGGTATCAAGGACCGTGAAGCAGTCCACGCAGTTCCTACGAAAACCGCCCACTCGGTGAAACCAGCCCACCGTGTGTCATTCGTAAAAACGATCGGTTGTATTCCTTGATCGCGCTGAAGCGACTCGCCGCCGCCTTTGTACGATACGGGAAAGGTGTACGGATCCTGTGCCAACGACCAAGCGAGAGCGCGCGTACAATCGGAGGCTTTCGATCCTTCGCCGTCATCACCACCATCGGTCAGCAATGCCGAGTTATTTTCCGGTAGCAGGATCAGGCGAAGAATTGCCGCTCGCAAGCCGTCTAAATCATCTGGGCCTATCGGGCCAATCGAATCGCCCAAGCTAACTACTCCATCCACCTCATTGAAAAAGCCAAGCTGCGTCCATCGGGTTAAGGTCTTCTTCGCCATGTCTGGCTTTCCGTCTGAGACAACTGACGAAGGTGCCGCCATTTCCAGCAGAACTGATTCTGATTGGGCACCATAGGCGAGAAGAGCTCTTCGTAATGCGAGTAAGACGCTGAGAAGACCGTCCGCAGGACGATTTAGAATACTCATGACTGAAGCCTTGCGAGAAGGTCCTGGATCGAAAGATGACGGACCATGTCCAACAAACGGCGACGTGGTAAACGTGGATCAGGTGCATTCGGAGGAACGACGATAATATGACGTGGCCGATGAACCATCATCACTTGTTCCACGTCAATGGGAGTAACATGTTGCTCGTCAACCAAGGTGAGTCGAGGCACAGGAACATCCGCCGCGCCCCTATCTCCGGCCACCGACCCTCGGATTAGAAAATTCTGGGGAGATCGCATTGTCAACTGAGCCCAGTCCTTAGCAGAGAGGATTCCATCTCGGACAGACAATTCTACAATCCCACCGGCAACCATGTACCGGAGAAGGCTAAGCAGGGCTTCCCGCCACCTGCGAAACTCTCTCGGTTCTCTTGAAATCGCCTCACATGCGACCCATGAGCGCCCGACATCGTCGGAGCATGGAGCAATGGCTCGCTCCAGTTCCGCGGAAAGACGAGCAACAGTTGCAGTGACGACTGTGATTTCGGGGTCCGCACATTGAAAACTCACCGTGTGGTCACGCCTTGTAACTGGGCAACTCCCTGGCATGCGTGGTGGACGAACAGGCGGATCCGTTAGGGTATAGACCTCCCTGAATATGTCGTTTAGCGGTCGGCGTAGATCGCGCAGTTCGCGCACTAATGCCGCAGCGTGGCCGTCGGCAGTTCGAAGTGTCGCTCTCGTACTGGCCACTACACTGTTCCAGTGCGCCTTGTCCGAGTGGTGCGAATCGTGAATTCGGATGCCCACTTCTCGAGAAAACCTTTCAAAAATCCGACGCCGCCGCTCCTCAAATACAGCAGCATCTTCGTCGTCACCCTGTTCGACAACTGGCGGCGGATGCGGAGTAAACCCTATCAGGCCAGCGCGTGCCATGAGAACAAGGGTGCGGAGATTCCATGAGGCATTTCGAATTCCAGTATCCGCAATGTCGGCCGGCCTGTCATCGAGCGAAACCACAAAGGTGTCATTTTCTGCCGCCCGTCGCCGAACCCACATTGCATCCCACCGTTCGAATCCACGATCGACACTAATCAGCCGTTCCCGTGTCAATCCTTCCGCTATCGTGAGGTCTTCAGGCGTACTCACAAGAAGTGCCGTCGCAGCTTTTCCGTCACGACCCGCTCGTCCCACCTCTTGATAGTAACGATCGATTGTCTCCGGGAGACACGCGTGGACGACAGACCTGATCTCTGCTTGGTCCATACCAAGGCCGAAGGCTGATGTCGCAACTACAATATCAACGGAGCGGTCCCGCCAATCTCTTAACAGTTGTTCACCCTCTGCGTCGGCGAGATCCCCGCCACGAACCATTCGCAATCGACGGAATCCGCTTCCTATCAGGGTGTAGTACCAATGCTCCGCGTGTTCGCGAAGCGTCGTGTACAGAATGAGAGGTCTGGGCAAGCGGCGCATTGCTTCCAAGACCCGACGTTCACGGTCCACTTCATCGGGGGCTGAGAAAAGCAAGAACCCTGGTTCTGGACGGAGTGCGACTTCGGATATGAGTTGGCAGCCCCCTCGCCCAAACAAGAATCGCAGAGCCTCCCAACATTCCGGAGTTAGCGTTGCCGTCAGCAAAAGAGTCCGGAAGAGTGCAGTTGGAGGACATACGTCTAGAAGTGCATCTTTGAGTCCAGCAATGCTCTGAAACTCAGGACGGAATTGGTGGCCCCACTGAGTCACGATGTGCGCTTCGTCGACTGCAAAACACCGAAGTCGCCCCTGCCGCGCCGCATCGAACAGGGGGCCTCGCAGCGCGCCCATCACTGCTTCAGGAGAGGCAAAAACGATGGGCAGCGAACCACTGCGGATTGCGGACCGAACCGCGTTCTTCACGTCCTCGTTGAGACCAGAATGATAAGCCAGAGGGGGCAAGTCTTCAGATCTGTTCTTTTTCTGCTCGTGCAGCAGTTCACGAAATCGTTCTTCCTGATCCTTCGCGAGAGCAACCGTGGGCACGATAACAAGCGTGATTCCACCTTGGTTGGCCCACGCCAGGGAGGGCAACTGGAATGCGAGCGTCTTGCCTCCCCCAGTTGGTAGACTGATGACGGCGGTCGAACCGGGAGGGATCAAGAATGCTGCCTGCACAGCAGTTCGTTGACCCGGCGACACATATTGCTGAAGACCCGTGTACTCACTGACCAAGGGGTCGCTTGGCACTAGTCGCGATGGCCGACGATCAACCTGTTTGATCGCTGCTTCGACGACGCTTGGGGCATCTTGATCAAGCCAAACAGGATTCCATGGGCGCGGTTGAACAAGATAGTGGCCGGCGCCCGCAACTCGCGCGTCACAACCGAACTGTTGCCAATCTCTCTCGTCCGGCCAACCTTCCTCCCTTGGAACCCGCAGTTCAGGTTCATCCCCAAGCACAAGGTGGGATCGCAGGATGGACTGTCGGATGAGTGCTGCGATGTCACCAGGCCCGACATCCGATGGCCTACTGGCCAGGCACTCAACAACGTTTCTGACGCGACACAAGAGGTGATCATTCGAAGTACTGAATGGTGGAACCGACTTTCCTGACAACACAAGCGCCTGAAAATCACGAAGTGGAGATATCATTCGTTTCCCAACATTATCGAAGCCAGAACTAAGACTCCGGCGGAATCCACGCGCATACCCGGATTTTCAATGCCTTGCACAAGCGCCTCGGAAAGTCTCGACTCCATTTCGGCCACTCGTTCTTCCGATTCGCGAGTTGCGCCAGATAGTCGCGCAATCCGACTAGAGCAGGCGTTCGCAATAGCGACTGCCGAATCGCGTGTTCGCGACGCACACTGATCGCGACGCATCCGAAATTCAGCATCGCTCCGAATCATTTTCTCCGCCGCATGCCGCGCTCTCACGCACAATTCAGACCAGTCGCCAAATGGTACGATTGCGCCTGCACGGTCCCAGCGCTCCAATCGAAGGTTCAGATCCTTTCCGCCGTCGGACCGCGGAAACTTCGTATAGGGCTGCCCAAGGACCGCCAACAGGTCTGGGTCTGTGGCCTCCTCGAGATCCGATGTAAGCCAAACTGTTCGGTAATCGACCGGAAATGCCTCATCTGCACGTCGCCGCAGCGCTTGTATTGAAGTATCAAATAACTCTCTTACCGTATTGATCGGTGTCAGGTCTGCCTCAATCACGAAATCAAAGCGGAAGAAGACCTGCGGAATTCCCTTCCACTGTGGCATGTAACGCCAAACAGCGAAAGCCATCCCGCGATCATCACTCCGAATTAGTGCCTCCAATGCCTCCATGAATGGGTGGCCTACGCGAAGCAGTCCGACATGCGCTGTCTCAGCAGTCGCACGGTCGAATGTGACCGGTTGGAGAGGTACGCCAGCCTTCCACGTCGTGAATGCTTCACGATCGACACACCCTTGAAACCTCGCTACGGTATCAAGTAGTGGCAGCAACGTCGGTCGACGCAGGTCGTGGAAATAACGAAAGACATTTTTCTGGAGGTGCTGCCTTCCGAACTGAAGCCGATCCGTCACCCAGGAGTTGAGAGTGCGTTCACCCTCCACTGTAATCGATTCGTCGCGTTCCACTAAAGATCCGAAGAACGCCGCGTCTCCCTCTTGATTGATCTCGATAGCATCAATAGCTTCTTGTGCTTGGATACGCCGGAGTTCACTATCCAGTCCCGTCTTCGAGTCGGATAGACGAGCGGTTTCGTCCTCAATAGCAGTACTGCCATCGAGCGCCAAGCCCGTGCGGATTCGCGCCGTCGCTTCCGCGAGCGCATATTGCAGCGGCGCAACGGAACGATCGAAGATACGAATTGCCTTATTGAGGCACACTAGCCAGTCCCGTTCATAAGGTAGTTCTGCGGAGAATACGATGTTGCGCAAGCGTCCCCGTGCCTCGATTCGATCCACTCGACCGATACGCTGTTCAACCCTTGCTGGCTCTAGTGGGAGGTCGTAGTGCACGATAACAGCACCACATCGCTGCAAATTCAGACCTTCTTCGGCGCTTGCGTCGCAGACGAGAACAGCGAGTCTGTCGCTCTCCTCGAATATGCGTACTCCTTCCGACTCACGCCCATAGCGCAAGACGATTGGTCCATCCAGTTGACCCTGCAATGTACTCGCGACAAGATCGGCGACATCCGCATCGTCAACGAAGACAATAACCTTTCGCACATCAGCGGAAGAAAGCCACTCCGCCAAGAAGACAGCGCGATCCTCTTGCGAAATATTTCCAGCGATGAGTTGGCGCCGCTGCTCCAGTAACTGTCTTTCCCCGTCGAATGCCCAGGGACTCCCCAGAACGACGATTTCCTCTGCACCCATGGATGACACCTTACCGCCGCGACAAAGGTCAAGACGCGCCTCCATCTGCCGAAGCAGAACCCTTGGATGTGAGAGAGCGCCAGCGACAAAGAGTGCAAATAATCGGTTGCCGATGTCTCCAGTTTCGCCGTCAGTGAGCGCAAGTCGCCAGGCCTCGAGGAATTCCATTGCCTCACGGCGGGCCTGGTCGTTCTGCTGCAGCGCGATCATACCCGTCCTGTGCGGCAGGTACATCTGAACACGCGGATCGCCGCGACGCGTACGCAGCAATCGGCGGTGCAGTCTGTAGATCTCGGTGAGGTGTGTCCGCAAGGCACGTAACGCTCCCGTCCTCGCAGGACTTTGAAGGTCTTCGGAAATGTGCTGTCGCGCTTCCGAACATAGCTGCATGAGTCGGGCGTCAGCACTAAACGAAACCTCAAGCCTGTCAATGGCTTCCTGTGCAAAAAAACTGCTAGCATCGTCCATCAAGTCGGCCGTGGCCTCAGCGACAGCCTGGCGTTCGAGCACGCGCCGGCGAAACGAATCCCTATCATTCAACTGGTATGCATCGGGATCAAGGAGATGAAGCATCGCCAAAAATCCGTCTTCCTGGTGTAGGACCGGCGTACCAGATAGGAGAAGCACCCGCGGTGCGCGAATAGCCAGGGATCGCAGTTGTTCGTAGGCGCGACGCTGAGACGCGTCAGGACTGAACGCTCTGAGGGCAGTCCGATGTGCCTCATCCACAACCAGCATTGTTGGACGAGCGGAAACTAGGAGATCATCGAGGAGGGCAGTCTCCGGAACTACCTTTACCTGAGGGCCAGGAATGAAAAAGAACTTTGTTGCAAGCTCTTCGTTCCACTGCGCGACGAGGTGGTCTGGGACGATAACTAAGACAGTCGCCTCATGTCCTTGATCAATTACGTGCTGACGAATCAGAATTCCTGCTTCGATGGTCTTACCAAGCCCCACCTCATCGGCGAGGAGGTATCGCTCAATTGGATCGGCGAGAATTCGACGGACGATTGTGACTTGGTGTTCAAGCAACTCAACCGCCGCAGACGCGAGACCGGTCAGTCCTCCGTACGCGGCACGCTGAGCGCTGATGTGACGCACGATCCGGGAGCGTCCGTCGAAGAGAAAGGGAGTGTCAGTTATCCGGGCTGCTAAGTAGTCGGTTGGATCCTCGATGGGATGGGCCCAACGAGTGTAGAGTTGTGAGATTGGAATACGTGCTTCCTGGCCATTAGGGAATCGCACATGGTAGTGCTCTTCCGTTGCGTGCAAAGCCTGCGCACTAATGAGGCCACCGTCAACACGCCCGGCCATCCATGCGTGCCGAGCAGAATCGAACCAGAAGATTCGCGTCTGGGACGATAATTCGACTGCGCGGACAGATTTGACGGGTACTCGGACGCGCTCAAGGGAGGGTCCTGCGGGCGATTTGAAATATTCAACCTCCGCCCAAGTCGCATCGAACTCTATGAGCTTCCCGATCCCATCGGTACTGTTCTCGACCTGCACGAAGGCACACCGCATGCCCATCTCGTTGGTTGTTTCCCTAGGTCTCTTTCTTGGAATCGTCGGTCGAAGGGGAGGACGCCGACAGCGCTATTGTAGCGCTCTATTTCGGCGTCCGCTCCTGGAAAAGACAGGAGTGTCCTTGTAGCAGAGCATCGGCGAGTTGCTGTCTGGTCCGATTGTCAGGCGGTAAAATTCACACTGCAGGTTCAATACTTGTGGAATCCACCAGTTCGACATCCTCGTACCAAGGAACTCCTGCGCGGATATTCCTTGCAATCTGAACCAGGGAAGCAACGATCAGCGCACGGCCGACTTTGGTGTCATAACTAGTGGATGTCCAAGGCACTTGCCAGAACTTGCGTTCCTGGTTCGACAGCACTTCTTCCACTAATTTTCCAACCTGATCGGGATCCGAGATATCAAGCCTGCCGAGATCGTATGACCCAATTAGCGTATCCGTCATATATTGCGTCACGCAGACAACCCCCACCTTACTTAAGAGGCGGGAGTCTTGTCCCCAGAGTTCTGGCCAACGCAGCTTAATCACCCGCCAGATGGTGTAGAAAAATTCCAGAAGTACGTCTTCACTTACGAACTCGCGGACCTTTTGTTGTTGGATGAGACCGATTGACACTTCGATTGAAGCAGGGACGATTATACGATCGTTTGCTGGCGTCGACGGCCATGCGACCATACCGCGAAACGGGCTGTCTTCTTCATTGTTGACGAGTCCCACGTAGCCAACATTGGGGTCGAGAGTGAGTCTGGCTGTCTCCAATCGAGTCTTCAGTGCAGCCTCTTCGTAATGAAGGGCTAAGGCTCGAATGTGATCCATCGACACCTTAGAAGCCTTATTGTTGATGACAAGAAACTGAAAGGCTTTCTCCATGTCGTCCGTGTTAAGGATGGCTACCACATTGACGTCCGTCGTTGGCGCGTACTCGTTCATGCCCAAGAGTCGGTGTTGCCCATCGATAACCAAGCCCGGCTTTGGACTTCCAGGGTTTACGTTGACTTCGATAAGTCGGAACGAACTTGATCCATCCGATCCAACTGGTGTCAGGCGATCGGGTGGGAGTTCGATAGTAACTATTACAGACGTAGGGATTGTATTTCGGGGATTAGTTTCCAAAAAGCGCTTGATTGCCTTAACTTTGGCAGGACTCGTGCGGCGCTGTGCCGCTCCAGGTTCATCTTCGAGCCGCTTGATGTCTGCCCATTCGAGGATTTCGCCGACTGGGGCATGAAATATGCAAAACGTCGGCGCTTCGGGTGCAGCCTGTTGTTTCGTAACCAAGCATTCGTACCGAAAAGTAGCCATGCTAAACTCCTCGTTTCTAGACGACCGCAATATCTGGAGCGTGGTTCTCGAGATTGAAAATATCAACAACGTCGTCAATGTCACGGATTCGAACATCCTTCCAAGGGCCAATCTGGAGGAAGGCGTTCTTTAGCGTGATTCGCCGGTTGCTTGCAAGACGTTGCGCGACCCGATAATGAATGGAGAATTTGTAGCTTCCATGGATCTCCTGCAGTCGGTCTTGGCCAGGAGCGAGTCCTAGAACAAGCGATTGAATGGCCGGCATCACCCAAGTGGCAAAATTCGCCTTCTTCTTCGAATTGCACGAACTACAAGCAGGCAGAAAATTTTCAGGGATGCTATTCCCGCCGTACGAGCGCGGCCAAACGTGCTCACATGTATAGGAGTTCAACTGCTCTCGGTCGTGAAAGTCAAGAGTGGCGCTGCACATATAGCAATGCGTGTGGTTACGGACGGCCCATGCCTCCATTTCCTTCTGGACTGACTTTTGTAAGGGCTCCAGGGCAGCGTTTACCGCCCTCTGAGAGAATCGGAAGAACTCATCAAGCAATTTGGACGGAATCCCAAAATACTCTCGAAGTAGAGCAGTAAATTCCTTTCTCAGTTCTGGACCCTCAGCACCGACCTTTTCCGCTAACGAACGGCCTGCAGAGACAATGCGCCCTGTTTGGGTAACCGCCGCAAGTTCGCGATAGAAATCGACCAAATCAGAGGCACGGCCCGTTGGTGCTAGAGCGAGAGCGAGCGATTCCCACGACGAGGAAGCCAAGAGTCGATGGTTTATATAGTTGCATAGCCGTTCGCCGTCGGTAGCAGAATAGTCGATCATGACCTCCCCTGTCTTTGTGCTGCCCTTCAGTCGAGCTTATTATGCGCTAAGATCTTCCGTAGCCGCTATGGAAGTAGCTACCGGCGAGGTCTTGCTGTTCTTGGCTGTTTGCTTCTCTTCTTTGGTCTGGTGTTTCCTTTCACAGGATTGCGAATGGCAAACGACACTCCTGCGCTGGGAAAGGCGCGCGATGTGTTCACCTGGGGTCTGAGCCACTCGTTTCACTTACGCAATTTTATCAACACGCTGGGCGCAGGAATCTGGGCATCGGTTGAGATAGCCACCTTCCAAAAGAATCCGACCATCCAGGTTGTGGGAAAGTGGGGGCGGCGACTGGCAGGCATGGAGGTGATAGTGATTTCCGGCCAAGTGGCTCTCATATTCCTAGCACTCCGACGGCGATTTCGATTCTAGCCCGATAGAAACAAATATCGGACTCTACGCAGGTCGATTCATTACCGCCGCACGGTATTGAAGAAGAAGAAAGTTGGCAAGCAACTTGATGTCCTTCGAAGTGTTCTGGATCTCATTCCATTTGCGCTGCACGCCAGGTCCGAAGTCCCAGTAACCCGAAGTCCATCGACAGACTCGCGCCAACGGCTGTAGATCGGTGTAGAAGTATTCGCGCGTTAAGCGTGGTTCATCGTGGTACCGATCGCCGATTGCATCCATGATAAATCCCATACTGACGATCCCAGCACCGTGAACCAAGCGGGAACGTGCTGGCGGGAGGTTCCAAGCATCCTTAAAAGTGTCAGCTGTTGCAGCCCAGTACGCCTTGAGGACTCCAAGCATCGACTCCACATCACCCGAACTGGTCTCGGGGTCCCTAAAGCGATAAAGCACTCCATCGCTTAAGCTGTTTTCCAGCATCTTCAGAACGGAGTTGTCCTGCACAACGCCATCTCCGTTCGTAGCTGTCCGGATCTTTCCTTTGAAAGGCGAATCTGAATCGTAATTGAGGCGGTTGGCCAGTTGGGCCGGGAATCGCCGCTTCTGCAGCATGGTGGGAAGTGCCATCTGTGTGGTCGGCAACAACTCGTAAATTAGGCCCTTGGGCAGAGGCTTTGTGGAATTGACGAGAATGAACTGCTCCTTCTGTTCTTGTTCGCCCTTCGCAATAAAAGCCGTTATGCAGATAGGAAAAGAACTGATTGACGCTTCTCGTATAGCAGCCATGCGTTGTTGCCCATCGACTATCCATCCTGGCTTCTCGTGGTCCGCGACCCCATCGTCAACTGGGACGACCAGCACACCCGCTCGGCAAAAACCATTCCCGGCAGACTCATCAGACGGTTCGAAACGCACTCGTTCGTCAAAAGCAATCACGATCGCATTAGGAATCATCGGGTCCGAACATTCCAAGTACTTGCGAATTTCAGCAATGTGCGACAACACTTCTGGACGCTGATAGCCGCAAACCGCTCCTTGGTTCTCACGGCGAATTCGCGACACGGTGGCAAACGAATACACGTCCTTTCCGTCCGCGGCAAAACTGTACAGCACTCGACTTGACCCTTGTCGAATTTCCAACGCTGGGAATCTCACAATACGACTAGACGCCATTATTTTAGCCCTCCTGGGCTGAGTACGAGACCCTCGGCTTCGTGCTCTTCCCCCAGTTCTCGATGCAGTCTCTGATAAAACACGAAAATGTTATGAAACCCTCGTCGGCGATTCCGTTCAGCTCCACGAAACAGAATGACGTGAATACCTATTCTCCTGCAAATGTCACAGTCGCACGACTTCCAAGGAGCGTCGAGCAGCGCTTCACGGTAGATTTCTGCGTGGCTGGGTCCTTCATCGTAAAGCTGCTCATACTCCAGTAGCGGGCCTAATGCATCATCAACGGAGGCCTTTCCAGCATCGAATTGGAGCAAGATCTTAAGGCATTTCTGCTCCAGTCGTCGTGCTTCCGCCTGATTCACCTTGCCAGCCACAATCTTCTTCAGCAGCGATGGGTTCGCTTGGACCTGCGGTACTCTGATCGCCGAATACGTGCGATCCAGGGTCCAGTAGTTGTCCTTGAGATCCTTGAAAGCCTGCCGGAGTGGCGAGGTACTATCGAAACTGGCAACCCCGAACCTAGCAAACTCGCGTACCTGTTCGCATCGCGTCACACCCAGCAAATGTAGTTTCGTATCCACATTGCGGGATTGGTTGACGCGTTCCAAGCAAGTCAAAATCTCATGTGTCTTTAGCGGTACCATTCCGCCCATAGCAATGTAAGAGAAACCCAGTTTCTGCAATTGCTCAACTGAGTGTGCGTAGGACGCTGGACTCCAACCTTGAGCAACGCCCAATGGCATGAACCTGCTCCCACACTTTTTGTGTTCTTTGAGAAATGCATCAGCCAAATCAAGCGTAATTTCCTGACGGAGCTTCCAATCTTTAGGAGCAGACTCTTCATCGAGTCTGGGATCAAAACCCAAAATGACATGATCTACTGAGATTCCGTAATCAAACCCGAGTTCGTCGTAGAAATTGACAACTTGGGTAACCGAATATGGCGGGTAGTCCTCACGGATGTACGAGAACGCGCCGCAATCCCCCATCGTTTCCAGTCTGCTATCCTCCAGACGGAAGAATCGTCGTATTCCCACGCGATACAGTCGATGCCTTTGCGGGAGTGTGTATCTGCCCGTTTCAACCATGGCCATAGACAAAAGGATCCCGTCAAATGGCGTACTGGCAAACTCCTCATGTGCATAGCGATCATCGCGGTGTCTGAGTCTCAGGTCCGACCGCTCTTCGGTTTCAAAATCGAAACTGGGATCGACCTGATCCTGACTATCTGGAAAGAAAAACTTCATTAATGAGTACCCCTACCTTGCACGTAGGTCCTTACGAGAACGTTCGACAGCATTCGAATGTGCCTTGGCACATTCTGAATCTCATTCCAGTTAAGATCCCCGAGTTCAGTCCATCTCCCTGCAGTCCAATGACAAACGGGAACGATTGAACGCAATTGATGTTGAACGTGGCCTACAACTCCGTGACTCGCCGGATCGATGGAGGCCATCACCCTGTCCATTAGTTTACCCATAGCCCGAACACCCGCACCATGCATCAGCCTACTCTTCGAAGGGGGCTTCCCCCACGCATCCGGGAACGTCTTTTTCACCGCCGTCCAGTACGCCAATAGAGTCGCCCAAATTCCATCGAAGTCCGTTTCACCAGTGGCGATGTTGCGATACGGAAACAGACAACCGGAGGGGTTCGACAGACTTTCCTGCAACATCTTGATAATCGACGTGTCCGCGACAACTGCCGCTCGCTTGTTGTCCTGCGGTGTCGATGCTCGGGAGATGAGCTTATGGAACGGGGAATGAGGTTCAGAATTCAACAGTTCACACAGAGCCGACGGGATCTTTTTTGCTTGAAGACTCGCCGGAAGCGGCGTCGATACCTCGGGAAGCAGTTCTGTTATCAATCCCCTCGGTAACGGCTTTGTGTTGTTCACTCGCAGGAACTGATCTCTTTGGAGTTCAACCTCGTCGGCCACAAAGGCATTTATCGGTATCGGCATATCGCGTCGGGTCGATTTTGAAATCGCTAGTGCTCGTTGCTGCCCATCTACGATCCATGCCGGCTTGTGACCGTTCTTGGAAAGCGGGATCTCTAAGACGCCCGATGCGACAAGGCCATCCGCGGCGAGTGGGCCCCGGCTTACGTGGAACTTGACCTTTGAGGAGAGAGCGAGGATTAGGGAGTTCGGAAACAGAATATCGTCGCTGTTCAAGTACTCAACTATGTCCTGGATGTGACGTTTGACATCCGCTCGTTGGTATCCGATCAATTTTCCGGCGTCATCGCGAGAGAGGCGCGATATGTCGGCAATCTCAAGGATCTCATCTCCCGTGAGGCAGAAGACATAAAGAGGATGCTTGTCATTTTGTTCGATTCGAAGCGCCCGCCTCCGAATTGCACTTTGTGCAACTGAGCGCTTACGCGACCTTTTCATCGATCACCATATCCTTATAGAGACCGGCGAAACGAGACTGCTCACACGCTCTACCACTATCCCTCAATTTCCTCAGCAACAGACTTCGCGACACAACATTGTTTCTATTCAATTCCAAACGGATAAACTTCCTAACCTGTTCATCGGTCACTACTCGCCTGCGATACTGCTCTATCGGAGGCTGCTTATTCAAAAGCCGCCGCAGTTGAGTCTTTTGGCGCTCTAGGTCAATAGGCCCGCGGCCCATATATTGAAGAAGACGCTTCGCAATTCGAATGTTCAGGGATGCTCTAGTCCCTCCCAAGAACGACTGCAGCCTGGCGTCACATGGTAATAAATGATCTGTGAGCTTCCCAAAAGTCCTCATCCCGGCAGAAGCAATCAGGAGCAGACCGGAATCGGACAAAGCCGTAGCGGCCTCACCCAAGTCCTGCTCAAGTGCGTACAAATAGTCGGGAGACGCGACAACTAACAGCGGCATTTTCCGGTACCTTCGTGCAATAGCGGTGAGACTCCGCAAGTCACTCCCCTCGGGGCCAGGCCACCTTGCGAGACGGTACCACCATTGCTGTGCTGCGCTTCTTCTGACATCCGTGCCAAACCCTCGCGTCACGGAGTCTCGCTCATACGGCGAGAAGGTCGCGCTATACGAGCAAAGCAGACTTTCGGGCGAAATTAGACCGTACCCAGCGGAGCATATCCAGATGCGAGCGATGAGTCCGAAATCTTGTGCCACTGCCGGAAGGGACCGGACTACGGACCAATATTCCCCGCAGTACAACTGCGAGGCGACGGTCTGCGAGGTGCCATTAGCGTTAAGCCGCTCGATCCACTTCTGTGAACGGCCGGCGAGGGTCTTCTCGCGCACATCTCGGACACGAAAGCGCGCGAGCGGAGTTCGCGTCTTGCGACTCGTACAAGTCACTACGATGTTGACCGTCTTGCTCATTTCAGAAAATCCGACGATTCACACTTCACAAGATCAAGTCACAAATACATAACTGAAGCTACAGGACATTTCATGCGCAGGTTCTTTCCTCAACCGCCGAGTCTTTGGTAGCTGTGACTTCGGGACGCGTCCATTCCACACTGGCAAAAGCGCTGTGGTTGTGAATGCTCTCCTGGTTCAATGCGTCGATCCGAAACCAGGCAACTCGTGAGTCATTCCTAAGAACAAGAGCCACATTCCGTACCATGTCTTCGACGAAAACTGGATTGTCAAACGCCTGCATAGTGACGTGTCGCTCATCCGCACGTTTGAGCAGGGGATAAACGGGAGCAGATGCCGATTGCTCAGCAATATCGATCAACTCCTCAAACCAAATTAAAGCGAACCTGTTCTCCAGATCTCGAATGGTTTGCACATCAATCGTAATGTAGCCGCGCTGATTGTGGGCTCCGTAGTCGCTTATGGCCTTGCTGCATGGGCAGAGACTCGTAACGGGCACTCGAACTCCGAAGACGAATTTGTCCTTACCACCGTTCACGGCAGCATCAAAGGAGCACTCATAGTCCATCAGCGCACTTGCACCGCTGACCGGCGCTCGGCGCTCCAGGAAATACGGGAAGATGAGATGAATGTGCGCACTTTCCGCGTCAAGCCTCCTCCTCAGATCTCGAAGGATGGTGGGAACCGTGCGCATCGTTATCTCGCCCCGGTGCTCGTTCAACACTTCGATGAAGCGACTCATGTGAGTCCCTTTGAATTCGTGCGGCAGGTTGACCGACATTTTCAGAACCGCCACGGTGTGCTGCTTTTGGTAATCCCGATCGAGAACAACGATCGGATACCTGAGTCCGGAGACGCCGACTCGATCCAGCGCCACCTCGCGTTCATCACGCCTACCTTGGACATCTTCCATCAGTTCTCATCCTCTCCAGCGTAAATACACCCGCTGCTACAAGTCTCTCGGACAATAACCCGGCTCAACGAAGGCAAGGCTGGCGTTAAGTGTTTCCATATCCATCTGGATAGATTTTCGCTTGTTGGGTTTGCAAGACCATCGATGTCATTGAGGTAGCTATGGTCCAACTCGTCATGTAAGGGTTGGAATGCTTTCTTGATCTCCGCGAAATCTATCACCCAACCGACTGAATCCACTACCGACCCACGCACATGAATTTCGACCCGAAACGAGTGGCCGTGTAGTCGCCCACACTTGTGTCCCGCAGGAAGATTAGGCAAGCGATGAGCGGCTTCGATCGTAAACTCTTTGAAGATCTCCATCGGTTGCCCTCCTCTACGGAATGTTCAAGAACTTGTGCGTTTGGAGACTGAGCCTCCAGCGCGGGTGTTCTAAGCAATAACGCAATGCTAACGTCGTGTTCATTTCACGTGCGGCACCGTCCATTGGCTGAAGAAAGAAATGCTGAAAATTGAGTTCCTCGTACAATTCGGGCCCTGCACCCTCTTGAGGAAAAACAAGTTTCAGTTCATGTCCGGAACGGAGTTTGAGCTCCGCCTGAGCTTTGGGGCTGACGCATATCCAATCAATGTCCGGACTTGCCGTCTGCGTCCCATTCGTTTCGATGGCAATCTCGAATCTCACTCTATGAAGAGCGTCGATCAGAGGCTGGTCCAATTGCAGAAGGGGTTCTCCGCCAGTGCACACCACAAATGGCTTGGAATATCCTCGATGCCGCGGCCAGGTCTTAGCGATTGCGGCAGCTAAGGCGTCAGGAGTATCGAAACGTCCGCCACCCGCTCCATCAGTTCCAACAAAATCCGTATCACAGAACTGGCACACTGCTCTGCCGCGATCTTCTTCGCGCCCGGACCAAAGATTGCAGCCCGAGAACCTGCAAAAGACGGCAGGCCGCCCGGTTTGCGCCCCCTCTCCTTGCAGCGTGTAGAAGATCTCTTTTACCGCATAGCTCATGCTGGTACCTGCGCAAGACGATATCGGGTCGGATCGACAACCCCAACTTCGAGAAATCCTTTCCTCCGGAGTTGGCACGAGTCGCACAATCCACATGCTTCCCCAACTCCGGACGGATCGTAGCAACTGCTCGTTAGTGAGTAGTCCACGCCCAACTCCACTCCCTTCCGGATGATTTCCGCCTTGCTGAGATTGATGAGCGGCGCGTGGATCGTAACCCTCGTCGTCCCTTCTACTCCTGCTCTGGTCGCGATGTTTGCGAGCGTTTGGAAGGCTTGGATGAACTCGGGGCGACAATCAGGATAGCCGCTGTAGTCCAGAGCGTTGACGCCGATGAAGATGTCGCTGCATTCGAGAACTTCTGCCCACGCGAGGGCAAATGACAAAAAGATCGTGTTCCGCGCGGGCACATATGTGATCGGTATTCCTTCAGACATCTCTTCTGGATTGCGCCCTTTAGGAACATCTATGTCACTAGTGAGGGCAGAACCGCCGAAGCTCCGCAGATCGATCTCCACGATTGTGTGTTGCTCGACCCCCGCTGCTTTGGCAACTCTGCTCGCAGCCTCCAGTTCGAATTCGTGCCGCTGCCCGTATCTAAAGCTGAGGGCATAAGGTCTGAAACATTGCTCTTTGGCGATAGCCAACGTTGTGGTCGAGTCCAAGCCACCACTCAGCAGAACCACTGCCCTCCGATTCGCCATAAATCTCCTTATCTAAGTCCGTTAAACAGTTTCATTTGGTCCCGGTTCGGCCTTTGGACCGGTTCGAGGCGATTCGCAAATCCGCGAATCGCTTGGACCTCTTCTTCTGTAAACAGCACCATCCTGCCCCCACGATACCGACGCCCAGTCGGAAGGTTCTCTTCCGAGAGGCCGCGCCAACGCCAAAAAGTACTGCGGGAAATCCCGAGAACTTTGGCGATCTCCTCGACGGAGAAGTACCTTGTCCCGTCAATCAGTACCGACATCTTCCCTCGTTGCACGTCGTCGCGATACGTTTCATCGCGTTTCAGTACGTTCCATGATATTCCACACCCATTCGGGTACAAGTACCATGCAAGTAACGGGTTGTGGATAACCACGACCAAAACGCAGTTCTCCCCCCGCTGGGTTGGCGCGTGCTATCTTTGCCAGTCCAACTGAATCCTATGACAGCCAGTGACATAACCGCAGGTTATATTACCACAGGTAATGCGTTAAGCGGCTACTTTGAGGTTGGTTCGTGACCACCCCGGAATGGGCACAGCGCGTCTTGGCACTTCGGAAGAAGCTTGGCCTCAAGCAGGTCGACTTTGCAACGCATTTCGGTGTGACCCAACCGGCCGTTTCGCGCTGGGAGAATGGTTCCAAAGAGCCATCGGTAGAGAACTACGTTCGAATGGGTAATCTCGCTGGTGCCCCGGACTGCTATTGGTTTTGGGAGAGGGTGGGACTTGACTTGAACCAAATACGGTGCAACAAGAAAGAAAGATGAACACGCAGAATTAGCTGCCCAAGCCTCAACCTTTGAAGCCGATCCTTCGCTGTCTCTGCATCCCCTGATTTCCTAGACCACCGACGCCGTCGTCGCTGCGTGCCATTTCACAATCAAATGATCGACCAGTACCGCCGAGTGTCAAAACAGTAGAACTACACGCGGCTCCGTAAACTCAGGACCATTCTTCCGTGCCGGCTACGAAGGACTAGAGTTTCGACTTAGTGACTCCCTGATCTTCTGAGTCAATTCCACTGGATCAAATGGCTTTTGGATCAACGTCATATTTCTCTCGGACAACAACCGGTTTTCCACTAACGCGTCCTCGGAATAGCCCGACATCAAGATTACGCGAATACCGGGATAAATCTCGGTGAGACGTTTCGCCAACTCGATCCCTCGGAGTTGCGGCATGATCACGTCGGTGACCAGCACGTCAATCGATCCCGTGTAGTGCTTCGCGATCTCAAGCGCCTCGTTACCGTTCTGAGCCTCCAAGACCTTGTACCCTTCGGATTCCAGGAACTCGCGCAATATGGTCCTAATGGAAGACTGATCCTCCGCCAAGAGCACCGTTTCCGAGCCAGTCGTTACCGGACTCAAGACCTTGGGGGCTTTTCGTGGGCTTACCGGTTGCTCCACGATGGGAAGGTAAACTCTGAAAGTAGTGCCCTCACCAGGCACGCTGTCTACTTCGATCGTGCCGCCGCTCTGTTTCACAATGCCGTACACGGTAGACAGCCCGAGGCCTGTACCCTTGCCAATTGGCTTGGTGGTGAAGAAGGGCTCGAAGAGATGAGCCTTGGTTTTGGCATCCATGCCACACCCGGTGTCAGTCATCTCCACCATCGCATACGGGGCTGAATGGTTCGTGGCCGACGCTTCCGATGGCGGCCGGGATACTTGCACCGTCCTTATTTTCAGTACTCCTCCTGAGGGCATCGCGTCACAGGCGTTCACAGCCAAATTCATTATCACCTGCTCGATCTTTCCAGGGTCCACCTTGACAGGAAGTGGCCGTGAACTCGGCGTCATCATCAACTGGATCTGTTCTGCGGGAAGAGTGGACAGCATCTCTTGGAGTTCTCCAAGAATCTCGTTCAAATCCAACACCTGAAGCACCAGCACTTGCCTGCGACCAAAAGCCAGCAATTGCTTCGTAAGCGAGGCAGCTTTTGCGGCGGCGATTCGAACCGTCTCGGCATGCTCCAGGACTTGCGGTTGGCTGGACAGGCTGCGCACTTTCGCGATCTGCGTGAGAATCACCATCAGCAGATTATTGAAGTCGTGGGCGATCCCGCCCACCAACCGACCAACT
>Ga0187879_10001008_pt1 | contig 19079 bp, 16 predicted proteins | sample June2016WEW_19_1_FD_132423 | JGI IMG/M metagenome (GOLD analysis project Ga0187879, IMG submission 132423) | Peatland microbial communities from SPRUCE experiment site at the Marcell Experimental Forest, Minnesota, USA - June2016WEW_19_10 | ecosystem: Environmental > Terrestrial > Soil >... | reverse complement strand
TGCTGCGGGCGGCCAGTCTTCGCGTCAGCGCCAACAGGGTCGTGGGCTTCCTGCAGGACGTGCTCGCAACTCGTAGACGGGAACCAGTGGAAACGCCTGACCCAGCGGGCGTTGCGTAAATTCCTGAAGCGGCACCAGGTGCCGCTTCACGAAGCCCCCACTCTTTCTGCACAGTTTGCCGAAATCCATCGGTCATTCGCTGAGCACTTGCTAAAGGAGCCATAGGCTTTAATCACCAAACGCCCACAGCGTTACGGCAACTCGCGCAACAACAGATGATCTCTCTCCCTATATGGGACCAAGGTGATGGACATCACCTTCGAATGGCGGACTTCACTGAATGAATTTCACCGCACTCTCAAACTGCTCGGCACAGATTGGATTCTGCTCTGCTACGGAGTGTCACGATGTGATGTCGAAGCAGTGTGTTCGAGATGAGCAAATTTAGGCATCAAATCCAACACCCTGGTTAATGTTTCCATCGGTGAAACTTTAAGAGCTCTGGAGATCTCGATCATGGCTGTCAGCGTTGGAGTGTGTTTTCGGTGCTCCAACGCTCCAATATATTTCTCCTCGTAGCCGCTCTCCTCCCCCACCTTCCCCTGTTTCATTTTTGCCCCCTTTCGAAGCTCAACGAGGACCCGGGCAAAGGCCGCCCTCACGACGGGTTCTTTTGGGTGTCGAGGCTCTTTGCCGCCCGGTTTCTTCATAGGCGGCTAAATAATTACGCTTTACCAACTATAGTTCCACCAAGTATACTATCCTTTTTCGGGATTCCTGAAATTGGTTTCTACAAATGGCAATGGTTCTAGCGAAGCGTGCGTGTGTCTCGTCTGCGATACCGGTTGCGAGGGAGCAACCTCTCGACTCGCTCGACGAACTCTGCTCCGGAAATATGCAGCGTGTCTGCGAGTTCAAGAATCGTTGTAAGAGAGGGGCTATATTTGCCGCGTTCAAGAAGGCTGATGTATTTGGGATGGTAGCCGCTCTCGAATGCGAGGGCCTCTTGCGTCAGTTTGTGTTCGTGACGCAATTGAAACAGGACGCGAGCGAACGCTCGTTTTTCCAACGAGTCAGATTTATCTCCAGCCGCCATGCGCAGCATGGAGTGTGTAACTAGTCATACAATAGTTCCACAAAGTATAGTATCCATTTCGTGAAAAATGGGCTGCAGCTAGCGGTACGAGAGTTTGGACGGTCGGAGTCTTTGAAGCGCAACGCAGTGAGCAGGAGGACAAGTACAAGAGCGAACAAACTGCCTAGTATAAGCGAGATCGTCGGAGCGCAAGAACAATTTTAATAATCGTCTGGAACCCGAAAATTGTCTTGCGTTCTCTGACTGGAGACGGCTACAGTTTTGCCGATTACAGCCTTCTTTCGCAAGAGGTTGCCCAGCCGTAAGCTTGTTCTAGACAGTTTGCCGTGACGAGAGGCGATGATGCAGGATTCTTGCAGTTTGTGTTCGGTTTTCGGAACAGAATCAGCCTTCGCGCCTAATGCCACGGACCAGTTCTGTAAGTCGTTAGCAGTAATTAGTTGCTTGGACTGACCGGCGTTTTGGAAGATCGGGTTCGGCCATCCAGGTTGCTGTCTGCTGTTGGCGAGCTTCCCCCAAAGCTCACCCAAAAAGAATTACGACGGGTCGAATTACCCTTGGGCAGCCTCGGGCTGTCCAAGGTTTCGTCATCGTCGGTGCGTGCGGTGAGGTAGAACTGATGTCTCTAACGAACGACGAGTTGGCAGCCCTGGTTTGTTCCCCCTGTCGGCTTCGAGCACTGACCGATGCAGAATTGATGGATGCGTTGCGCTCCGGTTGCAACGATGCCCTGGCGACCCTCTTCGAAAGGTACAGTGCTCTGGTGTTCCAGATAGCTCGGGGAAGCCTCTGCAGTGATCGCGAGGCGGAGGCAACTGTCCTGCGGGTCTTCGGAAGTGTTTTTCAAGCCAAGGACGAGTTCAATTCCGACCGCGACAGCTTCACAACGTGGTTGCTCAAACATGCGGAGCCCGGTCCGGGAGGATCCCTTGCATAAGAGGTCAATGCACTGAGGTGAATTTTGCTCGGTAAGAACGTGGTTTAGGAGAGAGAGCCTATGGGTGAACTTGATCACGACCTGGCAAGTCTAATTTGTTCGCCCTCTCTACTTCGGACCTTCAGTGACACCGACCTCATGGACGCTCTACGCAGGGGCTGCAACGATGCCCTGGCCGTACTGTTTGAAAGACACAGTGCGCTCGTCTTCCGCATAGCGCGTGCCATTTTGCGCGATGATGGCGAAGCCGAAGAAACGGTTCAACGTGTCTTTCTAGATGTGTTCCGAGCAGTAAATCAGTTCAATCCCGCTCGCGGAAGCTTTAAAACCTGGTTGCTTCAGTACGCCTATCATCGGACCATTAACCGCCGGGAGCATCTCCAGGCGAACCACTTTTACAATCGCGAAGAACTCGATGAGTTGGCGCCTGCTGAACTCTTCTATGGAGCTGGACATTTGGTATGCTTGCCTCCGCAGGAGGTCGCATGCTTGGTGGAGCAGGTACTCGCCCTCCTTGAACCTCATCAGCGTAAGGTGATCGAACTTACTTACTTCGAGGGTCTGACGGCCGAAGAGGTCGCAAAGGCGACCGGCCACTCTGCGTCGTCGGTCCGGAACAACTTGTATCGAGGGCTTTCAAAATTGCGGAATGCCGTTCTCGAGAACTGCAAATCCAGAGTGAACTCCGCTTCTGAGCGCAGGGCAAGCGCTAAGGGGATGCTCGTTGAACAGCCACGAACATTATGAAGAGCTGTGTGCCTTAGCCGTCACCGGTCAGGCATCGCAACCCGATCTGGTGGATCTTAAGGCTCACCTCGAAAGCTGCCCCAGTTGTCGTAGTTTGGCAGATGACTTTACCCAGGTCAGCGCTCAAGGCCTTTCGATGCTTGCGGCAAAGCGATCGCCGTGTCAGGTTCCCTCAGGAATGACACAAAGATTCGTCGCCCGGGCGCGGTCCGAAGGGATAGAGATGAGCCGGGGGACCGCCGCCAGGGTGATGAAGCGGAATCGGACTGTCCTTGTCGCGGCAATGGGCGCTATCGCGGCTGTCGTTCTGATCGCGGGCCTGTTGACAATCCGGAAGATTCATCCTTCCTCTTCTCTTGCGAATCAAGCGCGGCCGCTCGCCCAGCAAGCCTCCGTGACTCCCACGGCAGTCCCGTCGCCAACTTCTCGCGTGCAGGATGCCGAATTGCAGCAGCAGTTGACCGCCGCGCGAAAGGAAATGAGTTCTCTGGCCGCTACGATTAGGGCACAGCGCGATGAGCTTGAGGCTCTGGGCAAAGTCAAGGATTCCTTGAATTCTAGGCTCATCGGGGCTGAACAACAGAATGTTAGTTTCCGCTCTGAGAAAGCCGAATGGGAAGCCCGCGCAACACAGCTTCAGGCCGAACTGGAAAAGTCGCGTGCTGATAAAGGCACGAGCGATGTCGCATTAACTCTGCAGGAGACCGAACTCCGAGCGCTTCGGAAAAAGGTCGACGAGCAGGCCGACTTACTTCGGCAGCAAGAAGAGCTAACGGCGAGAGGAAGTGACGTTCGAGACCTTGTGGTCGCACGCAATCTCCACATTATCGACGTGCACGACCGGGACGGCGATGGCAAGAGCCAGCGCGCCTTCGGACGGATTTTCTACACGGAAGGGAGGTCCCTGATCTTCTATGCCTACGACCTTGGTGACCCACGGAAGGTGGATGCAAAGGTCTCGTTCTACGTATGGGGCGGTCGCCTAGGCGCTGAGAAGCCGATCGAAAGCCTTGGAGTTTTTCACAATGACGATGCCACCGACGGACGGTGGGTGCTCACGTTTTACGATCCTCATGTCTTGGCACAAATCAACTCCGTCTTCGTCACCGTCGAGTCCTCACGGAAGGCGATACGGGAACCTGGTGGGCGGAGAATATTGTTTGCCTTCCTGGGCGAAAAGCCTAACCACCCGTGAGCGGCTTTTGTCGTAGCTGAGCCAGACAATCCCTATCAGCCGTCCTCTTTCTTATTTTGCCGCGATAAAGATTTCTCATTGAGCAAAAGGTCGTCCCTGCCCGGCATACGTCTGTAGAGGAATACGAACTGATGATCCGTCTCTCCCCCGGGGTCGTGTGCAAATCCTGTTTTCTGTTACTACTGGTCTCCCTCGCTGCGAACTCTGCTTTCGCTCAACTCGAAACCGCGACCGTTTCTGGACAAATCGTGGACCCCTCCGGACTGAGCGTCACAAGTGCTCAGGTAAAGCTGGTCGACATTGATCGTGATACTACAACCAGCGCGGGTACGAACGCTTCAGGACTCTATACATTTCCGAGCGTTCAGCCGGGGCGTTACCGAATGGAAGTCACAGCCGCAGGCTTCAAGGTAGTCAATGTCACGGGCCTGATCGTAAACGTGCAGGACCACATCGAGCAGAACTTTCGTCTTCAGGTTGGTTCTGTGGCGGAAAGCGTCACGGTAACGGCAGGAGCTCCACTCGTGAATACAACGGATGCCACAGTGAGCACTGTAGTGGATCGTCAGTTTGCCGAAAACCTTCCTATGAACGGCCGGAGTTTTCAGACGCTGATTGAGCTCACGCCTGGAGTAGTTCTTACTGCAAATAATGGCTTTGACACAGGTCAGTTCAGTGTTAACGGGCAGCGTGCAAGCTCAAACTACTGGATGGTTGACGGCGTTAGCGCAAACATCGGGATCAGCGCGAGCCAAACCTCGGGAAACGGATTGGGAGGTGCGGTTGGCTCTTCTAGCGTACTTGGGGGTACGAACAGCTTGGTCTCGGTTGATGCGCTGCAGGAATTTCGTATCCAGACCTCCACGTTTGCGCCGGAGTTCGGTCGCACTCCTGGCGGACAGATTTCCATCATCACTCGCTCCGGAACAAATCAATTTCACGGTACCGGGTTTGATTACGTGCGAAACGACATCTTTGACGCGAATAACTGGTTCAACGGCTACACAAACAGCCCTCCTCTGCCTAAAGCCGAGGAACGCCAGAACGACTTCGGTGGTACTCTTAGTGGCCCTATTTTGAGGAACCGGACATTTTTCTTCTTTTCCTACGAGGGGCTGCGACTCCGGCTGCCGCAAACTCTTTTAACTCTTGTTCCCGATCTAAGCTCGCGCCAGAATGCTTCGCCGACAGTTCAGCCATTTCTAAATGCATTCCCAATGCCAAATGGGCCAGATGACTTGTCGACCAATGTTGCTCAATACAATGGCAGCTTTTCAGATCCTGCTACGCTGGATGCATACAGTCTTCGAATTGACCACAAACTGAGCGACAAACTCACCCTCTTCGGACGTTATGACTATTCCCCGTCAACGCTTAGTGAGCGTGGCAATTTTACGGCGTTGAGCACGGTAGGTCAGCAGACGATCACGACCCAAACTGGAACGGCGGGCGCGACGTGGTTACTCTCACCTGTGACCGCGAACGAATTTCGTTTTAATTACAGCCGTACCGAAGCTTCTGGTTCGTACTATCTGGATAATTTTGGAGGAGCCGTCCCTGTAGCAAACCTGCCGTTTCCCAATTCGTTTACCACTCAAAATGCGCAATTTAGCCTCGCAATTTCTTCACTCGGAAACAACCCCGGTCTCACCCTTGGTCCCAACGCCTACAATGTGCAGCGACAAATCAATCTCGTAGACGATGTGTCGTTGCAAGAAGGCGTGCATGCTTTGAAGTTTGGCATTGATTTTCGACGGCTATCTCCTGAGTTTGATCCAGTGGGGTATACGCAGGGCAACTATTTCAGCGATGTACCGTCTGCGGAAATCGGAAGCACGTACTTCAATTATCTGATTTCCAGTCGTCCTGCCACCTTGCTGTTTCGCAATTTGGGCATCTTTGCCCAAGATACGTGGCACGTAATTTCACGATTGACCTTGACCTACGGATTGAGGTGGGATGTTGACTTCGTGCCCTCATCGATCAGCGGCCCTAGCTTTAACGCGGTGACTGGTTTCGATCTCAGCAATCTATCGACCCTTGCCCTGGCACCAGCAGGCACGCCGCCGTATGACACAGCGTATGGTAATGTCGCGCCGCGAATAGGTCTGGCCTACCAGATGTCTCAGAATCCGAATCGGCAGACAGTGTTGAGAGGAGGGTTTGGTGTTTTCTATGATCTGGCAACCTCGGAAGCTGGAAATCTCCTTTCGAATATTGCCTATCCTTTTGGAGCTAATGCTTCCATTTTTCCCGGTGCCTTTCCCTTGAGTGCCACGGTTGCAGCGCCGCCGCCGATTGTTCCGCCCAGCGCAACTAATTTTGGATACCTTTACGCTTTCGACCCGCATCTTAAACCGCCGCGCACTCTTCAATGGAATGTTGCCCTGGAGCAATCGTTGGGGCAAGAACAAACCATAACCGCATCGTACATCGGTTCTGTGGGAAGGCGACTTCTCCAAACCGCAGCTATCTTTTCGCCGAACGCAAATTTGGATTATGCGGACCTCGTAACCAATGCTGGCACTTCTGATTACAATGCTCTTCAACTCCAGTTCCGGCGGCGCTTGTCCCGCGGCCTTCAGGCACTCGCATCTTATACTTGGTCGCACTCGATTGACACCGGATCCGCGGGCTCGATCGGCAACGGATCCAATGCCCTTTCAGCACTGAACTCTAATGTCAACCGAGGCCCCTCCGACTTCGACGATCGAAATGCGTTTTCCATGGCATTGACCTATGACGTCCCATCCCCCAAATGGAACACCTTTGCGAATGTACTGTTGCGAGGCTGGTCCACGGAGAATGTGGTGCAAGCTCAATCCGCTCCTCCGGTTGACGTGAACTACGCATACGTTGGCGAACTCTCGAACGGATTTGTTACGAGTCCAAGGCCGGACGTCGTCCCCGGCCAGCCTTTCTATTTGTATGGGTCCCAATGTGCTGCTGCATTCCAAGTGCCGGTGTGTCCCGCTGGAAAGGGATTCAATCCAGCGGCATTCACGCCTCCTCCGCTTAACCCGGCCGGCGTCCCTTTGAGTCAAGGCAACCTGCCACGGAACGCACTGCGGGCATTTGGCGTCACTCAATGGGATTTCGCGGTCCATCGAGATTTCCCGATTCATGAGTCGGTGAAACTACAATTCCGCGCCGAAATGTTCAATGTCTTGAACCACCCCAATTTCGGACCACCGTCTGGAAACCTAGGATTACCCTCTGCCATCAACCCCGCATTTGGCCTGTCGACACAGATGCTAGGGCAAAGTCTCGCCGGGGGCAATCTTGGGTCGGGTGCTTTCTCGCCACTCTATCAAATAGGTGGCCCTCGATCCATTCAGTTTGCGCTGAAGCTTTTCTTCTAGCAGTCTCCTGCAATGCCAGAGCCTCAAGCGAGGAATCTACCAACATGAAATGTGACCAACCGACGAAGCCAATATGCCCAGGGCGGAACCGAGCGATCCGCGCCGTCGCTACTTTCATCGCGTGCTGTGTTTCTATGTTTTGCACGGGACAGACGGCCGAATATTCTGCGACCAGAGCGTCGATGGGCCAAGCCGAGCCAAATGGCCACGCGATTAAACGAGCGGTTGCCGTGGCTGACTCCATTCAAATGACTCGTTTTGGCGATCCGTACTACGCTGCCGGTGGATCAGCGAACGGTATCCTCGCGAAGTTCTCACCGAATGGTGCACAGTTTGTTGTGATCTTAAAAAAAGGAAATCTCCGAGACAATACCAACGAGTATTCGCTAATTCTATTCAAAACTGCGGAAGTGTTTCACTCGCCCAGACCACGCACTATAGTCTCTATGTCCTCATCTTCAAATCGGCCTGCCATCCAGAACGCAGTGTGGCTGAACGACAACGACACTCTTCTGTTCCTAGGAGAGCATCCCGGGGAAACGAGCCAACTGTACTCGGTTCAATGCAGTTCGAAGCGACTCACGAAACTCACGAATCACGCTACCAGTCTGACATCCTTCGCCGCCACGCGCAGCGGCGACAAAATCGTATATGTCGCAGAAAATCAAGATTCGAGTCTCATGAATGATAACGTTTCGAGAAACGGATTCAATATCACAAACGAGAATTTGCCCGGTCTCATCAGTGGAAACTCCGGGAAAGGGGAAGACGGCGAACACAGTTTGTTCATAAAGCAACTAGGACATAAGTCGGAAATCAAGGTAAGACTTGAGGGGCGGCTTACCAATTTTGACGAGCGTCTGATGGCGCTTTCCACAGACGGAGCGCACATTCTCATTCTGACAGAGGCCACCAAGATTCCCGAGACGTGGAGCCAGTACGATGACCAATTTTTGCGGATCTATACCAATCGTCCCGCGAAGCGCGGAACCCAATCGTCTGGTATCACGCAATATGAGTTGGTCGACACGCGGACAGGCGCAAGCACAGTCTTGTCCGAGGCGCCAATCTCGCCTTATGGATCCGAGATGGCTTGGTCGCCAGACAGCAAATCCGTGGTGGTTTCCAATATGTACCTGCCGTTGAGTATCGATAATCCGTCGGAACAAAAGCGGCGAAAGACGCACACATTCCTGGTGGAATTCAAGATCCCCAGTCGCCAGTTCCTGACCATAAGCGACGAAGACTTGCGACTGCTGAAGTGGGATCTAAAGACAGATACAGTGGTTTGTGATGTCGGAAGAATAGACAGCGTAAATGGAAAGAATACGTCGAAGGCCTACTTTCGAAAAACTGGCGAGACATGGTCTCGGGTAAGCGCCTCGAAGGAAGCAGGAACACCGTCGCTGCCCGAGATTATTCTGGAGGAGAACATGGATGCCCCACCCAGGATTTTTGCGATTGCCCCCGACGGTGGCCAGAAAGTGCTGCTCATGGACCTGAATCCTCAGTTCCGAGACTTGGCCTTCGCTAAGGTCGAGGAAGTTTCGTGGAAGAGTCCTCTCGGCGATGAAGTCAAAGGTGGACTCTATTGGCCTGTGGATTATGTCCCGGGACGGAAATACCCGCTGGTCATCCAAACCCACGGATGGCTTTCTAACAGATTCTGGATGGATGGCGTCTTTTCCACTGCGTTCGCCGCCCAGTCCTTGGCGGGGGAAAAAATTTTCGTTTTGCAGGCCGACGAGGTGCCAGACTGGCATGTTTTTGGTACCCCGCAGGAGGCGCCAACTGCCATGGCGGACTACGAGAGTGCCATCGATTACCTGGAGGGCAGAGGGCTTATTGACCGGAATCTCGTAGGGATCATAGGGTTCAGCCGAACCTGCTACTACGTGACCCACATGCTGGCATTTTCGAAGTACCGCATTGCGGCAGCAGTCATTGCCGATGGGATAGACGCCGACTATCTTCAGTACGTTGCATTTTCAAACGAGTCTCATGACTGGGCTGTGAGCGTCGAGGCCCTGAACGGTGGTGCACCTTTTGGCGATGCGCTATCTTCCTGGATCAAGCGGGTCTCCGCTTTTCACATGGACCAAGTCCAGGCCCCTTTGCGGATCCAGGCTCTCGGGCCAGGCTCTCTGCTCAGTGAGTGGAATTGGTTTTCGGGACTCTATGGACTGGGCAAACCGGTCGAACTGATCTATCTTCCTTATGGTACGCACATTTTGGAGAAGCCTTGGGAGCGCATGGTTTCGCAACAGGGCGACGTGGATTGGTTTTGCTTTTGGCTCAAGGCTGAGGAGAATCCCGATCCGGCAAAGGCAGAGCAATACAAGCGTTGGCGCGAACTCCGCAGCCTGAACAGTTCAGCGGCTTCAAGCGCCAATACTCCGTAATAAATTCCTTTCTAGTCCCTTGCCTTCTACTCATCCAAGTCGTACGCGGGACTGCAACGGGGCCCGACCGGCGTTTCCATAACCGGCAAAGATCCTTTGATTGTGTGGTTCTGCTCGATCATGCTCTTGGCTTGACCGAGATTGTTTGCTTCGGGTTTGCTGTAATTCATTGTGGTTCTCATTTGGTGAAATATTCGTCACCAATCTTCCGGCGGATCGAATATTGTTGCTGGTCTCCCCGGCTGCCACGGTTAAAATATTCCTCCCGGTCGTTGTGTACGACCGGGAAGGTGTGGTCGCCAATTGCTACCAAACTGGCGACCCGTCCCTTGGTTACTCATCCAGGTCGTATGCGGGACTGCAATGCGTCGGCGGGATCAGGGACTCCACAGCCCAGGGCCCTTTGATCGTGTGGTTCTGCTCAATCACGCTCTTGGCCCGACCGAGGTTGTTTGCTTCAGGTTTGCTGTAGTTCATTGTAGTTCTCCTTTGTCGCAAGATTCGTCGTCGATCTTCAGGCGGATCGAAGATTATTGCTGGTCCCCGACTGCTCCGGTGTAAAACATCCCTCCCGGTCGTTGTGTACGACCGGGAAGGTGTGGTCGCCAATTGCTACCAAACTGGCGACCCGTCCCCTGGTTACTCATCCAGGTCGTATGCGGGACTGCATTTCGCCGGCGGGATCAAGGTCTCCTGGGCCGTGAAAGGCGGCTTGACTGCATGGTTCTGCTCGATCACGCTCATCGCCTGACCCAGAATGTTTACCTCGGGTTTGCTGTAGTTCATTGTGGTTCTCCTTTGTTGAAATATTCCGTCCCCAACCTTGGCAGGCGGAAGGTCGTTGCTGGCCGTGGCTATGCGCTCACGGGAAGTTCCCGCTGGCTGAGAGCCGACAAGGGAACCACGGGAGCGTCGAGCAGTCCACGTCTAGCTAGGTCACGTAGCCAGTATTCCAGCGAAATTGTCCAGAGCACCCGCACCATCGGAACAATCTTCCCAGCACGGGCGTCGCAGATCGTCTTGAGCAACTGAGCTTGGTGAATGTATCCGAGGCTTGCGCTGAGCGGCGTCGCATAGATGCTTTGAAGCTCGTCCCAGTGATTTTCCAGGACGAGGACAGGCCCGCGTGCGCCGAGCTGCTTGGTGCGACGCGACAGGATCTCCTGCGGTACTATGTCAACAAGGGACCGCCGCATGAGCGACCGTCGTTCCCCGGGCCGTAACATCTGCCCCGCTGGTATCGAAAGAATGAACTCAATCAGATTCTGGTCGAGATAGGGATAGCGAGCCTCCTCGATTGCCGATACCGGCGGCGTATGCTTGGCTAATTTACCGGCCATCAGCAATACCCCGCCGATGTAGGAGCGACGGGTAGGTAACCAGAGTCCGAAGTGCTCGTCGACATCTATCCGTCGGATAGCGAGCTTGGTGCGTTTTGCAAAGTCCTTCCGAATCCACGATTCGACTTTAGCCTCCTTGACCAAATATTGACCCAGAGAAGCAGGCAGCGCATCGATCGCCGATTGCCAGAGAAGATGAATCCAGGGTCTCCGTTTGACCAAGCTCCAGGCCGTGAGTTGTTTGACGAGACTGACGAGCCTGAACTGCACGATGAGATCGGCCAAGTGCGCGCGAGGATCGGGAACTCCTCCGAGGAATTCGTCACCGCCAACACCCGACAGCACCGCTCGGTAGCCGCCGCCACGTACAACATCAGCGCGCTCGTCCCCAAGTTTCCGTCCCGCGCCGAGAGCTCCGGGCAGAGCGCAGAACTCAGAACATTCAAGCGAAGCCGGAGAGCTTGCTAATTTACCGCCGTCAATATGAATGCCTGCTTTTCCGCGCCTCTCTTCGATCTTGTGGAAGTAAATCCAGTCGTCTCCGTTGGGCTCGGTTTTGTCGTAGTATGAGATCGTGTCGAGATGAGGTGTCTCTGCACTATGTTTGGCAATGATGTCGTCGGCCATGCAGACAATCGACGACGAGTCGAGCCCGCCACTAAGTTCAGCCAGTACTGGCGAATCCGAACGCAACCTGCGTCGCACTGATTGCCGAAACACGTGGCGGAAGTGCTCTTCGTAATCCGCATCGGTCTTGTAGCTAATGCGCGATTTGGGATTGAAACGCCAGAAGCGCTCGACTGAGATTCTGCCACTCCGAACACTTACGAATTGACCTGGCGGAACTTCGCGAATCTCACGATATGGCGTCAAATGGGCGTCAGGTTCGTGAGCAAGGTATCCGGCGATGTATTCGTCGTCGATATGGAATCTATCACCCGAAAGCAGCACGAGCGGGCTGAGATCCGTCGACCACCAGATCCGGTCATTCTTGAGGTAGTAAAAGATATGCCGGATGGCCATGTAGTCCGCGGCAAACAAGAGCTCGCGCTGTTCCGGTTTCCAGATTGAGACAGCCCAATCGCCGACGAGACGGCGGAAGCAATCAGTCTCCCAGCGATCGAACGCGCCAGCGAAAATGGCGACATCGGTTGGGCTGGAATCGAGTTCGCTGCGCAGTTCGGCGACAAGCACTTCGCGGTTATCGAGGCGGCCGTCCCAGGTGAGGATGAAGCCGCGGCTGGAGGTGTAAGGCTGTTTCTCCTGGCGCGATTCGGCTGTCGTGTGGAAAGGACGATAGAGCAGAGCGACTGAGTTGTCCACATAGCATGACTCCCCGTCTGGACCTTGCTGCCTCAAGGACTCACTAAGGTTCTCCAGCAGTTTCCGGTCCACCGGCTTGCCGTCGAAATTCCAGATACCCGCTTGGACGCTCATCTCGTTCTCCCTAGTCAGCAGCGGTCCCAGACCGCGTATGTCGCCTGGACGTTCGATCTCTCGTTGATTGCCTGCCCGTCAACCTCCACCCAGGCGTGGGCCTTGAAAGGCAGCTTCTGCGCGCCGAGGACCATGTGCGCTGCGACTCCATGCTTCCTCAGCAAATAGGTCGTGACGAAAGAGCGCTGCAGGCAAAGAGCTTGTTTGGGGTACCAGATGCAGGCGTAATTAACCGCGGTACAAACGCGGTCGAGAGTGCCCTGGTCGGCTGGATTGCGAGCAACCTCCCAACGCTTGACCATTGCGTAGATCGTTTCGAACCTGCAGAAAGTGCTCAGCACGTCATAGGCGAATAAGGTGAACAGCGCTCGGAAGAACAATTTCACAACGACCTCCTGGGCTGGATGAGAATTCGGAGCTCCTGGCAGAGAAAGGCAAGCCTATCGGTTAGGGCCTCGATCTTAGTGGATAGCGGTTGAACCGGCGTATGACCCCAGTTTGCTTTGTAATCGAGCAAGATCGGATGTTCCGAGCGATTTGCTGCCTGGAGACGTGCCGCCATTTTCCGAGCATGCATGGGATTGCAACGCGTATCCGCATCACCCGAGATGAGCAGGACGGCGGGATAGTCCGCGCCGTCTTCCACACGATGGTAGGGCGAGTAGGCGAGCAGGGAGTGCAGGTCCTGCTCATCTTCGGGTGAACCATATTCCTCTGCCCATCCCGCTGCGAAATCGAAGAGGTGATACCTCGTCATGTCGAGCAAGGGCCCGAGGCAGATCGCAGCGCGGAACAGGTCGGGGCGTTGAGTGATGGTGGCGCCGACCAGGAGGCCGGCATTGGAGCCGCCGCCAATGGCAATGTGGCCGCGTGCAGAGCACCCTTCCGATACGAGCCACTCTGCAGCGGCAATAAAGTCATCAAATGAGTTTTGACGGTGCTCGCGCTTTCCCGCTCGGTGCCATTGTTCACCGAGCTCTGAGCCTCCGCGGAGAGCAGGGACCGCAAACAGCAGTCCCTGCTCGATCAGAAACGTTGCAAAGGCGGTGAAACGGGGCGTGACACAACTACCAAATCCTCCGTAGCCAGTCAGGAAGGTTGGCAGTGGTCCCGAGTTTAATAGATCTCTCCTGGCGGCGAGAAAAAGCGGAATCGAAGTGCCGTCCTTCGATGTGTAGCTGGTCTCTTCGACAGCGACGACGGAAGGATCAAATGGGACATTCGCCTCCTGCCACAAGTAAGACTTTTCTTCTCGCGCGCTATAGCAATAGACGGCGGGTGGTTGAGCGACTGCGGTGTAGCTGTAGAACAAACTATCGGTTCGATTCGTTGGATTTAGAAGGTCGATAGTCCCATGCGGAGAAAATGGAGCATCCTTTCTCTCACCATCCTTGATGCCGAATGCTTCGATTTGAGTGGAGAAACGATCGACACGAGTCACGAAGATTCGGTCACCGGCAACCGTGAACTGCTGGATACGCCGATCGGATTGGGGGACAATGTCTCGCCAATGTGTTGGATCCGGACACTCGAGAGCGATACTAACGATCCGAAAGTTCGGGGCGGCGAAGTCGGTGTAGGCGAACAGTTGGCCCTGCGCGAAGAACGGCGCAAAGCAGCCTTCGATATCGCGTAACAAGAGCCTGGGAGCCGCTCCCGGCTCCAGGCTGTGCAAGTAGATCGAGGTGGTCGGGTCCTTGCCGGCAGAAAACACCGCGTAAGCCACGAGCTTGGCTTCGGGCGAATCGAGAATTCCAAGAAAGAGATTCGGATCTTCACCCCCAAGAAACACTTCCGCGTCTTGTGATCGGTCGCTGCCCAAGCTATGCCGGAGAACCGCCTTATAGTTGGGCCGCGGATCACGCAGATCGCGATGAGAGTAGTAGAACCCTGGGCCGTCCGGCACAAAAACAAACCCTGTGCAGAAACCCTCTGGAAGGCGATCCGGGAGTACGGTGTTCCGGTCGAGGTCAAGGATCTCTAAAGCCGAGTGATCGGTACCGCCTTGTCGCACAGAATAGGCCAGGAACCGAGCGTCATGAGAGATCGCGACAATAGAAACGGCAGTCGAAGTCCCGGTTGCGCGCAATGCTGGGTCGACTAGGACCGTGTCCTCTCCGAATAACCCTTTACGCATTACGATGACAGGTTGCTCTCCGTCCTCCTGACGCTTGAGGAAAAAGTAGCGGTCGCCGACGTTCCAGGGTTCGGAGACAACCTCCTTGAATGCCATGAGTTCTCTAACTCGTTTCTCAATTTGCTCTCGACCCGGAATCGCATCCAGGTATGCACGCGTGTACGCCGTCTGCTCTTCGAGCCACGCCCGTGTTCGCGGCGAGTTCTGATCTTCCAGCCAGCGATAGGGATCTGTGACCTCCACCCCGTGTAGAGTTTCAGTAATGGGTTCCACCACAGTTGGCGGGGGCGCGACTACTGCAGGAGGCATACTCTACCTTCCAGAACGTGCTGGTCGACTGAGGTGGCAGTTTGGGAACTTGGGATCTAGCCCCAGATCTAGAGTTAAGCGATGAGTGCACCGTACATCCACAGCCAACCCGTTTTGAAAACTTTTTTTTCATGCATGAAATCGTGCAGCTTGTCCGCTGATCGAACGATCTCGGTTCGACGCACCTGGTTTGTGGCGCGAGTTCGGAACGTGATGAGCGGAAAGAAGTTGAAAGACGAGCCAGCTGAGACTTAATGTCGGTGAGCCGCCATGGACCTGCGATTTGGGGGCACGCAGCAACGCGTTGTGTCTGCTAACGCCTGCACGAATTCGTGCAGGAACGCAGCTTCGTGCCGTCGGGAGCCAAGCCTGCGCTCACGTCATAGCATTTGAGTAGTTACTCGATACTAGGGGGCGTTCAACACCACTTGCGGTTCCCAAGTGCATTGGCCGAGTAATCCCTATTACTCTCCTGCGTTGTTCTGCTTTCAGGACAAAACCAAGATTGTTGTTGACGTAGGCCGTCTTGCCTTTATACTCAGGCGAAAATGGGGTTCTTTATACCTGCCGGGGGTATCGGTTCGCAGTATTTTGTTCATAGTGGAATAAAACGAAGAAAAACTTTCTGCTAGCTGTCGTGTTGTACGAGTAAAGTAGACGAAAGGACATTGCGGTCAAAGCAAGTCGGTAGTGGAATTGGACGTAATCTGATAGCACGCACAGATGGGCTGATGCCAAGCGGCATCACGAGGGGGCCTTCTGCGACACTTCCCGAGGAACGCAGTTTTATCGCTTAGCAAGTGCAGACTTCGAACACCGAGTCTGCGCTGCGGCCGGAGTAGTAGTCATGACGAGTCCGGGGGAATGGCTTCGAGGACTTCGGGAAGAGCTTCACCTCACACGGGTGGCCGTCGAGCGCCTCACCAGCGAGCTCGCGCGCAGCGCCAACAATGAACGCTATCGGATTCGACGTGGGCGACTCGCCGACATTGAAGATGGCAAGGCCGTGCCGGACATTTTTGACGCCGAGAGCCTTAGCAAATGCTACAAGGTAACCTATCGCGCGATCTTGCAGGCCTTCGGCATGAGCCTGGAAGATTCGCAGAACCTGCCGCAGGGCCCGACACAATCCGACGAGACTACAAACCAGTGGTCCTTCGCTGACACGGATCGGCCGTTTTCCCTCACATTTCAGAGCAACATCAGCTTCGATAAAACGCGGCTGGTGACGGAGAGCGCAGAAGAACTTGGAGTGCCTGCAGTTGTGCGCCAGCGGTTGGATGCTGGCCAGTTTCGATTGGGCATCATTGCCTTGAATGACGACACAATGGACGACCTGGTCCCAGGCGGTTCCGTGGTTGTGATCGACAAATCGCATAACACGGTAGAGATGGGTGACTGGAAAACCATACAAGAACGACCAATCTACTTTGTGTGGCACGAGAAAGGCTACAGTTGCTCTTGGTGCCATCTCGTCCAAGACACGCTGTTTATCGTGCCCCATCCGACTTCGCGACGGTCGGTGATGATTTTCAAGATGCCGCGCGCGGCGACCATTATCGGTCGAATTATCCACGTGTGGCCCCCGATGATCCTCCCCAAGAGTCCCGCATGACGGAGTCGCCAAGAAGTGTGTTCTAGTGGAGTTGTGCGCGTTCCTTTGCCCACGGGAAAACCCTGGTGAGCCACGATTGCCTGGCCACGGTGTGGTCCGCTCGATGAATCAAGCGCTTGGCTTCGAGCGACTGAAGGAATTCAACAACATCGGAGAGGAGCTGGGATCGAGAAATCGGGAAGTCCTGAGCCAGCGCGTCCGCGATCTGATCGACGGAATGACGCTTCTTCAATAGCTCCCAAATCCTCAATCCGACCGGATTGAGACTGAAACAAATCCCCTGCTCAATGTCCAATAGGACGGCGCCGTCCTCCGAAGCAGTCTCCCGGACACTCGGTGCGATCACCATGTCTTGGGTGATAATCGGATCCTCCATATCGCCCCCGTTAGCGGACTCTTGATGTTGGCCAGGCCAAACATCGAAGAGAATATGCCTCTTCCTTGAGTTATCCGCAAAGAAACATTTTTGCTGCAGGAATTCGTGCAGACGGGATCTCATAGCGAAGTTGGCGCATTCAAGGAACAAGAAGCTTCGATCAGCAACTCTAAGCTCTTGGGCCGATTGAGATTCGTTTCACCGAAGTTCCAACCGTGTATTCGAGAGATTGGATCCTCCCGCTTCACGCCCGGCGCGAAGCCGATGGCGGGCTCTCGAAATTCGTGCAGGAATTCTTGCAGGACAACGGCGGCAGCAGCCAGGCGAGCCCGCGTCATTTCTATACCTGGACACGGAGGGGTGCTTCTCCTTAGTCGCTGAAATGCAACAGGTTACGGGCACGCAAAGGCGCCGGAACAGAGGGTACATGCGCCAACTGCAGTGTCGAAATTGGAGCACCGAAAAAAGATTTGTTCAGTTTGTTCCAAATAGCGCTACCTAGTGAGCATGCGGAGCAAGAGGGAAATCTATGTCTTCTGAGGTGAGGTGGCTTGCCCGCCAAACACGCCCTGTGCTGTCGCTGCTTACCGTAAATCTGATCTGTATGATTCTAGGCAGTGGACTTTCTCTCCTCGATCCGTTGGTCGTAAGGTGGTTGATCGATGCTGCTCTTCCGAAGCGGGATCTCCGCCTCGTCCTGCTCGGCACCCTAGTCTTTTGCGCCGTGTATTTGGCTAGCGTGATCGTGAGCTACGTTTCTTCGTTCATCAGTTGCGTCGTCACTCAAAAACTGGTCTTTCGGATCCGGGTGTCTCTGCTGCGGCGAATCCAAACTTTGCCGGCGCGATATCACGGGAACTCTCAGATTGGAGAAACACTCTATCGGATCGAACAAGACGTTGATCGGGTGGCGGAATTAAGCGGAGACATCCTTCCCTTAACCATTCAGATGGTGATTATGGGCGTGATGGTCCTGGTAACGATGGGAATTCTGAATTGGCATTTAACCCTGGTAATCGCCCCACTGCTTCCGCTCTTCTACGTATTACAACGCAGGTACGCGACCAGGCTAAAGGAGGCGGCAGACAGCGTTCAGAGTCAGTCCGGAAAGATCGGCGCATTCTTGCAAGAACATTTGGCAGGTATGTTGCAATTGCAACTGCTGAATCGTACTGGCACACAAGGAAGAAAGTTTGCTCGCCTCGCGGCCGAAGGAGCAAAATTCCAGATTAGGCAGCGGGCGACCGAAATGTCTTTTGGCGGAGTTTCTGTTTCGGTAATCGTTGTGGGCATGGGTCTGATCCTCGGCTATGGGGGCTATGAAGTAACTCGGGGCACTTTGACAGTGGGTGGACTCGTCGCTTTCTATGGCTACGTCTTTCGTCTGTTCGCGCCCGTGAGCATTGCCATTGATCTCCAGTCGCGTCTCCAGCGGGTGGGCGCCAGCATCCGTCGCATTCTCGAAATTACTGACGGCGATCCACAAATTGCAGGGCGCGAGTGCATGACGCCACTGCGGTGCGATATCAAGCCTGAATTGGAATTCCGGTCGGTGTGGTTTTGCTACAACGAAGACAGGCCGGTGTTGCGCGATATGAGCTTTCATATTGACGCAGGCGAAACCGTGGCCGTTGTGGGTCTGAATGGCTCTGGGAAGAGCACGATTGGCCTTCTGGCGACTCGATTGTACGAACCGGATGCGGGTTCGATTCTGGTGGGAGGACAGGACATTCGACAGGTCGGCCGCCGAAGCCTTCGCGCCCTGCTGACCTTGGTTCCACAGGATCCAGTTCTTTTTGACGAAACGATCAGAGAAAACCTTCTCTACGGGAATCCGAGAGCGACCGGCAAAGACTTGGAGACAGTCGCTGCTCTTACGCAGTTGGACCGAGTGCTTCAAACGCTACCGAGGGGGCTCGACGAACCATTAGGGCCACTCGGCGGCCGGCTTTCCGGCGGAGAGAAGAAGAGACTGGCATTGGCGCGGACTCTTCTGCAACAGCCGCGAATTCTGATTGTCGATGAGATCACCAGCGCCCTCGATGGACCTGCCGCCGCTGGATTGCTTCAGGGACTGGAACTCTTTCGCCAGGCTCGAACACTGGTGGTGATTTCGCACCGCCCGG
>Ga0187879_10001006_pt1 | contig 19082 bp, 15 predicted proteins | sample June2016WEW_19_1_FD_132423 | JGI IMG/M metagenome (GOLD analysis project Ga0187879, IMG submission 132423) | Peatland microbial communities from SPRUCE experiment site at the Marcell Experimental Forest, Minnesota, USA - June2016WEW_19_10 | ecosystem: Environmental > Terrestrial > Soil >... | reverse complement strand
TTTCCACGCGATGACTTTCGCGGCTGCGTCCTGGAAGCGGCTGGACGAGCCGATCCTGCCGGGCCGCTTCCGGGCCATCTGCCGAGCGCTTAGCAGCCCGGCCGCCCGGCGCTCGCCGGTGCGGGCGCTGCCTGTGCTGCGAGCGGCCGCCATCCTGACTGTCACCTGCACTGCCGGGTGTAGCGCCTTTCACGCGCCCGCCGGGCCACCCGGCATGGAAAAGCAGATCATCATGGGTGAGAGGGTTGGCGCGGCCACCCGGGCGGACGCGTCGCGGTCGGCGTCCGGGCCTGCGGCCAAGCCTGCACCTTCATCCGCCCAGCGCAGGGTCCGGGGCAGCCAGGTCACCGCGATCGGCGATTCGGTCATGTCGGCAGGCGCCATGGCACTCGAATCCGTGCTGCCAGGCATCTACATCGACGCCAAGCCCGACCGGCAGATGCCGGCCGGCCTGGATATTGTGCGCAATCTCGCGAGCAGCGGCCGGCTGCGCCCGATCGTGCTGGTAGGCCTTGGCACCAATTACATCGTCACCACTGGCGAGCTCCAGCAATTGATGCAGCTAATCGGACCATACCGCAAGCTAGTGCTTATCAACACCTATGTGCCCGACGGGTGGAGCAAGGACGTTAACGCCACGATCGCGGCCTTTATCCGCCGGCACCCGAGCATCGTGCTCGCGGACTGGTTCGACACGATCAAAAATCGGACCTACCTGCTATGGCCGGACCAGGTCCATCCGGAGATGCCGGGGACCGTCGTCTACGCCCGCATGGTGTACCGGGCGGTCCAGGCCACACGCGATATCCCCAGCCCAACGCCCGCCGCGCAGCCGGTGATGGCCAGCCGAGCCAACGCGACACCACCGGCACCGCGGCAACGTACCCATAGGTGACTGACCCAGAATCAGGTTGATGGCGCGCAGCCGCAGCCGGAGGTGATTCCCCGCAGCCGCAGCCGGAGGTTGATTCCCCTCCGGTAGTCCAGCGCAGGCCGGCGGTCCGCACCGGAGACGGTGACGCTCAGTCCTCGAGCGCACCGGGATTAGCCGGGACGTCCACTGCGTGCTCCTTGAGCGCGGCGAGGGGAACGATCTCCAGAGCTCGCTCATGGGTCGAAGCCAGTACCACGTGTGCCGCGGCGCCATCGTGATGAGCCCGCAGCCAGTTCGCTGCCGTCACGCACCAACGGTCCCCGGGCACAAGCCCGGGAAAATGGTACTGGGGCACCGGGGTGCCCAGATCGTTGCCGATGCGACGCTGGTGCTCGAGGAACTCAGCGGTCACCACCGCGCAAATCGTATGACTGCCCAGGTCCTCCGGCCCGGTGCTACAGCACCCATCTCGGTAGAACCCGGTGACCGGGTCGGTGCCACACGGCTCCAGCTCACCGCCGAGCACATTACGATCGCCCATCCCAGCAGTATCGGCGCCAGAGGGCGCGCCGTACAAGGACCGGGTCGGGCACCCGCAGGCGGTGCGCGTGCCTGGCGACCGGTTACGACCGGGCGGCGCCGGGCACGGCAGGAGCCGCCGCGAAGATCAGCATGCCGTCCGCGGGTCTGACCTGGCGAGGCTCCGCCCCGAGCTGAGCCGACACGGTTGCCGTGATCGGGCCTGCGTGCCAGAGAATGGGCTCATAGGGCATGATCAGGACATGCAACGGCAGCGCATGCTGATGGCCGCGGCTACGGCGCCAACGATGACATCTCAGGGGGTGAGCCGATGAGCCAGACCACCAGACCGGGCGAGGCCGAGCACTCGCCGCTGCGGGAAGTTGCCGAGCAGGTCAGGCAGCTTTGGTGGATACCCCTCTTCTCGGGACTGGTCTCGATCGGGCTTGGGCTCGCGATCCTGGCCACTGACTGGACCGTGCACGCCCTGGTCATCATCACGGGCCTGATCTTCATCATCCGCGGGATCGCCCTCGCTTTCAGTCCCGCCTACGCGGGCAGGACGTCGGGCGAGCATGTCGTTGCCGGGATCGCCGCGGTCATCGCCGGTGTCGTCCTGGTGGCCTGGCCCGGCCCGTCCCTGCTCGTCCTGGCCGTTTTCGTCGGCGCCTGGCTCGCCGTATCCGGCAGCTTCCACATCATCACGTCCTTCTCCCGCCGCCGGGAGCTGCCACACTGGGGTTTCACCTGCTCGCTTGGCCTGATCGAATTGCTGCTCGGGATCTGGGCTATGCGACGGCCTGAGGCCACCCTGGCGCTGCTGATCACGATCATCGGCCTCTGGGCGGTGCTGACCGGTGTTATCTACTGCGTGCTTGCCTTCGAGATCCGCAACGCCGCCCGGGCGGTCGCCACAGCACCGGACGTCATCTCAGGCGACCCAGCTCCGAAGACTCCGGATTCACCCGGGAGGCTGTGACGCGTGGCACCAGATGGCGCGACGGCACGTCCCGGCGCAACGGGGTTCACCGCGCAGTCGACCCGAACGACAGCTACGGCAAGCATCTTTCGACGCCTGGGCGGCCGGGCGGCCAGCTGGTCGGACGGCAACGGCCACTACCGCGCCGACTACCGGCGAGATGCTTGCCGATTCGGCTGTCGGATGGCTGACGGGCCTGCCTTTGGGCATGTAGACGGGCAGCACTGGAAACCGCACGCGGAGTTTCCGGACGGCCTCGCCCGGAGATGGCTGCTAGCGGCTGGCCACGGTTCCCGCCCGGAGCTGCAGGACTCCAGAGGTACCCGAGGCTCAGCGCCGGGAGGTGGAGGATGGCTGGACAGCGGGTCTTGAGCATCGTTCTCGCGGGCGGGGCGGGCAAGCGCCTCGCGCCGTTGACCGCGGATCGGGCCAAACCAGCCCTTCCGTTCGGCGGCCTGTACCGGCTGGTGGATTTCACGCTGTCCAACCTCGTCAACGCCGGATGCCGGCGCATCTGCGTTCTCACCCAGTACAAGAGCCACAGCCTGGACCGGCATATCACCACCACCTGGCGGCTGAGCATCCTGGTCGGCGACTACGTGACGCCGGTCCCGGCCCAGCAGCGGCTTGGCCCGCACTGGCAAACCGGCTCGGCGGATGCGATCTACCAGTCGCTGAACCTCATCTATGACGACCGGCCAGACATCGTGGCGGTCTTCGGGGCCGATCATGTGTACCGGATGGACCCGATGCAGATGATCGACCAGCACACGGCCCGGGGCGCGGGGGTCACGGTCGCGGCGATCCCGGTGCCGAGGACGGAGGCGACCGACTTCGGCGTGGTGCAGACCGCGCCGGACGGTCACAGCATCGAGGCGTTCCTGGAAAAGCCGGCCGACCCGCCCGGCCGTCCTGGCCAGCCGGACGAGGCATTCTCCTCCATGGGCAACTACGTGTTCGACAGCGATGTGCTGGTGGATGCGCTGCGGAAGGACGCGGCCGATGATGGCAGCCGGCACAGCATGGGCGGCGACATCATCCCGATGCTGGTGCGGGAGCGCGCCGCGCACGTCTATGACTTCCTGCAGAACAAGGTTCCCGGCGCCGATGCGCGCGACCTGGGCTACTGGCGGGACGTGGGGACGCTCGATTCCTATTTCGATGCGCACATGGACCTGTGCGCGGTCCATCCGGTGTTCAACCTGTACAACGACCGGTGGCCGATCCTGACCCGGGTGCCCTCGCAGCCGCCGGCCAAGTTCGTGCATAACGACGGCGACCGGGTGGGACGGGCGATCGACAGCGTGGTCAGCAACGGCGTCATCGTCTCGGGCGGGCTGGTGCGCAACTCGGTCCTGTCGCCGGGAGCCCGGGTGGACAGCTGGGCCCGGGTGGACCGGGCGGTGATTCTGCACAACTCCCGCGTCAGCCGCCGGGCCGTCGTCGAGAATGCCATCCTGGACAAGAACGTCGTCGTCCTGGAGGGCGCCACGGTCGGGGTGGACAAGGAGCATGACCGGGCCCGCGGTTTCGTAGTGTCCAGCGGCGGCATCACCGTGGTCGGCAAGGGACAGGTGGTGCGGCCATGACCGCGGGCGCCCGGCGAGATCATTGACCGCCAGCGCGAGGACCCCCGAGTTCGGGGAAGCGCGGGACCGGCCTGGGGCAAGGCGGGAGGAGCAGGCATGCTCACAGACTTCTACACGGCATTCGGGACTGTGTGCTTCACGCTGCTCGGGCTCTGGATGGTGGTTCTGCAGACCCGGCACGCGGAATGGCGCGGGGTCGCGGTGCAGCGGCGACGGGCCTACGGGGTCGCGCTGTATTTCTCATTACCCGGGCTGATGAGCCTGTTGTCGCTGGTCGACTCAGCCAGCACGACGCTGTGGCGGGTCTCGTTCGCGATTGTTGCCGCAGGTGGCGCGATCGTGCTGGTGCTACTGCGCGGTTCGCTGCCGGGCTGGGTCGGCCTGGCAGCCTACCTCGCGGCCGTCGCCTTGTACGTTTTGATCGCGGTCGTCGCAGTGGTGCCCAGCGTCGTCGCCGATGTCGGCATGTCGGTTCGGCCGCTGCGCGTTGAGGCGGTGCTGCTCACGATCCTCGTCTTCTTCGGTGCCAACGTGGCGCTGATGCTGTTGTTCGAGGAGACACCGGAGGCCAGCAACCCGGATAGCCGCTGACCCGCTGGGCCTGCTGGTGGCGGTCCTGGCCTACGGGCATGCGCGTGGCCTGGGAGGAGCTTCACGGCCGCCCGGGCGGGCGGGGATCCTGAATATGTGGATCGACTGGTCCTTGGCGCGGACTCTGTTGTCCTGCTCCGGCTTCGCCTTGTCCGAGACAACCACGACCTGGTCGGGCGCGATCCATGACACCCCTTCCACCGTGCCATAGATGATCTCGTCCAGCGCGTTCCGCGGGAACGCGTGGGTGGTGCCCTCGTCGGCGATATCCCAGCTCGTCGGCGTGAGCCTGCCGGTCCATAGCGCCGAGGACACCTGCGAGACAACGACGATCCGATCGCCGTCCACGGAAATGCCGCTGTAATCCTCGAACAACAGCGTCTCCGGCAGCCGAATCCTGGCCACGTGCTCCCAATGGCGCGGGCCGCGGTGGAAGACCTGTATCCGCCCGCCGCCGGGGATGCGGCCCTTGGCGCCTCCTTCGCATTTGTTTCCTTCGCAAAGCCCCAGCAGGTAGCTGCGCCCGTTGCGGTGCACGCACGTCAGGCCCTCCAGGCCCTTGTTGGGCCGGTCGAGCGGGAAGTCCAGCCAGGCCGCTGACAGATAGCGAAAGCTTCCGTCGTACTCCTGCACCTTTGCCATGAAGCATCCCGGCCCCCGGGGCAGAGATTCGATCAGCACATAGAAGCGATCGGACCGGCGATCGTATGCGATGTCCTCGAAGCCTCGGCGGTGACCGCGGTCCTGCTCGATGATGCGGTGGCGCTGCGCGCCCGAGAGCCCGGCTCCGACGCACGCGATGCCGGGCAGGTCGTCAAAAATGATATAGAAGTCGCCGTCTTTGGCGAGGACGCCGCTAGCCTCGAGCCGGGGATCCAGCTGGTCGCCGAGTACATCACGGATCTTCGCTTCCCATAGTAGTTCCAGCTGCTCAGCCAGCGGTTGCACAGTTTTCATTTCTCGGCCTCCTGCATGCGGTACAGGCGCGATCGGCTCACGCCTGCCGCGGCAGCGTTTCCATCTCAACGGGGAAGGCCGCATCAGCGCGGGGCATCGCCTTCCTCAGGCCGTCCAGCTGCCGCCGGGCGCTGTCACGCCGCATGCGGACGTAGTGGACGATTCCCTCGGCCTTCTCGTTCGCATGGCGCAGCTCGTACTGCCGGCACCCGCTGGAATAGACCTCGTCGTTGCTGAACTGCCGCCCGGTGAAGGGCTGGCCGTAGGGCGTGACGGATTCCAGGTAAGCCGCCTGGCGGACACGGTCCCACAGGCCGCCCGCGCCCTCGGCCCCGATGCGCGCGGCAATGGACTCTGGATTGAATTCAGTATCGATCAGGTGTTCCAGGTAGCCCAGGTAGTACCGACGGTAGTCATGATTGCGCAGCAGGTTCTGTACGAGCGGGATGCGCGACGTAGCGTGGTCGCCCGAGTAATTCCTCGTGTTGCTCGGCCAATCGAGAATGTCGGTGTATTGCCACTGGGTGCCGAAGTAGTCGATGCCCAGGCAGTTGTCGTAGTCCCACGGGATGAACGTGAAGTAGGGCGAGCCAACGAAGTCGTCTTCCGCGCCCTTGTGCCCGGAGTTGTAGAGGTAGTAATTGGATGGCGTCGCGAAGTAGTTGTCCCAGCTGCCAAGCAGCAGATTGACGCCCGCCCAGCGCAGGAAGGCGCGTGCGTTCATGATGTCATCCACGGACGCACGGAAGGCATCGGTGTCGAACCGCTTGTCGCCGCCCGCGAGCCCGGTCCCGTTGATAGTCGCTATGAAACGGGCGAGGTCGTCGTAGGTGTTGGCTGCGGCGTCGTCCTCGTTGGTCTTGAGGCGATATGCGCGCTTCTTGCTTCCCGGTTTGAAGTACTGGCGGCCGCTGTCATCACCATCAGGCCCGACACGGTGCTCGAGTGTCGCGCATCCAATGTCGCCACAGTAGGCCTTGTACAGGTTGCCGCGGTCGTTCTTACCGAAGTGATCCTTCAGGAACCTCTTGTCGACCTGCTCGATGACGGAGAACAGGCCACGGTAGGTGGCATCGAAGGCCAGCTTAGCGTAGGTGTGCCGCGGTGCCGCCAGGCCGGCCTGGCCGAACAGGTGCCACGCGATCGCCTCACGCATCTGAGCAGGGTCGTTGTACATAGACTTGAGATTGATGCGGGTCATTCCGGCGAACGGGCCGCCACCTTCCGCCGTCTTGAAACTTATCTTCCACGACGGCTTCGGCGCGTACAGCGTCCTGTTTCCGCTGTTCATCAGCGAGAAATCAGGCGTGCCCAAAAGAACGCCCTCATCGCCGGGCGCCGGAATATGCCGGTCGTCCTTGGGATCGGTCCGCCACAATTCGAGCCGGGCGCCATCCGGCGCCGCTACGGGGCGTTGCAGGACCGCGCGCTTAGGGGGAAAGCCCCTGACCTGGATCATGTACATGCCCGTGTCGAAGAACTCGGCCTTGCCCTGAGATGCTCTGACATACTCCTCGACCGCCCGCCCGGCGGCGGTCGGGTGCCCGGCGTCATCGAGCAGCACCAGCCCCGCGGGCTGCGGGCCTAACCCGGTTTCCTCGAGTAGGAGGCCGAAGAGGGCAAGGTACTCGTCCTTGGTTCGCAGCGATGCGTCACCGCGGCCCGCTGCCTCATTGGCCCTGTTCGCCAGATCCCTGCTGTGCCCTGCGGGCAGGTCTGTCACCACCACCGCCCGGCCCTTGAAGATGTCGCAGAACCGCTCCTTGCCCACTGCCGTTTCCATGGCTTCCCCAATCGACCACCCGGCCGTTCGCCACCCGGCACATGGTGCACGGCGCGGCGCCCCAGCGCGTTGGCTTTCTTCCTGGGTAACTCTTCTCGGCGAGAAGAGCAAGGAGCGCGCCTGGAGATACATCAAGTAACGCGCCTTCTGGCCAGTCATGGGAACCGTGGGAGGCATGAGGATGTGGGCAGCCTGGGAGCGGCGGGCGGGCTCTTGGCGCAGGCAGCCTTTGTGGCCGCACCAGAGCGCCGCCGCGGGTGATCGCGCGGCCACGGTCCGATGCAGCTGCAGGCAACAGCCTTAGGTGGTGGTTACTGGCCCCTGCTCCGGCCAGCCAGCCGCCGCGCCCGGCGGGGCCGGCAACGTGACCGGAGTTCCCTCAGGCGCGCCGCCGAGGTGCGCCCAGATCTTGTTCAGCTCGGATTGGTAGTAGAGCGCGTCCAATCCGAAGACGAAGCTGGCGATCAGGCCGAGCACGCCGTTGCAGCTGGACGCCAGGCCCGCCGCCGCCTGCATCTGGCCGATCCGCTCGCCGGTCTTGTAGACCGAGACGAACGGCGGCACGATGATGAAGACGCCGAGCGTGATGGCGAGCACCGCCACTCCCGGGCTCACGATGATCCGCTCGTCCAGATCGCGCGCCTCACGGTTGATCTTGTACCACCAGACCAGGCGGTAGATGCCCAGTGTGATCAACGGCCATACCAGCCAGACCAGGAAAATGTTCCTGGTCTTTCCCATCCGCCCTGTCACTTCTCGCCCGCCCCTCGGCCCGCCTACCTGCGGAAATTTGCCTTTAATGCCCTACCCCAACCCACGCATCGTAAGTGTCAACCGGCCGGACGTCAGGCAGACCGGATGATTGGCGCCGGTCGCGGGCGGCCCGGGCGAGATCCCCAGCCGGGAAATTCTCGAATCGCCGCACCAGCCGCCCGGCGCGCGCCACCTCAGCCCCTAGTCCATCTCGTAGCCGGCCGCCACGTGACTAGTCACAACGCTGGGTCGGGCCGCACCGGGTGCGCGGTTCTGGGAGGTCCACAGGGCCTGCCGCCAGTGCTAGGTTCGCTGCAGGCTACCGACGCAGGAGAGGCCATGCTTCGATCCAGGGATCTGGTGGCGTTCGCAGCGTCCGCCGATCTATTGCGCGCGCAAGCGTTCTGCGAGGCGTCCTGATGGCAGTCAAGCTGGAGGGCGCGGTCGTCCTCATCACCGGCGGCGCCAACGGCATCGGTGCCGCCGCCGCACGGCGGCTGGCCGGCCGCGGGGCGCATGTGGTCGTGGCTGATGTGGACGAGCGGGGAGCGGATGTCGCGGCGGAGATCGGCGGGCTATTCGCGCGCTGCGATGTCAGGGAACCTGCCGACAGCGCGGCGGCGGTGGCCGCTGCGGTAGCCGCTTTCGGCGGCCTGGACGTTGCGTTCCTCAACGCCGGCGTGTCGGCCATGAACGTCAGGCTCGGCGGCCCGGAGTGGGACCTCGCCGCCTACCGCCGGGCGTTTGCGATCAACGTGGACGGCGTGTTCTTCGGCGTGAACGCCGCGCTGCCTGCGCTGCGCGATCGCGGCCGCGGCGCGCTCGTCCTCACCGCCAGCCTGGCCGGGCTGACCGCGGTACCGGGCGATCCGATCTACGCCGCCACCAAGCACGCCGTCGTCGGCCTCGCCCGCGCGCTCGGCCCGGCACTGGCTGCGGACAACGTGGCCGTGAACGCGCTATGCCCCGGCTTTGCCGACACGGCCATCAACGAGCCGGTCCGGCACCTGATCAGCGCGGCGGGCATCCCGATGATGACACCCGGGGACGTGGCCGATGCGCTGCTCGCCGTCCTCGCCAGCGACCACACCGGCCAGGCCTGGTACGTCCAGCCTGGCCGGCCAAGCGAGCCCTTCGGTTTCCGTAACGTGCCCGGTCCGCGTGCCCCGGACGGCTCAAGGGCGGGCGGCGTGCCAGGGATGGCATAACCACGACCGGGCCCGGCCGTCAGCCGTGGTCGATGGCGAGGATGAGCTTGCCGGTGTTCTCGCCCGTGAAGAGCATCATCAGCACGGCCGGGAAATCACTGACACTGCCGTGAACGATATGCTCCCGCGAGACGAGACGGCCATCGCGGAGCCACTGGGCGAGCTCCGCCGTGGCCTGCGGGTACCTGTCCTGGTAATCAAACACCACCATGCCGGTCATGGAAGCGCGTGCCACCAGCAGAGACAGGTAATTAGCCGGGCCGCGCACCGGCCCGGCGTTGTACTGCGAAACCGCGCCGCAGATGATGACCCTGGCTCCCCGGGCCAGGCGGGTCAAGACAGCGTCGAGGACATCTCCGCCCACGTTGTCGAGGTAGACGTCGACTCCGCCCGGCGCGTGCTCGCGCAATGCGGTCCGCAGGTTCTCGCTCTTGTAGTCGATCGCGGCGTCGAAGCCGAACTCCTCCAGCAGTGTCCGGCATTTCTCCTGGCCGCCGGCGATGCCGATGACGCGGCAGCCCTTGAGCTTCGCGATCTGGCCAGCGACGCTGCCCACCGCGCCGGCCGCGCCGGAGACGACGACCGTGTCGCCGGCCTGGATCCGCCCGACGTCAAGCAGGGCGAAGTAGGCGGTGAGCCCGGTCATCCCGAGCGCACCCAGGTAGGTCGCCGGCTCGGCCACTGAGGTGTCGAGCGTCGTGACGCCGTCGCCGTCGGACAAGGCGTGCTCCTGGACGCCGAAGACGCCGTAGACGTAATCGCCCACCGCAAAGCCAGCATGCTCGGACGCCGTGACCTGGCCGATCGCGCCGGCCCGCATGACCGCGCCAAGCTCTACGGCCGGGATGTAGGAGGCGCCGGCGTTCATCCATCCGCGCATCGCGGGATCGATGGACAGATGCGAGATCGCCACGACGAAAAGCCCCGAGCCCGCCGTCGGCGCCGGCTCACTCGTCACCTCCCAGTCGGAGGCCTTGGGCAGCCCCGATGGGCGGGCGGCGAGCCGGACCTGATGGTTGATCGAGGTCACTCGGCGGCTCCCAGGCGAGGACTCCAGGTGTGCTATCGGAAGGTAACGCCGCCGGACCGGCAACGCAAACAGGCCGCCGGACCGGCAACGCAGGTAGCCGGACGGGCAACGCAGGTAGCCGGACCGGCAACGCAGGTAGCCGGACCGGCAACGCAGATGGACGGAGCATGATCGCGGCGGCTGTCGCGGATGCCGGGCCTGCGCCGTCCGGCAGTCACCGCTCGGCGTGCTCGCCGAAGTGGTAACGGCCAGGCCGCGAGGATCGATGGCGCTTACTGTCTGTCTATACCAACAGTCTCTGGGCCATCGACCTCTGTGATGGCGGGCCCAGCCGGAGAAAATGAGTGAGGACGATGAACAGGAGCGTGCGGACACTGACCGTGACCGTAGCGGCGGCTGCGGCCGCGGGTTGTGCCGCACTCGCTGCAAATCCCGCGGTCAGGCAGGAGGTTCGGCGGGCCGGCCGATTTGCCCGGCCGCTGCGGCGCAGTGTGGCACTGCCGCCGGTGCCGCCCTGCCTGCCACCCGGCCGGGTGATCAACCTGCCGGACCGCGGCGAGGTGTTCGTCCGCGATTCCGGCGGCACGCCCGCGGATCCCGCTGTTCTGCTCCTGCACGGCTGGACCGCCAGCGCTGACCTCAATTTCTTCCCGGTCTACGCCCGGCTCGCCGAGTCCTACCGGGTGATCGCGCTGGACTTGCGCGGGCACGGACGCGGGATGCGGTCAACCGAGCAGTTCAGCCTCGAGGACTGCGCCGACGACGCCGCCGCGCTCCTCGGGCAGCTTGGGGCCGAACACGTGATCGTGGTCGGATACTCGATGGGCGGCCCGGTCGGGCTGCTGCTGGCCCGGCGGCACCCTGGCAGGGTAGCGGCTCTGGTCATGCAAGCCACGGCGCTGGACTGGCACCGCACCGCCCGCGAGCGGATCGTCTGGCACCTCCTGTCGGTGCTTGAACTTGGTCTGCGGCTCGGTACCGGCGCCGGCTTTGTCGAACGGGTTCTTCGCGAGGCGATAGAGGAGCACCCCGAACTCGACGCCTGCCGGCCCTGGCTCGCCGCGGAGTTCCGCCGCGGGCTGGCGACCGAACTCGCCGACGCGGGACACGCGCTGAGCCGCTATGACGCCCAGTCGTGGGCGGGTCAACTGGGTCTGCCCGCGGCCATGCTCATAACGGCCCGCGACCGGCTGGTGCGCCCTTCCAGGCAGCGGGAACTGGCTGAAGCGTTGCACGCACACGTGATCGAGATTGACGCAGACCATGACCTCCCGCTGACCAAGGGCGCCGAGTATGCGCGCCTGACCAGGCTCGCCGTCGACACAGCCGCCGCGGCCGCCGGGCTCAAGACCGCCTAAGCCCGCCTAAGCCCGGCGGCCTGGCGACATCAACGGCGATGCCGTCCGCCGCAAGGCGAGGTTCTCCGGCGGGGCGGTCGTCTTCACCCGGGGGGGCGGGCTGGTTCCTTTACCGGTCGGCGGGGCTACTGAGTGATCCGGGCCATCGCCGATGCCGTCGTGAAGTGCGCGGCCCGCTGCGCGATCTCCGGTGCGTGTGCCGCGACGATCTGCTGCACCCGGAGCTCCGCAAGCGGCCCGAGGCTGTCGTAAGCCCGGATGAATATCCCCCGTGACCGGTGGCGCGGCCATCGATCCGGCAGCGCGCCGGACGGAAGCTCTGGATCGAGGTTCGGGAACCGCCGCCAGGTATCCATCACGGCCGTCCGAGCCACGAGCGCTTCGGCCGCGGTGACCTGTCCGAGCCGCACCCGCTCCAGGAGCGGCGCGAATTCCTCGACGAACTGCTCGTAGGTGTCGCGCAGCTCGTCCAGGTTCCAGGCCGATAGCGGATGACCAGCGCCGCTGGCTGAGGGATAGACGGCTGTCGAGCGGAGCACGGTCGCCGTTTCCACGCCGAGACCCGACACGATCAACTCCACGGCTTCATCATCACTACGCGGCGAGACCCAGACGCCGTCGTAGAGCGGCACGAAACCCTGCCAGCGCAGCCGGGAGCGGAGCGCATGCCGGACGTCACGCTGCTCCTCCGGCACGGAGAACGCCACCACCAGCCAGGTGCCATCCCAGGATTCGCCGGACTCCGCCCCGAAGGCGAGAATGCGGCCGAGCCCTTCGCTGAGCACTCGCTTGGCGAGGGGCGTCAGTCCGTAGAAGGTGCGGCGGCCGGACTTCGATGACCGCAGCAGCCCGCGCCGGGTCAGCCGGCTGAGCGCGGCGCGGGCGCTGGTGGCGGAGATGCCGAACTCGGCCAGCAAATCCACGAGTCCTGCCGACGGAATCTGCTCCGTGTGGTCGAACCAGTAGTCACCAAGCAGGGTGATCAGCAGGTGCTGCGGCTGCGCGCCGATCTGCGAGCGCGGCATGACCGCCTCGTCCAGCTCGGCAACACCCGGCACCGCAAGCGTCATGTCGCGTGACCCTCCCGTGGCCGCTGCCCACGTTACTGGCAGCTTGTTGTCGGCAGAAGCATAGTCGGCCGGTCTGTGATAGTCGCTTAAGGATGCATCGCTGCCCGAACATTTAACCCGAAATTAATGACAGTTATGATCGTGACCGCGCAAGACTACGCATAGTATCCTGCGAGCAAGCTGCCCAGCCAACCCCTGCTGGCGGAACCGGAGGTCATGGTGGCGCACGGAACACTGGCCACGCAGCGAGATGGCGCCGGCCCAGGCCTGCAGCCACTGTTCCAGCCGCGGAGCATCGCGGTCGTGGGGGCGTCGGCATCGCCGGGCAAGGCGGGGAATGCGGTGCTGGCCTCGCTCGCAGCCTTTGCCGGCCCGGTCTACCCGGTTAACCCGCGCGCGCGTGAGATCGCTGGTTATCCCTGCACTGCGACGGTTGGCGAGATCGCGGACCCGCCTGATCTCGCCATCCTGACTGTGCCGGCCGAAGCAGTCCCCGCCGCGCTTGAGGACTGCGGCCGGGCCGGCGTCCGGGCGGCCCTCGTCTGCGCAGGGGGTTTTGCCGAGTCACCGGCGGGCGCACCACTGCAGGAGCTGGCGGCCCGGACCGCGCGGCGGTATGCGATCAGGCTGCTCGGGCCCAACACCTCCGGCTTCGTCAGCCCGGCCGACGGAACCTTTGCCACCTTCGTCAGCTCGGTAACCGGCCTGCTGCCCGGCCGGGTGTCGATCGTGGCGCGCAGCGGCGGAGTCAACCTGGCTTGCTGCTTCCTCGCCTCCAACTCCGGCACCGGCATCAGGCTCGGCGTGGGAATGGGAAACGGCGCTGACGTCAGCATTCCCGAGGTCCTCGACTTCCTGGCTGACGACGACGCGACTGCGGCCGTCGGCCTGCACCTGGAGGGCATCGCAGACGGCCGGCTGCTCTGCGAGGCCGTCACGCGGCTGGCCGGGCGCAAGCCAGTCGTCGCACTCAAGGTGGGCCGGGCCCCCGTCGATGACTTCGCGCAGTCGCATACGGGCGCGCTGCTTGGCGACTACGAGCTGGCAGTTGCCGCGCTGGCGCAATCGGGCGCTGTCGTGGTTGAGGATCTGGGCGAGCTCGTGGACGCGCTGCGCACGCTCAGCGCGCGAAGGCTGCCGCCCAAGCCGGTGCCGGGGGTCGCGATCGTGACGGGGCAGGCCGGGCCGGGGCTGATCATGGCCGACTCGCTGGCCACCGCCGGCGTTGCCGTGCCCGAGCTGACCGAGCCCACGATCAACGCAGTGAGCCAGCTGCTGCCCCCGCTCACCTGGATCCGCAATCCGGTCGACACCGGCCGCCCGGCCGGCACGTTTCCGCGACTGCTCGCGCACGTGGCGGAGGACCCGCGCATCGACGTCATCGCCCTCTACGTGCTGCACGAGCCCGACGCCCTGCAGCCCGCCACGATCCTGGCGGAGTCCGGCGTGCTGACCGGTGTTCCCGTTGTCTTCGGCACTAGTGGTCCCGCCGAAGCCATCGCGGCCAGCGATGAGGCCCTGACCAGGCTCGGCGTGCCCACGTTCGCCGAGCCCAGGCGCGCGGCGCGGGCTGCGCGCGCGCTTGCCGCCGATGCGCAGGCGACCTGGCGGCTGTCCGCGGACGCCCCGCAGCGCGAGGACTTGACCGGGCCGTCGGTTACCCAGACGCTCGACGAGCACCAGGCGAAAGAGCTGTTCGAGACCCTGGGCGTCCGCGCCACCCGGCGGCGGCTTTGCCGGGACCGGGCCGCGGCGCTGCGCGCGTTCAGCGAGCTGGGCCCGCCAGCGGTCGCCAAGATCGTCAGCCCGCAGGTCCAGCATAAGTCGGATGTGGGCGGCGTCCGCCCGAATCTGCGCACCCGGGACCAGCTGGCGGCCGCCCTCAACGCCATCGACGCGATAGAGGTACCCGGGCCAGTCAGCTACCTCATCGAGGCGCAGGCCGCGGAAGGGCCTGAGCTGCTGGTCGGTGGGATCAGGGACCCGTCCTTCGGTCCCGTGGTGGCGCTCAGCCTCGGCGGCGTGGACGTGGAGCTACTTGGCAACGCGGTGCTGCGGCTCGCGCCGGTCTCGCCGGGCGACGCCGCCGCCATGGTCGACTCGCTTCCTCAGGCGCTCCTCGACGGGCACCGCGGCGCCGCCGCCCTCGACCGGCGCGGCCTCGCTCTGATCATCCTTGCCGTCAGCCGGATCCTGATGACGTCGCCCGCCGTCAGCCAGATCGACCTGAATCCGGTCCGGATGACCCCAGACGGGTTCGTCCTGCTGGACGCGCTAGTAATCTGCGACTGAAGGCTCGGCCAGCTGCTCGGTGGCTGGCTGCTTGATGTGGGGCTGCTGGCCGGCCCGGGTGCCGCAACGGCCGCCTGCCGGGCATTCCGGGCGGGCAGTGTCCGCAGGGTCAGTAAATGGCCTCGGTGCCGCGCTCTGCGGCCCTGGGACCGTAGGGAGATGAGTCCAGCCAGCTGCCCGCCCGCTGGCCGATGATCGCGGCGCTGGCAGCCGCGCGGCGCTTCCACCTGGTTGCGATCGAATCGGCCTGCATGTGCGCCAGCGCTAGGCCCGCAGCCTCCCGGTTATAGGCCGCCGCGGCTTTGCGCCGCTCCGCGAATGCATCGATCGCGCCGGCCGCCTCGGCGGGGATGGCGGTCCGCAGGGCCGCGCTGATCGCGGCGGCTGCCTCTGCCGCATCGGGCACGCCGGAGTTCAGCCCGCGGGCGCCGAACGGGGCGAACAGGTGCGCCGCCTCACCCACTAGCAGCACCCGGCGGTGCGCGTCCGTGAAGGACGAGGCGATGACCTGGAGGAACCGGTAGGTCGAGATCCATGAGATCCGGTCAGCGTACTTTTCGGGCAGGACACGGGCGACCCACCGGGCCACGGCCGCGGGCTCATTGAACCGATCGGCGTCATCATCGGGCCGCAGCTGCAGATCGGCCCGCCAGCCGCCCGCGAAGGGCACGAGCAGCACGTTCCGCCGCCCGACGGCCGGGTGCTCGTAGTAGTACACCCGCTCGGGGCGCAGCGGCCGTTCGGCGTCCTCCAGTACGTCCACGATGATGAACGAGTTAGCGGACCGGTTACCCTCCAGCGTCATCCCGGCCGCCTCCCGCACGACCGACCGCGCGCCATCAGCCGCCACGACATACTGCGCACGCCGGTCGGTACCGTCAGCGGTGGTCACGACGACTTCGTCCGGGCCCGCAGACACACCAGCAACCTCGGCGCTCCAGACGAATTCGACGCCCGCCTGCTTGCACGCCTCGAACATCAGCCGCTCGGCGTCGACCTGCGCCAGGTTGGTCGAGTGCGGCAGCTCCGTGACCACTTGCGGCTGATACGTGCGCTCGTACACCTGCCGCTCACCCCAGAAGGTACGCTTCGTGTTCCAGACGAGGCCCGCATCGCTGATCCGCCACCCCAGGCCCGGGCTCATCGCCTCCCAGTGCTGCAGCGTCTGGCGGTGATAAAAGATCGCCCGGCTGCCCGGGCGCTCCCGGCCGTCCGGACCGGCCTCCAGCACCGTAACCGGCAGGCCCTCGGCGCGCAGCGCCAGCGCCGATGTCATGCCCACCGGCCCTGCGCCTATCACTAGCACCGGTAGTACGCCGGGACGAATGCTCATCTGAACCGCCATTGAGTGACTGTATCCATCTCGTTCGACATGGATACTGTAGAACGAGATGGATCACAAAGTCTACCTTCCGGATTCAAACGGGGCCGCTGGCGACGGCAGTCGGCGCGGATAGCGCACTCTGCAGCCTGAAGCAGGATTCACAGCGCCCGGCCTGATTGCCGGGTTCAGACCCAGCAAGGTGACATCATGCGGTAGCCGTGCGCATGCCGTAGCCGGCCGCCTGCCGTAGCCACCCGCATGCCCTGGCCACCTGGCCGGCCGCTCCGCCCGCACCTGCGGCGATGGTCGGATTGCGACCGCTTCGCGGCCAAGCCCGGCGACTCGGCCCCGGTCCGCCGCACCGGCGAGAGCCGCGCGACAGTGCGCAACGACGGCCGCCCGGGGTGACGCAGTCGCCCAGGCGGTGTCGGGAGAGCCCGCAGCGCTGCTAGCGTGGCTCATCGATCCCAGCCGAGGAGCGGGCTTTGGGTCAGCGCCCATGTCCTGTGCTGTCGGCATGTCCTGTGCTGTCGGCACGGCTCTGGCCCCGCTCCGCGCAGCCGTCCGCCGTGGCAAATATACGACAGTTCCTTGACGTTCGTCACAGAATTGCCGTATATTATAGCTTATGCCGTGCCAATGACGGCAGTCATCTTGAGGCGTGCATGGAGATCTGGCGCTAACCCTGAAAGGATCTCCACATTACTAATGCCGACCCCGCGCCGGGCACGCCAGCGGGCTGAAGGGAGCCGTTCATGAGCACTAAGAGCACCGTCGACGGGCTGACCAGCCTGGTCGGCAGCGAGCTGGGGGTCAGCGACTGGCTTGAGATCAGCCAGGAGCGGATTCAGACGTTCGCGGACGCGACCGATGACCAGCAGTGGATTCACGTTGATCCCGAGCGCGCCGCCGCGGGCCCGTTCGGCGCCCCGATCGCGCATGGCTACCTGACACTGTCCCTGCTCGTCCCGCTGTTCGCCCAGGTCTTCACCGTTACCGATGCCGTCATGGGGGTGAACTACGGCCTGAACAAGGCGCGTTTCCCTTCCCCGGTCCCCGTGGGGTCAAGGATCCGGCTGCGGGCCGCGGTGGCGGGTGCCGAGGAGGTGGCAGGCGGGGTTCAGGTGAGCGTCGACTGCACCGTCGAGATAGAGGGCGCGGCCAAGCCGGCCTGCGTGGCCCAGGCGATTTACCGGTGGTACCGCGGCTGACGGCAGCTACGATGCGGACCCGGACCCGGACCCGGCCGACCGCCGGGCCTGCATCGCACGGCCTGCAGCGACGCTAGCTAACCTCCGCGGCCAGAGTCCCGCGGAGGTCAGCTGCGGCTGTCCTGATCTCACTGGCTCCGGCGGCCACTGGGACTGCTAAGTGACATGGCCGCCGATCAGGGCGCCGACGCCGAACGTCACGCTGACGGCGAGGCCGCCCAGGAGGAGCTGGCGCAGTCCCGAGCGCAGTACCGGTCGGCCGGTGAGCCGCCCCACCACCATCCCGCCTGCGACGAGCGCCACCACGGTAATCCCCAGGGTGGCGGTCAACGCTGGCAGGCCAACCAGCCAGGGCAGCAGCGGCACGAGGGCCCCGACGGAGAACGAGAGCAGCGACGCCACCCCGGCCAGCACCGCAGACGGCAGCTCCTGCGGGTCGACGCCCAGCTCCTCGCGGGTATGCACGCGCAGCGCGATGTCCGGGTTCTTGGACACCGCGGCAGCCATCCGGGCCGCGGTGTCCAGGTCGGCACCGTAGCTGCGGAAATAGGTGGCAAGCTCAGCCTGCTCGATCGCGGGGAACCGGGCGTGCATGCTGCGTTCGAGCGCGACTTCGGCGTGCACCAGCTCGTTCTGGTTGGTCACCGACACATACTCCCCGGTACCCATCGAGAACGCGCCGGCCACTAGCGCGGCGAGGCCGGTCAGCACGACCGCCTGCGCGGACGCCTTGCCACCGGCGAGCCCGGCGATCAGCGACGCATTCGTCACCAGGCCGTCCACTGCCCCGAATACCGTGGGCCGCAACCACCCGCCAGACACGTTGCGATGCCGGTGCGACCACCGTGCCAGCGCTGCTGCGTCGGCCACCGGCTGCGCCGGCCCGGGCATGTCCTCGCCTGCCACATGCCGGATTATCCTCCGCCGCGCAGCGCGGCCCGCCATCTGCCGGTAACTGCCGCGCCGGGGCGTCCCGGCCGCGGGCGCGCGGCACCGACGTCAACCTCAACGGCGGCCGATGGCACGAAGCTCACTGGCGGCGACACGCCTCGGGCGACCGTCGCCACAGCAGAGGCGCCCGGATCGGTGACCCGTGACATATGTCATGGCGCCTGCTGGCGGTAGCGCACTGCCGCCGGGCACCAGCCGGATGGTCGTATGTGGATACCGACGGCCTGAGCCGACGGTGAACATCGAGACCCAGCTGGGGCCGAGCCGCACGGGTGCGCTCCAGCCGGGCGCCGTGGCAGCATGGAAAAGACGTAGGACGGTTGAGGTGAGGACGTGATGGTGGGCTCTGGCGAGCACACATCGGGCGCCCGGATATCCGGCAACGATCAGGCGTCCGGCGGCCGGGACACCCGGCGGCCGAGCATTACCTACAGCGGGATACGCGGCCAGCTGGCGCCCGGGCGGGGCGGCGGCCCGATGCGGTGGTTCTTCTCGGCGATCTGGCTCGTTTACCTTATCCAGCCGGTCTCCGGCCTGTTCGGTCACCACAATTCGGCGGCCTGGATCGCCGGAGGGCTCGCGATCACGGTGGC
>Ga0187879_10000988_pt1 | contig 19215 bp, 19 predicted proteins | sample June2016WEW_19_1_FD_132423 | JGI IMG/M metagenome (GOLD analysis project Ga0187879, IMG submission 132423) | Peatland microbial communities from SPRUCE experiment site at the Marcell Experimental Forest, Minnesota, USA - June2016WEW_19_10 | ecosystem: Environmental > Terrestrial > Soil >... | reverse complement strand
CGTTGCTGCCTGAGGCCGCCATAATCTTGGCGAGCCCGAAATCGAGAATCTTTGTCTGGCCTCGATCGGTAAGAAAAATATTGGCGGGCTTGATGTCGCGGTGGATGATGTTTTCGGAATGGGCCGCGTCCAGGGCGTCGGCGGCCTGTATGCCGACTTCGAGGAGCGTGTCCAACGCCAACGGCCCTCCAGTGATGCGATGCTTTAGCGTCGCGCCCTTCAGCAATTCCATGGCGATGTAACTGCGGCCCTGGTATTCGCCGATTTCAAAGATGGTGCAAATGTTAGGATGGCTCAGCGCTGCGGCTGCGCGCGCTTCGCGCAGGAAGCGATCCAGTGCCAGCTTGTCCTGCGAAACTTCGTCCGGCAGAAATTTCAGCGCGACCATGCGCCCGAGCTTGGTGTCTTCGGCCTTGTACACCACGCCCATGCCGCCGCCACCAAGCCGTTCAATAACGCGATATTGAGAGATGATTTGCCCGATAAGGGGCTGAGACTCTGTCATTGCGTGCACATATTAGATTCCGCGCACAGACAAGTCAACGCGGCTGAGAGAGTTGCTATACTTTCGGTGTGAGCGAAAAACTGATTCACGAAATTATTCCAGTGGGGATGCTGCAGTGCAATTGCTCGATTCTGGGCGATCCGGAAACGCATGAGGCGATCGTGGTGGACCCGGGCGATGAAGTCGAGCGCATCCTGGAGATTTTGCGCGAGCATCAGCTGAGCGTGCGGGCGATTGTTAGCACGCATACGCACATTGATCATGTTGGCGGCCTCGCGCGGTTGCACTCCGTGACGAAAGCTCCGGTGCTGATCCATGAGGCCGATCTGGAGTTGTACCGGCATCTGGACATGCAGGCGCAATTTTTGGGGATGCGCACGCCGGAGAGCATGCGCATCGAGGATTTCGTGAAGGAAGGCGACAGCGTACGCTGGGGCGGTTATGCCGCGCGCGTGATTCATACACCGGGGCACACGCCGGGAAGCATCAGTCTGCTGGTCGAGAAGGGGTTGCCCTCTGAACAAGCGTACGTAGATCGCCTGAGGCCGCAATCGGCGAAAGCGTCCGCGGAGGCGCATTTGCACGCGCACTTGCGCGAAAACGCGCGAGTGGTCGCCCCATCTCGCAGAGGCGGGCTTGCACCCGGGCGGCTGGTTTCAGGCGATACCTTATTTCAAGGCAGCATCGGCCGCACCGATTTGTGGGGCGGCTCGATGAAGGATATCTTGACCTCGATCCGCGAGAAGCTGCTCGCGCTTCCCGACGAAACGCTAGTGATCCCCGGACACGGCGAGAACACCACCATCGGCGCCGAGCGCGCCGAAAACCCCTACCTGCGCTAACCTGCCCGCAATTGCTCGAATATTCGCATCGAGAAAATGCGGTGTTCCGTATGGAGTGCGGCGGCTCGCCGCCGCTTTGCTTGGCGCGAGGCTTGCCTCGCGTTCTCTCGGTATGCACATGGCATGCATGTTCGCCAGTGAAGGCTGCGCTGGCGTTATGAATCGCGGCTAAAACTGCACGTCTTTGATGTGCGTGGCGAGTGACCACAGATTGCCGAAGGGATCCTGCACCGTGGCCGTGCGGTCGCCATAGGGCGCGTCCTCCAGGCCGCGAATCGTGGTCGCGCCGGCGCGGACAGCTGCCGCGTACACGTCGTCCGTATTCGGTACGTACATATGCAGCAGGAATGGAGCGGACTCCGATTCTCCGCGCGATTCACCGCCCGCTAGAATGGAATCGCCTATGCGCAGTCGCACATGCCGAGCGATGCCTTGTGGATCCTTGGCCGCAAATATCTCGTGAGCGCCGAAGGCTTGCTCCAGGAATTCCACATATTTTCCCGCATCGCGAACCTGAAACATCGGAACGATGGAAGGCGTGTTTGCGACGATGTGCTGCCCGCTGCCGTGCGTGGTGATGTGCCAGGAATTGCCGCCGGGGTCTTTCACGGTGCCCTGGCGATCGCCGTAGGACTGATCCATCGGCGCGGAAAGCGATGTGGCGCCGGCGTCCAAGGCGCGCTGGAACGCGGCATCCACGTCCGGCACGTACAAAATATTCGTCGAGGCGCGGGGCTTGAATTCGGCGGTCGCGTCCGCGAGCTCGATCATCGAGCCGACAAGCCGAACTTCGGCGTGCATGATCAGGTCCGAGCCGGGACGCGCGACGCGGAAGATTTCCTCAGCGCCGAACGCCTGTTTGTAGAAGTTGATGAGATTCGCCGCGCCCGGCACCAGCAGATACGGCGTGAGCGTGCGGAATCCTTTGCGGATGTAGGGCACCGGCAAAGTCCACTTCGGTTCTTCGTTTGGTACGGTGGCAGACGGCGCGGGCGACGGCTGGTGCAAAGCCGCGAAGCGGCGCTCGATTTCTTCGGCCGTGAGCTGTTCGATTTGCGTGGAAATCATCCAGGTGTAGCCGAACGGATCGGTGAATTGTCCGGAGCGCTCGCCGTAGAATTGATCCTGCACCGGATGAAGCACCTTCGCGCCGGCGGCGACGGCGCGAGCCGCGAACGCGTCCACATCATCCACCTGAAGGTGAATCTTCACCGGCGACCCGCCAAGCGTCGTCGCGCTGACTGCGCCGTAATCCGGGAATTCATCGGCCAGCATGATAGTGGAGTTGCCGATGCGAATTTCCGCGTGGCCGATACGGTCACCAGGGCCGTTCATGCGCATGGTTTCCACCGCGCCAAACGCCCGCTTGTAGAATTCGAGCGCGCGGGCGGCGTCCTTCACGATCAAGTACGCTGTGGCGGTCTGTCTTGTCTGAGGTGTGGCTACAGCCTTGCTGGCCATGGGTGATCTCCCTTCGAGCTTTGCTCGTAGTGATGCTTTGAAATCTTCGCGGGGCAGGCCACGGAGGTCGGCGGCGACGCGCGCAAGCGCGGCGATGGGCGCTTTGGGCGTCGCGCCATCGCGGCGGCGCGGAGCCGGACCCGGCGCGAGAAGCGCCTGGATGGCGCGATCGAGTTGTTCGTTCAGGTTTGGTTTAGGCATTGGCTGCACCCGACCGATTCTTCTTCTGCGATGTTCTAGCGGCCGCGTTTCTGCCGGAAACTTTCGCCGCTTCCTCGCGCAGCGTTTGTATCCCACGGAACTGCAGTTGCTTTATGGCGCCTTCGGTACGTCCGAGGGCTTGCGCGATTTCGCGGATGCTCTTTTCTTCGGCGAAACGCATCTGCACGACCTTCCGCTGCTCGACGGGAAGTTCCTGCACCAGGCGGAAAAGCTGCGCGCGAATTTCGATCTCTTCCGGACTCGGCTCGGTACTGGCTGGATCGCTCGCGAGCGCATCGGTCTGTTCGCGCGAGCCGCGCCGCCAGCGGTCGGCGATGGCGTTCGCGGCGATACGCATCAGCCACGCGCCAAACGGAGCGCCGCGCCACTCAAAACGCGGCAGATTCGCCAAAGCGTGGTGAAAGACCTCGGACGTGATATCCTCCACCGCCGCGCGGTCTCCCACCCGTCGCAAGACGTAGGCGTACACGCGCTCGAAGTGAATTTCGTAGAGCGCGGCGAACCGGCTGGGGTCCTGCTGAGCCGCCTCGATCAGCCGCCGCTCGTTGCCTTCTTGTAAGGCCTTCAACCAGAGCTCCAGAGTTCTTGCTGCCATAGTATAGAACTGTCGGACGGGGCAAAGGTTACGGCGGATGTTGAGAATGAAGCTGGCCGTTGGCCGGGAGGGGGGACTGCAGTGAATTCCGCCACAGCGTAATTCATCCTGGGATCCAGCAGTGCGGGATCGAAGGGGCACCGCTTTTTGTCGGCGGCAAAGGTCCGGCAATAATCGCCCCAAGACGAGGCTTGCCTCACCCGCTGCGCGTCGGCGTCGTGACCGAATGGTCGAACGTGATCGATCGCGTAGACGATCAATGTTGGATTGCGTATTAGTTGACAAAAGCAACTAAGTGCATGACAATGGCACGCATGGCACGAACTCGTAATGCGCTCGTGAGAGCAGGTGCAGCCGTGAAACACAACGCGACGGGGATGGCGCGGGTCGACGCGATCCGGCGGTTTAACCGTTTTTACACGCGGAAGATTGGCGTGTTGCAGGAAGGGTTTCTCGGTAGCGCATTCTCTTTGACGCAAGGGCGCGTGCTGTACGAGATCGCCCACCGCGAGAAGCCTACCGCTACGGCAGTGGGCGCGGAATTGGGCTTGGACCCGGGGTACCTGAGCCGCATTTTGCGCGGATTCAAGAAGGACGGATTGATCCGCGCGGAACGCTCGGATGCGGACGGGCGGGAGACGCTACTCTCTCTGACTGCGCGCGGGCGCAAAGCGATCGCTACGCTCGACCGGCGTTCGAATGAAGATGTGACGGCGCGCCTGCGCGGCGTATCGGAAGCAGACCAGCAGCGGTTGGTCGCGGCAATGGATTCCATCGAATCCGTCCTGGCGCCCCGGGCCGCCGAAACCGAGTCATACATCTTGCGGCCACATCAGCCCGGGGATATGGGCTGGGTGGTCGGCCGCCAAGGCCTGTTGTACGCGCAGGAATACGGCTGGGACGAACAGTACGAGGCGCTGGCAGCGAAAATTGCGGCGCACTTCATCGAACAATTCGACGCGCGCCGCGAACGCTGCTGGATCGCGGAGCGCAAGGGCGTAACGGTGGGCGCGGTTTTCCTGGTGAAACACTCAAAGTCCGTGGCCAAGCTGCGTCTGTTGCACGTGGAAGCCTCCGCGCGCGGACTAGGCATCGGCAAGCGATTGGTGGAGGAATGCGTTCGCTTTGCGCGGCGCGTGGGATACAAGAAAATCACTCTGTGGACGCAGAGCATACTGCTGGCGGCGCGGCATATCTATAACCAGGCGGGATTCCGCTGCGTCGGCAAGAAACCGCATCACAGTTTCGGTCATGATTTGGTGGCGGAAACTTGGGAACTAAAGCTGTGAAGTCCCTCACAGAGTGCCACTGCAAGCCGGACTAGAAACTTTGCCGTCGCGCGCCGCGCTGCATCAGCTCTTCTTGTCGCGTTCTGCGCGCATCGCTTCCATCACACTTTGAATCAGCTCTTTGGCTTTGCCGATTTCTGCCTGGATGATGCGGATATCCATGACCGGGACATCCGGGTCGCGATTGGTGTGGCAATACACGCCGTGCTGGCCCACCAGCACTAGGGCGTTGGTCAACAGGTCAAGCGTAACGGCCAGTCGGCCGCGGTACGGGCCCATCATGGTTTCGTAATGTTCCAGTTCGTCTTTGTGCTCGTCGAATGCGGGCATGAGCGCCATCGTAGCATAGGCAATCTTGCCTGTGCTCTTGCGGTTGCTGTTGTCGTCGCTAGAGCCGGCGTCCCGCCGGCCCCGTTGCCGTTGCTTTTGTCTCGGCAGGAATGGTTCTAGAACCAACTGTTGCGGGCTACGGAACACGCGCAGGCAGCATCCTTTACTCTGCTTAAGTGAGATTAGATAATCTGGACCGTTGCGTTGAGCGTGCCGCAGTTGCAGGGGACGGCGCGGTTTATTCGACGGGCTGTTTCATAACGGGGCGGCGTTTGCTGGGGCGGCAAACGAGGCTATACTGCAGGGAACGAAGGTGATCTTTCACGCTGCATAAGCTCGTTTCCTGGAACGCCAATCGGCCCGTTGCGAACGACGATAGCAATAATTTTGAATTGTGCCGGGGCTGCTGCTTGGGATGAATGCGGCTCCTGAGATCCGCGGGGTGAACAGACGATGAGACGTTCAGACTTGGTACGCAATCCCGGGAAGAGCAAGGCGGTGCGCACTTCGCAGATCGTTTTTGGCGAGCGCCAGCATTTGCTGCGCGTGCTGGACTCGGTGGAGCGCAGCGCTTTGCCCGCCGCGCGCCTAGAGCAGGAGCGTCGCGTGATCGAGCAACTGATTCACTCGCGGACGCAAGAACTGAACCGCATTAATGCGGGATGGGATGAGAAGGTGGGAGTAGTTCTGAGCGCCGAAGTGAAGCCGGAAACTCTCGACGGGCTTTCGCGCCAGGCACCCAAGGAAGACTTTTACTTGCTGCGGTTGATCAGCGAGCATCCCAAAGTTTCGGCGAAAACGCTAGGCCGCCTGTCGCATCATCCGTATTCCGCGATCCGCGAGAATATCGCGCGCCATCCGAACAGCGATGCGGCGACCTTGTCGCGTTTGAGTAAGGATCGCACCCAGCCGCTCTGGTATCTGGTGGCGTTCAATCCGAATGCGCCAATGACTTTGCGGAAGAAGCTCCAGGAGCGCATGCGCAGGCTGGGCGAGAAGTCCGCGACGCAATAGGGACGCTGGCGATCGCCGAGCGGCAAGCAGTTAAAAGCCGTTTCTAGCCGCTAACCACTAGTCACTTGCCACTGCCTTTTTCCCCAGCGAATCTATCGGCCTGCGTTGCGGCGCTGTTTTGACCCCATGTCCTGGCTGCTGCAATCTGTGCACTCGTAACACCTTGCTGCTGCTTTTTTCTAGAGTAGAATCCTGCCATGCAGGATTCCTCTCCCTTGCCTGTGACTGCGCCTTCCACCGCGCCCTCACCCGCGGCTTATTACAACATCACCGATGAATTTGTCTCGCGTCCGGCCCGCGAGCACCCCGAGAAGCTTGCCATCCTGGGAACTGGGCCGGCTCGGACGTACGCGGAATTGGAAACTCTGGTCGGGCGTGTAGCTCGGGCCTTGCGCGACGCCAATTGCCAGCCAGGCGAGCGGGTACTCATTGCCTTGCCGGATTCGACTGAACTGATCGCTGCGTTTTTTGGCGCGGCTAAAATCGGCGCGATTGCCGTGCCAGTGAATCCCACGGCGCGCGCCACGGATTATCAACACTGGCTGGAAAATTGTGGCGCCCGCGTTGCGATCGTGCACGCGCCGATTTTGGGTGAGTTCTGTGCTGGCACGGCAGGCGAAGCCGAGCTGGATCTTCTGGTCGTATCTGAAGGCACTTCGGGAACTGAGAAGCCGGACCGCGTCGCGCGGCGGATTGTGGAATGGGATGACTGGCTGCCCTCGCATGCTGCCGCCGTGATCGCGACGCATCGTTCGCTCACGACGGACCCGGCATTCTTCCTGTACACATCAGGCAGCGGCGGCACGCCGAAAGCCGTCGTCCATCGGCACCAGGATATGACCGCTGCGGCGCGGAATTATGCGCAGGGCGTACTGGGATTGCGCGCGGACGACCGGCTGTTCTCAGTTTCGAAGCTATTTTTCGCGTACGGCCTGGGGAACGGAATGTACTTTGCGCTGCATTTCGGTGCCTCGACAATCTTGTATCCCGAACGTCCCCACCCCGATGAAATCGCAGCCGTGATCGCCCAATACCGTCCTACCGTGTTTTTTTCCGTGCCTACTTTTTATGCGTCGTTGCTGCGCGAGTCCGAAAAAGGACTGTCACTTGATTTTTCATCAGTCCGCTTGGCGGTTTCCGCAGGCGAATCCTTGCCGGCGGAAATCTTCGACCAGTTTCGCAAGCGTTTTGGTATCGAAATTCTGGATGGCATCGGCTCCAGCGAGATGCTGCACATATTCCTGTCATCGCGCCCGGGCGAAGCACGCGCCGGCAGCTGCGGTCGCGAAGTTCCCGGATACGAAGCACGGATTCTGAACGATGCTGGCGAGCCTGCTGCAGCAGACGAAGCGGGGAACCTGTGGGTGAAGGGCGAAAGCGCTTTCGCGGAGTACTGGCGGATTGCTGAGCTGACCGCGCGCACCAAGCGCGACGGTTGGGTCAATACCGGCGACAAATTTTCGCGCGACGCGGACGGATATTTTTATTATCGCGGTCGCGCGGACGACATGATGAAAGTCTCAGGCATGTGGGTCTCACCCGGAGAAGTGGAAAACGCCTTGCTCGGCCACGCCGCTATCGCCGAGTGCGCCGTAGTGGGGAATGCGGACGCGGTGGGCCTGGTGCGGCCAGTAGCGTACATCGTCCTCCGCCAAGGCGTGACAAACACCGCAGGCGGCCTCGATAGTGAAATCTACGGCTGGCTGCGCACGCGCTTGCCCGGCTTTAAGTGTCCGCAGGAATATCGCTTCGTGAAGGAGCTGCCGCGCACGGCGACGGGCAAGGTACAGCGGTATCTGTTGCGAGGCGTTAATGGTTGAATGCTGTTGCCTGTGAATTTGTAGCGGCCGCCTGCTTTTTTAGGCGGGCGTATTTGACGTGAACGCGATCCCTTCCGCAAACGCTCAGCACCGCCTGAAACTTCGGCCAGAGACATATTGGCTCTTTACGTCTATAATTATCTCTGTATATTGGCCTACAGGAGTGAGCCAATGCTTCCGCTACATCTCCAGTCTGAAAGTCACATTCCCCTGTACGTGCAACTGCGCGATCAACTGCGCGCTCTCGTGCATTCCGGCGAGCTGCGCACCGGCGACCGCATTCCAGCGAGCCGCGAACTCGCGACGCAGCTCGGCGTGCATCGCACCACCGTCGCCAATGCCTACGCAGAACTCGAATCCGAGGGCTTGATCCAAGGCCATGTGGGGCGCGGCACGTATATTTGTGGCGCCCCGGCGCGGCAATTCACGCCGCCGCCCCGCTCGAATGGCAATGGCGGCTCCGTCCGCTGGGAAACTCTCTTCGCCGACGAGCGCGGTGAGGATGGCCTGAGCCGCCTAACTCCGGAAGTTCCGAAAGACGCGATCGGCTTCGTCGCCGCTCGTCCGCCAGAAGAACATTTTCCGCTGGAGGAATTTCGCAGCTGCTGCAATTCCGTTTTGCGCGACGACGGCCGCAAGGTCCTGCAGATTGGCTCGTCGGATGGGTACGAGCCGCTGAAGACCGCGTTGATCGATTTCTTTCGCGACGAAGGGCTAAACGTTTGCAGCGAACAATTATTGATCACGGGCGGGTGCCAGCAGGCAATCGATCTGTTGTGCAAGGCGTTCTTGCGTCCCGGGGATGCGGTAGCGCTCGAAAATCCTGCGTATCCGGGCGCACTCGCGACTTTCGGCGCCGCGCGCATCCGCACCCTGGCAGTCGCGGTCGATACGGATGACGCGCCCGGCGGCCGTCTGGGCCTGAATATTGACGCGCTGGAATCGGTGCTGATGCAGAACCGCGTGAAATTCGTTTTCACGACGCCCGATTTTCACAACCCTACGGGCACAGCATTACCAATGAGCGAGCGTCGCCGCTTGCTGGATATGGCCGCGCGCTATCAAGTGCCGGTAATTGAAGATTACATTTATGGACGCCTGCGTTTGCGCGGGGCCGCGACGCCTTCGTTGCGATCACTCGATCGCACGGGCAGCGTGATTCAAATTGATAGCGTCTCGAAGATCGCGTTCCCCGGCCTGCGCGTAGGATGGTGCATTGGGCCGGAGAGCGTCATCGAAAGATTGCGCCTCGTGAAACAAGCGACCGATCTGCATACGGATCAACTGGCGCAGGCCACGCTTGCGGAATTCATCCGGCGAGGCCATCTGGCGCGCCACTTGGCGAAGATGAAGAAGATATACCGCAGCCGGCTGGACGCGATGGAATCAGCTCTCGGAAAATTCATGCCCGAGGAAAGCAGTTGGACACGCCCGGAAGGAGGGATGTCAGTGTGGCTCAGCCTGCCAGCGGGATTCGATGCCGGCGAGCTGCTCATCCACGCCCGGGAGCGCGGCGTGATGTATGTGCCGGGCCGGTATTTCTATCATCAGAATCCGCAGCCGAATACCGTGCGATTGGGGTTCGCGAGCCTGGACGAAAAGCGAATCGCGCGCGGGATTGAGATTTTAGGCGATGTAGTGAAGACAGAATTTCGTAAGCGCCAGCGCGGCGCGCGAAGTGAATTCCACTCCCGCGTGGCCTTGATCTAGGGAAAACGTGCTCCTGAAACCCAATCCGGCGAACCTATGTTTTGGCTGCGGCGGCGCGAACCAGCGCGGCATGCAGCTCACTTACGAGCAGGATGATCAAGCGCGGCGCATACGTGGAAATTTTCGCCTCGGTGCCGAATATCAAGGCGCGTCGGGATTCATCCATGGCGGTATTATAGCTACCGTATTGGATGAAGTGATGGGCAAAGTGACCCGCTTCCGCGGCGTGCACGCCGTAACGGCGGACCTGAGCATCGAATATTTGAAGCCGGTGCCGGTGGATGTGGATTTGGTTGTCGAAGGGCACGAAGTGGAAATGACCGGCAGAAATTTGTTCATGCTTGGCGAGATACGAAACGTTGCAGGTCAGGTGTTGGCGCGCGGCAAGGGACGATTCGTGATCGTTGACCCGAAACGCCACGCGAAACAAGGCGCGGACAACGGTATGCCGGTGGAATTAGCAGGGAAGCCGCTCCAGAAGTGAAATTCGCAAGCAAGACTGAGGGAGAAACTCGATGGAACTGATGAACAATAATTTGTGGCGCGTGAAAGTGGGCCTGGCGGAAATGTTGAAGGGCGGCGTGATTATGGACGTGACCAACGCCGAGCAGGCCAAGATCGCCGAAGACGCCGGCGCGTGCGCGGTCATGGCGCTGGAGCGCGTTCCTTCAGATATACGCAAGGAAGGCGGTGTGGCGCGCATGGCCGCACCGCGCATCATTCGCGAAATTATGGACACCGTCTCAATCCCGGTGATGGCCAAAGTGCGCATCGGCCATTTCGCCGAAGCGCAGGTGCTGGAAGCGCTGGAAGTGGATTACATTGACGAGAGCGAAGTCCTCACTCCAGCGGACGAAGAGCATCACGTCTGGAAGCACGGCTACAAAGTCCCATTCGTTTGCGGCGCGCGAAATTTGGGCGAGGCGCTGCGTCGCATAGCCGAAGGCGCGGCGATGGTCCGCACCAAAGGCGAAGCGGGTTCGGGCAATATCGTCGAAGCGGTGCGCCACATGCGCACCATCGTCAGCCAGATGAAGCGGCTCACACTGCTCGGCGAAGAAGAACTGGTGCACGAATCGAAGGAACTCGGCTCGCCGTTCGAGCTGGTCGCTTGGGTGGCAAAGCACGGCAAGCTGCCAGTCCCGAATTTTTCGGCTGGCGGAATTGCCACTCCGGCCGATGCGGCGCTGGTGATGCAGCTGGGCGCGGAAGCAGTGTTCGTCGGCTCGGGAATTTTCAAGTCCAGCGATCCCGCCGTCCGCGCTCGCGCGATCGTGAAGGCCACCACACATTACAAGGACCCGAAGGCAGTCCTCGAGGCGTCCGAAGAATTGGGTGACGCGATGAAGGGCCTCGACATCCGCCAGATGGACGAAAAGGATCTTCTGCAGACAAGAGGTTGGTAAGCGGGAGTTTCGCGTGATTGCTGATTGGTGATTAGCGGTGCGTGAATAGCCCTTGTAGGTCTTGGCTTTAGCCACGACATAAACCCAGCAAGAGCCGTGCGGCTTCAGCCGCCGAAGTACCGATTTCGCGGTTGCGATACAGACTCTTTCGCCCCGGGCTAGTTCGTGTCGCACCTACGGCGTTTGAGTCTGAGCTGGCTGTAGGGGCGGGTCTTAGACCCGCCCCTACGTTTTTACATGGAACGTTGAGGTGAGTAATTTTCTTGGGGCCATTGGAATGAAATATGACGGATTGAAAATCGGAATCGTCGCCATACAAGGTGACTACGAAGCGCACGCCAAGGTGCTGCAGCGGCTGGGCGTCGAGTACAAGTTCGTGCGTACGCCGCAAGATTTGGCGGGCCTCGCTGGCGTGATTCTTCCCGGCGGCGAGAGCACCACACATCTGAAGGTTATGCAGGAAGAGGGCCTGTTCGATGCCCTGAAAAAATTCGCCGCGGCGGAGGGCGCGTTTTTTGGGACTTGCGCGGGCACAATTCTTCTGGCTAGAGAAGTGCACGGCCCAGCGCAGGCGTCTTTAGGCTTGCTGGATGCCTCGGTTCTGCGCAATGGCTACGGGCGGCAGCTGGCTAGCGATGTCCATATGGGGCAAACCAAATTGCGGGCGCAGCCGCTGGAGATGGTCTTCATCCGCGCGCCGATTATCGAATCGGTGGGGCCCGGCGTTGACGTTTTGGCGGAAGACGCGGGGCACCCAGTCTTGGTGCGCGAGGGCAAGATTCTCGCAGCCACGTTTCATCCCGAGCTGAGCGACGACACCGCCGTGCACGAGTATTTTGTGCGCATGGCGCGGAAAGAGGTTGCTGTTTCGCAGTGAGTGTCCCGCGCGCCGTTCGTAGCGCCGGCCTGCCTGCCGGCTCTGTTGCCTTCGCAGTTGCAGCGACCAGCTTTAGCCGGGCGCCGTTGACTTTGCCTTTGTGCATCGCGCTCCCGGGCGATTCACGAGGTCAACACCCCACGTCGGCGGTTCAATCCTTCCTTAATTTATGAGATTCTGTCGCCCTGATGAAGACCCCGGTGAGAGTACTCTTCGTCTGCGTGGGAAATTGCGTGCGCAGCCAGATGGCGGAAGCCATCGCGCGCCACTCGTACGCGGATATCATTCTGCCGGAAAGCGCGGGAGTCTCGCCGCTCGGTTTCATTGATACGACGACGCAGGCCGTGCTACGCGAGCACGGGATTCCCTTCGATGGCCAATTTTCGAAGGGGCTGCACAACCACAAGCTGCGGAAACCGGATGTGGTGATCAACATGTCCGGCATACACGGCAAGGCGCTTTTTCCGGAGCACGATGTGGAAGACTGGAAGGTGAGGGACCCGTTCGGCGAGGATATCGAGCTGCATCGCACGATCTTCAATGACATTGAGGCACGCGTGACGCTGCTGGCCGCGCGTTTGCGTACGCGGGCTGTCAGCGCGGACTGAACAGTCGGAGAGCCTGAGAGCAAGGAACAATGCGGCGCGAAACTACAAGCGTGTCCCAGGAAGATTACCTGAAAGCGATCTGGGAATTGGTGCAGGAAGAGCAGGCGCCCATCAGCGCGCGCCTCGCTGAGGATTTGGGCGTCACTCCTCCAGCCGTAACCGCAGCCCTGAAGCGCATGACGCGCGGCGGATATCTGCGCGTGCGCCGCGATGGCCACATCGAGCTTTCCTCGAAGGGGCAGGAGATCGCGGGGCACCTGGTGCTGCGGCATCGCCTCGCGGAAAAGCTCCTGACGGATGTGATCGGCCTCGAATGGGCGCGCGCCCACGAAGAAGCAGAGCGCCTGGAGCACGGCATCTCACCAGAAGTGGCGGAGTTGCTGCTGAAGCGCTTTGGCCGTGACAGCCGCTGCCCGCACGGAGTACCCTTGCTCGGGGGGATGGCGAAGCTGCGCAGGAAATTCGGCGCGGTGCGCTTGTCGGATGTGTCGGTGGGGAAGAGCTACGAGGTTTTGCGCGTGTATGAGAAGGATCCCAAGTTTCTGGAATTCCTCACCGGTCTTGGGTTACATCCCGGAACGAAAGTCCGCGTCCACCAGCGCGAGTACGACGAGACGATGGTCTTGTCCGTCACCGGCCATTCCGCGCGCATTCACTTAGGCAAGCCTGCGACCCAGCGAGTATGGGTGCGCAGCGCGGCGTAGTAGTCTCCTCAATCCGCTCGTACGATACAAAATTATAATGCGGGCCATTTGTCTCGCCTATTGCAACGGGGCGGGTCGGGCGACTATGATACGCGGTGCTAGCCCCCGCAGGGTGACTGGGATGGTCCAGAAAACCTTGATTGCTTCGCGCAGCTTCCAGCCAGGTACAAAGAGAACGGTATTTTTGTCTTAGCTGTTAGAACCACGCGGATCCGAGCGATAGCGCACGTTGGGCTGAGCGACACCAGGATTTTGAATTTCCCGAAAATCATCGCAGACTGAAGGAGGAACACGAAATGGCAACTGCATCGGTAGCTGTGCAACCAAATGAAAATGTAACCGGGTACGTGACCAAGACTCGCAAGATGCTCATCAACGGCAAGTGGGTTGATTCCGCATCGGGCAAGACCTTTGAAACCTTCAATCCCGCCACGGGACAAGTGCTGTCTCACGTCGCCGAAGGCGATAAGGAAGACATTGACCGCGCCGTAAAAGCAGCGCGTGCGGCATTCGAAACCGGCCCATGGTCGAAGATTTCTCCTTCCGAGCGCGGCCAGATGATCTGGCGCTTGGGCGACCTGCTGCAAAAGCACCTGGAAGAATTCGCGCAACTGGAATCGCTCGATAACGGAAAGCCGCTGAAGATTGCTCGCGTAGCCGATCTGCCGCTCTCGATCGATCATTTCCGTTACTACGCTGGCTGGGCCACCAAGATCGAAGGCAACACCGTTCCGATGTCCGGCTGGAAGCAGGGCATGTTCCACGCCTACACCGTCCGCGAGCCGGTCGGCGTAGTTGGCCAAATCATTCCGTGGAATTTCCCGCTGCTGATGGCGGCGTGGAAGCTCGGTCCCGCGCTTGCGTCGGGCTGCACGATCGTATTGAAGCCCGCCGAACAGACGCCTCTGACCGCGCTGCGCCTGGGCGAATTAATTCAGGAAGCCGGCATTCCCGATGGAGTCGTGAACATCGTTCCGGGTTTCGGCGAAACCGCCGGCGCTGCTCTCGCCGCGCATCCGGACGTGGACAAGATCGCCTTCACCGGCTCCACCGAAGTGGGCAAGCTGATTCTGAAAGCGGCAGCTGGCAACCTGAAGAAAGTCTCGCTGGAACTGGGCGGTAAATCGCCGAACATCATCTTCGACGACGCCGACCTCGACTCCGCCATTCCCGGGGCCGCCAGCGCCATCTTCTTCAATCAGGGTCAGTGCTGCTGCGCCGGTTCGCGCCTCTATGTCGAGAAGAAAGCTTTCGACAAGGTGGTCGAAGGCGTCGCCGACAACGCTTCAAAAATCCGCGTACGTCCGGGATTCGATCCGGACAGCGATCTGGGCCCGCTCGTTTCCGAAGAGCAACTCAATCGCGTGTGCGGCTACCTGGATAGCGGTGCCAAGGAAGGCGCAAAGGCCGTCACCGGCGGCTCGCGCGAAGGTACCACTGGCTACTTCGTCAAGCCCACCGTGCTGATCAACACCAACCCGAAAATGAAAGTGGTGCAGGAAGAAATTTTCGGACCGGTAGTCACCGCGATTCCGTTCAGCGATCCGAGCGAAATCGTGGCGACTGCCAACGATACGATTTACGGCCTGGCTGCCGGAGTCTGGACGCGCGATATCAAGAAAGCGCATCAGATGGCTTCCAAGATCAAAGCCGGCACTGTGTGGATCAATTGCTACAACATCTTCGACGCCTCGCTTCCGTTCGGCGGCTACAAGCAGTCCGGCTGGGGCCGCGAAATGGGTCACGAAGTGCTCGAACATTACACCGAAGTCAAATCCGTCTGCTCCGCGCTGTAGTCCGCGTATCGGGAATATGAATCAGGTCTTGGTAGGGGCACGGCATGCCGTGCCCTTACCGACTCCTCCTTAGAACTTAAAGAATAGCTGCAGGGGCCGAGTGCGTGTTGCTCGGCCATTTTTCCTTCTGTATTGTTCTGGTGTCAGCGAGACAGGCTTCGCGCAAGAAAATGCGACAGGTCTTCGATCCCGGGTCTGTAGGGGCGGTTCGCGAACCGCCCTCCGCTTGAACGCACTCCATCGTCGGATTTCAGGATAACTCGCTCCCGTTCTGCGAGAGCGAATCAGGAGCCTTGGCACTTCACGGGAGTTCATTATGTTGATCGAGGTTTCGCTGAACGGCGGCAGGACGCGCGCGGAGCATCCTAACGTGCCGTGTTCGCCGCAGGAAATGGCGGCCGCAGCAAAGGAATCGGTTGCAGCGGGCGCCGGCGCGGCGCATTTTCACGTGCGTGCCGCCGACGGCCGTGAGAGCGTTGATGCCGACGACGTGGCTCGCGCTGTCTCTGCCGTACGCGCGGCCATTCCAGGGATTCCGTTCGGCGTGAGCACCGGCCTGTGGATGGTGCGGGACGCGCGCGAACGTCATGAAAAAGTAACGGCGTGGAAAACCTTCCCGGACTTTGCTTCCGTGAACTTCAACGAAGAAGGCGGAATCGCGCTCGCGGAATTGTTGCTGTCGAAAGGGACAGGCGTCGAAGCGGGAATGGGCAGCGTGCTCGCGACCGAAAAATTCCTGGACAGCAAGCTCGCGACGCGCTGCCGCTGGGTGCTGCTGGAACCAGAGCAACAGGAAATGGACGAGGCGCTCGCGGTAGTCGAAGGCATCGAGGCGCGCCTGAAGCGAGCCGGGATCGCTCTGCCGATCATCCTGCACGGATTGAATCGCACCGCATGGGGCTTCATCGAAGTGGCAGCGCGGCGCGGATATGGCACGCGCATCGGGTTCGAGGACGCGCTGACTTTACCGGATGGTAGCCAAGCGAGGGGCAACGGAGATCTGGTCGCGGAAGCAGTGAAACGCGCGAGACGTGCTACGTCAGCGAATCGCGGGGCGTGAAGATAATTTCCCGTTCGCGCGAGCGGAGCCTAAACTTTCCCGCCGCTCGCTTTCTGTTCCTTCAATTGCTGTTTCCAGCCGAGAATACGCGCTTTGTTTCCAGCTTCTTCCGCCTCGGGAACCATCCCTTTGCGCTGATAGGCGCGGGAAATGGTAGTCCACGCGAGAATGTCGTCCGGGTCAAGCGCAAGTATGCGCCGCGCGGTTTCAATGGTGCGGTCAAAATCCTGCTGGGCGTGATAGGCTTGCGCCAGGCCATGCAGCGCGTCGCTAAATTTAGGATCGAGTTCCAGCGCACGCGTGTATTCCGCAATCGCTTCCGGGAGTTTTCCTTCGCCGAAGAAATCGATGCCCGCGTAGTAATGGTCTTCCGCGTTGTGAGGTGCATCACTATTCACGCAGCAATTCTAGCACCCGCCCCGCCATGTTGAATGCTCTTCGCTATTACTGGATTATCGCGCGCGGCTACCGCCTGCGCCCGTGGGCGTCACCGTACCTGCAGTGGAGGCTAGAGACTTTCTTCGGCAAAGACGCCGCCGACCTGGATGCGCGCAAATTCTTCACCCTGATGTGGCGCGAACGCGCGCGCATGGAGCGCTTTCTGGATTGGGTAGCCGAGCGCCGCCGCGAGCAGAGGCGATAGGCATCTCGACTTTACGCCGCTTTTTTCTGAGTCGCGCTACAGCGCGATTCATCCTGAGATCCCGCATCGCGGGATCGAAGGGTGCGCCCTCTGCGCCTCTGCGATAAGCGCCTCTATCTTTCTCAGATTTTCCTCCGCAGTTCCTCAGTGCCCTCTGTGTAAAATCTTTTGAAGTCGGTTTGCGTCTACAGCCGCGCAGACATCCGCGACATGATTTTCCCGCTCGCGGAAATAACCGACAGGATCAAGTGATCGCTGAGCGGCACGTTGTGGTCGCGAACTTTGATCACATACAGCATCCGGTTGTCGCCCTCTTCCATTTGCAGCGGCTTGCGCTCGATACTCACATTCGCTGCAGGCCGCAGGTACAGCCCGCGTTTCCACTGCACCCGAAATTGCATTCCGCGAATGACATCCGGAGTTTTCGCGGGGGTGTAAATGTTCGAGTCACACTCCTCGATGCGGATGTTAATTTCGATGGTGAGATAGTCAGGAAAGAAGTCCACTCTTTGCGAATTCCTACGGAACTCCGACCCTTGCGCCGTGTCAATTCTTTCCAGGCCGTTAAAGAACCCCAGCGACTGCAGCACCGGAATAAAATTCACGCAAACGTCGCCCGTGCGGATTTGTCCGGTGGAGAGCGCCACATCGTCCTTGTATTCGTGCATCCTGCCCGCGTTGCCCTCGGATTGCGCGCTCGCGACCGGCGTGAGCAGCAGGCAGGCTGCCGCGAAGGAACACGCGATTGGCCGAATAAGTTTCATCTTCAGCGGGCGACTCGCAACGAGTGAGGGACCGCGCGAAATTCCATGTTGCCACGATATAACGCGGCGTCGCCGACTGGCAACTGCGGTCGGAACGACGATTTCCGAAGCAATGTTCGCGAACTGTTGGGGGCGGGTCCAAGACCCGCCCCTACGCCGATTGCGACGCGCGCATTGCGAACGGCGGGGCAAAACTCGTCGCGTCATTAGGGCGTATAATTGAGGCAGCGGGTGAATGCCATGCAGTCCCTGAAAATATTGCAAAAATCGGCGACTTTGCAGGAAGCGCGCTGGTGGGAATCCGAGCCAGGCGGCAAGGTGCATTGCTATCTCTGTCCCCGGCATTGCCATATCGGCGGGGGCCAGGCCGGGTTCTGCTACATCCGCGCGAACGAGGGCGGAAAACTTTACAGCCTAGGCTACGCGCACCCCGCCGCGATGCAGGTTGACCCCATTGAGAAAAAACCCCTGAACCACTTCCTTCCCGGCACACGCGTATTTTCGATGGGCACGGCCGGCTGCAACATGGGCTGCTTTTTCTGCCAGAATTGGGACATTTCGAAATCGCGCGCGGACCAGGTGGGCTCTTCGTACGTGCCACCGGAAGACGTGGTGCTCCTAGCGATCCGCAATCACTGCGATTCAATCGCTTTCACCTACAACGAGCCGACCATCTGGGGTGAGTACGTCATTGATATCTGTGAGGCCGCGAAAGAAGCAGGTCTAAACACGGTGATGGTCTCAAACGGATACATCACCTACGACGCCTTCCACGATATTTACGACCACATTGACGCTGCCAACATTGACCTGAAGGCCTTCACCGAAAAATTCTACGGCAAAATTACGCTCACACATCTGCAACCCGTGCTGGACGCGCTGCTCTGGCTGAAGAATGAAACGAACGTGTGGTTCGAAATCACCAACCTGATGATTCCCACACTGAACGACGCCGCCGAAGAAACCCGCGAACTGTGCGGTTGGATCCTCGCGAATCTGGGTCCGGACGTTCCGCTGCATTTCACCGCGTTTCATCCTGATTTCAAGCTGCAGGATAAGCCTAAGACGCCGCCGGAAACTTTGCACGCCGCGCGCCGCATCGCGCTCGAAGCCGGCCTGCATTACGTCTACGAGGGGAATATTCATAGCGACGGGGCGCATACGCCCTGCCCCTCGTGCAGGACTTTGCTGGTGAAGCGCTCCTGGCACGATGTGCAATTGAATCGGCTGAAGGAAGGGAAGTGCCCGAAGTGCGGCGAGGCGATCCCCGGCCGCTGGGCCAATCCTCACGGCAAAACTCCGCAGAAGCTTTACGACCACGCGCGGCTTACGGCTGCATCTAAGTATCCGGACCTGAATTTGTAGCAGCCGGTTCAGGTTCATCGAACCGGGCAGCAGTCGACGTAGGTTTTGACGTAGCCTTCGTGGCGGCGCACTTCAGTGCGCCATCGGTGGCGTTACTATTACCGATGGGGGTCTGAAGCCCGCCACTACCGAAGCCCTCGCGCCCTCTTTCTGCAAACCGTTCGGCGGTCGAAGTACCGATGTCTCTGTGTCCTCCGTTTTTCT
>Ga0187879_10000982_pt1 | contig 19280 bp, 19 predicted proteins | sample June2016WEW_19_1_FD_132423 | JGI IMG/M metagenome (GOLD analysis project Ga0187879, IMG submission 132423) | Peatland microbial communities from SPRUCE experiment site at the Marcell Experimental Forest, Minnesota, USA - June2016WEW_19_10 | ecosystem: Environmental > Terrestrial > Soil >... | reverse complement strand
GGCGACGCGTTCCTCGGTGGCGGTCAGCGCGAGCGGGGCGGGCGGGCGGAGCCCGATGCGGGAGAGCTCCGAGCGGGCCCGCTGCGCCCACAGGGGGGGCCGGGAGAGACTCGAAAATTCCCAGGGCCCGGTCCAGGTGCTGTCTGGCGGCCCGCTTGCGCTTGGCCCTGCGCTGCACCTGCCCCATGACGAGCAGGGTCCGGCCAAGCTCGAAGGGCATCGCCAGGTGCTGGTGGAAGTTAATGGCCTCCTCCAGCGCCCGGACGGCGCCGTCCGTGTCGCCGCTGGCCGCCAGCAGCAGCGCCCGGCAGCGGGCCGCGGTAGCCAGCGTCCATGCGCGTGCGCTGGTGTGACCCCATCCCGCAAGCCGTTCCAGGAGCCTTTCTGCCCGGCCGAGGTCGCCCAGGCCGATCACGGCCTCGACATGGTTGGCGTGGAAACGCCACGCCGCCGGCTCGGCCAGGCCGATGCGGTCGGCAAGATCGGCGGCCCTGGACAGGCTGGCCTCGGCCGCCTGCAGGTTCCCGGCCGACAGTTCCGCGAACCCCAGGACGCCATCCAGGAGAATGATGGCCCAGGCGTCCCCGGCCGCGGCGGCCACCGATAAGCCTTCCCCGGCTCCCGCCCGGGCAGCGTCGACGCGTCCCAGCTGGGCGTCCATGAGCGCTCGCGCGTAGAAGGTCATGCTCCGCCACACCCGATGCTCGACCCGCTCCCCGGCCTCCCAGCACTCCGCCGCGTAGTGCTCGGCCGTCTGCCAGTTGCCGGCCCAGCATTCCAGGTCAGCCAGGTACGCCAGCACGAGCGGCAGCGAGCTGTCATCGCCTTCCTCCCGGGCGGCCTGCAATGCTTGCTCAAGCAGAGCAAGCAGCGGGTGGGTGAACCGGACCCGGGTACCCTCGATCTCCACCACACCTTCCAGGGCAGCCGTCTGGAGGGCGGCCAAGGCCGGCGGGCCATCCGCCCGCGCGAGCGTCGTCGTCGTCGGCGACCGGAGGCACGAGGCCGCCAGCAGGACATCGCGGACGCCGTCCGGCAGCACCGCCAGCCGGGCGCTCAGCACCCCGCGCAGGTCGGCGGGCACGGGAAGGGGTTCCCCCGGCGAGGGTTCACTCCCGACTCGGTTCAGTGCCCTGGCCAGCTCAAGGCCATAGAACGGGTTCCCGCCAGAGGCGTCGAAAATCCGGCGAACTGTCAGCCGGGAAAGCCGGGAGCCGACCCTGGCCCGAAGGGCCGCCTCGAAGGCGGCCACGGTCAAGGGACCCACTTGCAGGCGCGTGAGGCGTCCGGCCGGCAGACCTGCTCCGGCCGCGGACGCGGCGTGCCCGTCAGCCTGGATCCGGACCGACGCAAGCAGCCCGACCGGCTCGCTTCCGAGCCGCCGCAGCGCGAACTCCAGCGCCGCCGCGCTCGGAAGGTCGAGCCACTGCAGGTCATCGATCGCGATGAGCACCGGCCCTGACGCGGACAGGTGGCGGATCACGCCGAGGAAGGCGAGGCAAACGGCTCTTTGTGCCGGCGGGCTGCCCACTGGATCCGCTATCAGCAGCGCCACCTCCAGAGCCCGCCGCTGGGGCGGTGGCAACTGGGGAAGCACCTGGCCGATGACCCCGTCCATCAGATCGCCGAGCGCCGCGAACGACAGCGTTGCCTCGGATTCAGCCGGCCGGCTCGACAAGATGATGCAGGAGCGCTCAGCGGCACCCGTCACACCCGCGAGCCATACCGTGGTCTTGCCGATCCCGGCTTCACCCTCCAGCAGCAGGCCAGCTGGCCAAGACGGCAGCGCGTCAAGGAATGCCGCCACCGTGGCCAGCTCGCGCTCGCGCCCGACCACGCCGCCGGTATCGGACACACGTGCCTCCTCAGCCGAGTTGCTGGAAATGATACGAAGCAGCCAGTTCCGTCGGCGAAAGGCCGACCACCCGCTTCGCCGCCTCCCCGGCCAGCCGGGACTCGCCAGCCCCGCCCGGCCCGGTCACCGTCACCAGCCGGTACCGGCGAGACCGGGCCTCCGGGCCTGCACGGCTCCGGGATGCCGATGATGTAGGAGAAGCCGCGATCTCTCCAGACGATGATTTGCGGGCTAGGTTCACCACTCGGCGGTACGGAGCCTAGTCGGGGTACGCAGTCGCGCGCGGAACGCGGAAGAAGCGGTAAATCCGTCGGCCTTTGTTTTTGAGGCCAGTATCGGCGAGGTGGCCGGGCCATAAGTGGCGAATACGCGCCATGGCACCGCAGATCGCCACCAATGCTCGTGTCGACCGTGCCGGGCTGCTGGAGTTGTAGCAAGATAGGGCTGCCTGGCGCGGCAGCCAGAGCGCGACGGCAGAAAACGCAAACCCCCGGAGGACGCGATGGTGTCAGTAAAGAGAATGAGATTCCTTAAGAATGCTAGCATAGTCTTCAGCCTGCTTCTATTAGCTGCATTTGCTATAGCACTCAGTCCCTGGTCAGCGCAGCATGCTAGTGCTCAGATAATCACGGCGACCTGTGCCGATAACGGCACCGACTCGGCCACCCTGAACGCCGCGATAACCGGCAGCCACGCAGGTGACCAGATCATCATCTCCGGGCAGTGCCTGCTAACCGCGCCGATCACACTGCTGGGAAACCGCAGTTACATGGGCGGCAGCCGCACCGGCACAGTCCTCCAGCAGGCGAACTCCGCTAACCTACCCTATCTGCTGGCTTCGGATTCATACGTCAGCAACAGCAGCACGACTGGCCTACCGTTCACGATTCACCAGCTCACTGTCGACTGCAACAGCAGTCATAACACCGCGGCGACTAACGGCCTGGTCATTCACTCGTGGCAGACGCAGGCGGACGATCTGCTCGTGGAGAACTGCCGAGGGTCGGGGATCGTCGTAACCAACACCACGCCGAACGGCACGACCCTGACGAACACTCAAGTCAATGGCGTGATCTCCAACGACTTCATTGAGAATTCCGGTAAGTACGGTGTGTATGTTCAGGACAGCGGCAACACGGTAACCGACTGGCATCTCGCGGATAACTACATCGCCAGCTCCGGGCAGGACGCTATCCACCTGGAGAACGCTGCCGGCTGGTATATCGACGGCAACCACCTGTACGGCGACAGCGGCACAGCCATCTACGCTAACCGCCTGTTCGGCACCAGCATCACTAACAACTATATCGAGGATTTCGGCGGTGCCGGCGGCAGCACCACCTGGTATGGCATTGACAGCACGGTCCAGGGCGACGCCGCTTCGACGATCACCGGCAACCGGGTCTTCATGTTCCCGGCGGAGAAAGCCGGCACAACCTACAGGTACATTGCCATCACGCAGGTCAACTACGGCAGCGGCTATATAACAGTGACCGGCAACGACATACGCGGAGCCGGTAAGACAGCCGATACCGGCTTTTACTACAACGCCGGCTCCGGCGTAACGCTCAACATCACATCCAGCGGCAACTCTGTCGCCTCCGTCGGCACGACCCGTACGACTGGCACCGGCGTGACCCTGTCCGCCGGTGTCTAGCAGCGTCGGGCCCAACCGCGTCCACCCGGGCACTCAAGCCCGAGCAGATCCGCCGAGCGCGGCCGCAAGTCGCGCTGCCGATTCGCAACCTCCCGCTTGGAACCCGCCCCTGAGGCCGGTGGCCCGTTGCCCGGACACGGCCCATGTGCCAGCATGTTCCCATGGCGGCGTCAACGCCGTTCGATCGCTGGTGGCCGGACGAGTGGAAGCGCACCTGGACGGAACTGCTCTCCTTGTCCCCAGCCGCGGGGGCACTGATGGGCATGCCCTTTGCGCAAACGCTGCCCGGGGACCCCTTCAGCGCGATCGTCGAGGCCGTCCGGGCCCGGCTGATCGGCAAGAACAGAACGTTCCGGGTCAAGGGCCGCGACCTGACGATGGTTCTCGATGACATCTCGGTCGGCGGTACGGATCTCGCCCGGTCGATGGGCCAGTACGGCGAGGTCCGCATCGCCGCGCGCGACATCGAATGGGAAGGCGGCCAACTCGAGCGGATGGAGATCCGGGCCCGAAACGTTCACCTCTGGCCCGGCGCGGCACCGACGCTCGTCGCCGCACCCGTGCTGTGGGAAGTGAACATCCGGGCATCGTTCGCGTCGAGCTGGCTGGCTACCGTGGAGCCCCGATTCGACCTGGCTATCGACGCTAGCAGCCCGCACATCGGTCTTGCAGGCAGGGCGCTCTGGGCGCGCGTGGAGGTCGAGGCGACCGGCGAAGGACGGTCGATCCTGCTACGGCCGCGTACCCTGCGCCTCGGCAGCCGTCGTCTGCCGTTGCGGCTGCCCGCCTATCACGTGTCCCTGGCCTCGCTGCCCAGCGACGTCGTGCTGACGTCAGTAGAGCCCCACTCCGCGGGCCTCGTCATGCGAGGTTTCGTCAGCGAGTGGCGGCGATCGCTGTCCCAGGCCGATGTCGAGAGATTCGTCGCTGTGCTATATGCGGGCCAGGGCCGCATCGACATATGACCACTGGCCGCCGAGTTGCGCCGGGGCAACGAGGAGCCCGGCCGCCGCAAAATCCCCGGTGGCTTGCCGCACAGATGGATCAGTTCGGCCGGCGCCGGTGTCATGTTGATCGCCTCGCACGGAGTCGTCCGGATGGCCGGCGCGAGATTTGCTCCTGCCTGGTCTCGCGAGCTGATTCGATGGGGAGATGATTCGATGGGGACATGACAAGCCACGATGAGGTTCCGCGCGTCGTCAGCGCCGGCCGTGAGATCGCGGCCGGGCCGGGAGAGATCTTCGAGTTCATCGCCGATCCGGCTCAACAGCCACGCTGGGACGGCAACGAGAACTTGGCCGGGGCACCCGACGGGCAGCGCGTCCGTCGCGCGGGTGAGGTGTTCTTGATGACGCTCACCAATGGCGACGTCAGGGAGAACCACGTGGTCGAGTTCGCCGAGAGCCGCTGCATTGCCTGGAAGCCAGCCGAGCCGGGGCAAGAGCCGCCCGGGCATCTGTGGCGATGGGATCTTGAGCAAGTCGGCGCGTCTCGCACGCGGGTCACCTGCACCTACGACTGGACCCGGCTGACCGACGAGAGCCGCTTCCCGCAGGCCCGCGCGACTACACGTGACAAGCTTCGAGCCTCGCTCGACCGGCTTGCTGCCCTCGCTGAAAGTCCCTGACCGTCAACCGCTGAACAGCAGATGCCTAGCGGACGCAGGTCCGCCGTTGTGCTTGGTGCCGTCTTTGGCTTTGACCTGTGCCGAGCCGCTGGTTTCCAGTTCCTGCGGGAGGTGGGCCGTCCAGGCTTGGGCCATCTCTGGCCAGCCGGGCATTGACATCCGCCTGCCCGGCCTGGGAGCACTGCGGCTGGCCGCCTGGGCGCACCTGCTCGGCTTCTCCGGCCATTTCGATGGTGACGACACCGTCGGGGCGTACGACCCCGCGAGCCTTTCTTGCGGCCGTTCTTCTCCCCGGGCGACTGCGGCCTTACGGGCCGACAGCTCTCGACCAGCGATGTGACGCAGGTCACACCGCTCCCTCCCTGCCCGAGTAACAGGCCGGAGGCCCGTGTCGCTTTAGTCGGTGTTGTCAGCTGCCTCGAAGCTGAGGCTTAACCGAAGGAGAGCTATGCGTGCATCCCTGCTAGCCCGTGCCGGATCCGTTGCTGCCGCCGCAGCGATTGCCACGACCGGGGCGGTGGCAGCCGCCGGCACCGCTGGGGCCGCCACAACGCACCCGCTGCGGCTGCCCACGCACCTGTTCGTCGCCAAGGTGTCGGTGGTCGGGCACCACCCGCACGAGCGGATAATCCTCGGAGACCTGACGTCGCACCGGGTCCCGCTACGGGGTAAGGCCGTTTACCTGGACCGCCGGATTGCGCCCCGTAGGTGGGCGGTGGTCGCCCGCGAGGTCACTGACAGGCGCGGCGCCGTCGCGTTCGTGGTCAACCCCAGGAAGAACGCACACTTCGTGCTGGTCTTCAGGGGCAGCCCGAACTTCAGGCCGAGCCGCAGCCGGGTTGTCACCGTCAAGGGTTAGGCCACAAGCAGCGAGGAGTCTTACGCCGGCCAGCGAAGCTAGCCGGATCGCGAACAATATGGCGGGTTGGCACTGTCTCAGCCGACCGGCGTGAGACTCTGGCTGGCGCGATGACCGCAGAGACTGATGACTTGGACGAGGCGCTGGCCCAGGCCCGAGTGGGTGACGAGGCCGGGTTCCTTGAACTGTGGCGGAGCCTGCAGCCGCGACTGCTGCGCTTCCTGCGCGTTCTGCGTTGTGATGACCCCGATGATGTGGCAAGTGAGACGTGGCTGCAGGTGGTTCGTGACCTGCACACGTTCAAGGGCAGTGAGGAGGACTTCCGGCGCTGGCTGTTCACCGTCGGGCGGCACCGGGCCATCGACGCGGCGCGAGCCCGGATGCGGCGGCGCGCCAGCCCGGTGGCCGACGGCCTCGACAGCCTGGCCGATGAGCAGATGGTTGAGGATCAGGTGCTCGACGGCATATCGGTGCAGAAGGCCATCGCGATGCTCGTCGGCCTCTCGCCGGATCAGGCGGAGGCCGTGGCCTTGCGGGTGATCGCGGGCCTGGACACGCCGGCAGTAGCGGACATCCTCGGTAAGTCTCCCGGCGCGGTGCGAGTGGCTCTGCACCGCGGGCTGCGCGCCCTGGCCGCCGATCCGCGTGTCCGGGCCCTGGCCGCCGATCCGGGCCCGGACAACCAGGCTCCTGATCCAGGCCTCCTGACGCCGAGGAGGTGCGCCGGATGACCGCTGACCTTCCGGGCGGCGCCCGGCCCGGTGAGCCGGGCCTTGATCAGCTGTTTGGGGTGCTGACATCGGGCCCCGAGCCAGCTGAGCTGGCCGGAGAGAGCGCCGCGCTGACGATGTTCCGGGCTAACCCGCAGCCCGCCGCGACAGCGGCCATTGCTGCGGCTACGTCCGCCGCGACCTCGCCAGCGGCGGCCCCCGCCAGCACCAGCCCGGCCTCGTCCGGGTGGCGCGGCCTCCGGCGGCATGGCCGGCGGGCGGGCCGGCTCGCCGCCGCCCTCACGGTCGCGCTGGTCGGCGGTTTCGCCGCGGCGGCGTACACGGAGGTACTGCCCGCGCCCGCGCAGCACGTTGCTTACCGGGTGCTCGGCTTTGCCGGTGTCCCGGACGTTCACCGCAGTACGCCCGGCGCGGGCGGCGCGCCGGCGCCGGGCGCCACTCATCTCGGCGGGCCTGCCCCGGTCCGCGGCGCATCGCCTGCGGCCGGCAGCCCGCGGCGGTCTGCGGGGGCCGGCCCGTCCGCATCGCCGACCGCACGCCCGACGGCTTCGCGTTCCCGGTCAGCGGCCGCAGCGCAGGTGATTCTGCGGCTCACCGTCGCGCGCGGCCAGATCGCGGCGGGCGCCGGCGATGTATTCGGCGGATGGCTCACCGGCCAGGGCGGGGCCATCCAAGGCGCAAAGCTGAGCCTGTTCGAGCGCGCTCCCGGCCAGCCGTCCTGGACGCTGGCCGGTGCTGCGACGACCGGCCCCGCAGGCCGCGCAGTCCTGACCGTCGCTGAACTAGCGTCGAACGCGGTGTTCCGGGTAACCGGCCCGGCCGACGTGGTGAGCCGGGCGGTGCTGGTCACCGTCCTACCGCCGGTGTCGGCCAGTCTCACCAGCGGCCCGCACGGGCGTACGTACGTGCTTACCGCGAGCAGCCCGTTCGCGGTTCCCGGCGATTACGTCGTGCTGCAGATTGGGTCCGGCGGCCAGTGGCTGGGCCTGCGGGCCCACCGGCTGGACAGTGGTGACCAGGCCGACTTCGTCGTGCGGCCGCACGCGCTGGCGCGGATTTACCGGGTGGTGCTGCTGGCCACGCCAGCGCACGGCAGGTCAGTCAGCATCCCAGTGACGGTCCCGGCTGGCTAGCCTGGCGGGCTCAGCTCACAGAGCCCCTATGATTCTGCATAACTGAAGGGCGCCGGCACCGCCCCAGCCGCGGGTCGGGTGGGTGCGGCGCCCTTGTCACGGACGGGGTTCGGTGGCGTTCCGCAGTCGTGTGGTTATCTTCTCGCCCGAGTCGAGATGGCCGGTCGCGACATCGATGACAAGGTCGTAGGCCTCGTCGTTGGTGAGCGTCAGCCGGCGTCCGTTGACGCCGTAGAAAGCGATGACCGCGGCTAGGGCGAGCCGCTTGTTGCCATCGACTAGTGCGTGATTTCTTGCAAGTGAATGCAGCAAGGCCGCTGCCTTGCTGTCCAGATCGGGGTAGGCGTCCGCTCCGAAGGCTGTGGCCTGAGGCCGCGCGACAGCTGATTCCAGCAGTCCGACATCGCGGATGGGCGGATCGGTGCCCAGGACTCGCGCGGCAATATGCAGTACCTCGGGCGCCGTCAGGTAGATCACTGCGCAAGCCGCTCCAGCGCCTCGGCGTAGCGGGGCAGTTCCTCGTCAAGAACACGGGCGAGCAGCTCGGCGCGGCTGTGGCCTTCTACATATTCGCGGATGGCCTGGCGGGCCACTTCCTGCATTGGGCGGCCCTCATGCTCCGCCCGCAGGCGCAGCGCCCTCGCCTCAGCGTCGCTGAGCCGCAAAGTCATGGCCATGCAAACATGGTATCACTCTTGATACCAGCCGCCCAGAAGCCCGCTCATAGCCGCGCCCAGGTCGTAGCGGCCTGCGCTATTTACATCAGACACGCCGTGCCGCCCCGCGCCCGCCCCAGCTCACGGACCGAATTGCGGCTGCCGTACTGGCCTGGATAGATGATCATGCCAAGCTATTTTCTTAACGATTTGAGGCGCTCGTCGAGCCGGACACGCAATATTTCTCATAGCTAGTATTATCAGTAGATAGGTAAGCGTTACTAGTTGAATCCCCAGTGGCAACGGAAGCAAGGCGCTTTGAGGCGGCAATCCATTCCGCCAGACCGACCTTGCAGTTACTGGCCTGCATCTCATGCCAGGCATCGGCCGCGAGGGTCAGGCCTACACCGTAGATTATTTCCACCTTTGTCAGACTGTTTCCTTTGTACACCGATGCCGCCTTCATCATGAATGTGTGACCAGTAGCGACCTCGCCTAAATTGTAGTACAGAATTGCCTCACTCCGCAGCGCGTCAGCCTGGGCGAGAGGTGTCCCTTGTGATGCGTTGACGGCATCACGGTAGTACTCGATAGCTGCAGGTACGTCTTGGCCTATTGCCAGCGCGTTGGCAACCTCAGCGTATTCTATGGGTGCCACCGTTCCTCTGCCATTAAGATAGGAAATCAGCACTGCCCCAGCTTCACCGTCGGCAAGGAGCTGATCGGTCCACGCAATATCTGCAGCAGATAGCGCAGACGTACGCGCCGACCCGGTCAGTGCGCCCGCTGCCTGGTCGACGGTAATGGTCTTCTCGTCGTATTGCTGGGCGATGCTTGTGGTGAGCTGCAGCAGTTGCTGGTCCACCGACAGAACGTTCTGTTGGCTGGCCACGTGAACCTGTACTGACGCCACTACGGCAGCAGCGACGGCACCTGCCGCAGACAATAGCGCAATCCACATCGAGACCCGGTTATCTTTCTTGGGGCGCTGGGTCCGAACGGCATCAGAGCTAACTGGTGTGCTCGGGTTCACTACATCGGCCATGACTTCCACCTTGTAGCTCTGAGGGGGGATGAGTCAATCCTTCCTTGACCCGATCAGGCGAGCGCTCAGCTCCGGGAATGACCCGCCCGCCCCTCCAGCCTCAAGCGGGCCGGCCGCGGCTCTGTCGCTCTATTGGCTGTGGCGCGCAGAACGCCGTGATCTGCGCGCGTCTGAGATGTGCGCATCGGCCAATATCAGATCGAAGGCCCCGGCCCCGGCAACCACGTCAAGCGCGTCGCCCACTCGCGGTCAACAAACTGCGGCCAGGCGCCCCGGGCTGCCAGGGCCGCCGTCCGCGGGTCCTTTTCGATGGTGGTCACCGTGACGTCCGCGCCGGGCAGCAGCCCACCGGCAATCCAGGCAGTACCTACCCCCGCGCCCAGTACCGAGTTCCAGAACGCGCGCGCCGGCGGGCAGGTGCGCCGCCAGGACGGCCAGCAGCTGCCCGGCGGCGGGCCCGCAGGAGAGCCGGAACCCGGCCGAGCGTGCCCTGCTGGTAGCGGAGGCACGAGCGCCGGCATGGTGCCCTCCATGACACGGTCAACCTAGCAGCCCATCCCGCAGCCGGAATGGTGCCACGGTTACCAGGCCAAATGAATCACCCTCGATCTGACATCGCCTTACCCAATCCGCAATGCTGACGCTCCCGATAGCCGGCCGCACCAACAGTCAAATATCCGCTCGTTTACCGCGCGCCCTGGCACTGTCATTATTATCTTTCCCAGCTGCCGTGACAAAACATGGCAGACGATGGGCGGCTCATAGGGGCTTGGATGCCGCCCCCTAGGCCGCACCCCCTGCTAGGCGCTGCCGAAACGACGCGCCTTCCCGCTCAGCGTGATGGCTCTGTGCCCAGGTCCTCTGGCTAACGCTGTCACATCGGACGATAACGCCCTTGCCTTGGCTGGTTTACCGGCAGATGATGACGCCATGGGGAATGAGAGGATCGCGCCAGTTACGTGTTTCGTGCATGGCGCCGCCCCGCTGACCATCCGCGATCGGAGCCAGCCATGACCACTCCCGAGACCATCTCCGAAGGCGCGACTGGACCCACCGTCAGGTGGGCGCAGTACCTCCTGGTCCGTCGGACCCTGAGCGACCGGCAGATCGACGGCATTTTCGGGCCGGTAAGCAAATCGGCCGTGGAGCAGTTCCAGGGCTACAGCCATCTCACCGTCGACGGCATCGTCGGCCCGGCCACCTGGGCAGCGCTCGGCGGCGACGGCGCACAGCCGCCAACGCTCGCCGAAGGATCTCGCGGCACGGTGGTCGAAAAGCTTCAGACCGCGCTGAACGAGGGACGCGGTGACTTCGCGCCAAGTTCCAACCCTGTGCTCGGCATTGACGGCGTCTACGGCCCGAAGACCGCCGCCGCGGTGAAGGGAGCACAGGAGTCAGGCGGCATCGAAGCCGACGGCGTGGTCGGCCTGCAGACATGGGCCCTGCCGGTGCACGCGGCCGGCCAGGTGCTGGCTAATCTCTGCGGCGTCCCAGGGCCAGGGTGAAGCCATACGCTTCGGGCTGGGGGAGGCACCGGCCCGGCTCATGATTCCCGGCTCGTCACTTTCTGTCATCAGTCCAGCTCCTCGCTCACGCGGGCCGACCCGCCCTGTTATGGTCCGGGAACTCGAGCCGCACGGTACTGGCCCCAACTGGGGTCCCGACTTGGTTGTTCTGTCGCCTCTGCGGCAGGCCGTTTGATGGTGAAGATAACCGGGGTTGCCGCTGCGGCTTGACGCGGGCTGGTGCTGTGGGATTATCCGGTTCATGACAGATGGTTTCGTGCGGGGCCCTGGCGAGGGCCAACGGGTTTCACCTGCCATGACGCTCAAGGTGGGCGACAAGCAGACGCAGTCCTGGTCGATGTTTGAGGTCGTCGATATCGGGCCGGGATTCGACGTCGGCGCCCACCTGCACCGTAACGCCGAAGAGCTGTTTTATGTTCTGGAGGGTCAGCTCGACCTGCTCGCCTTCGAACCGCGGGTCCGGGCCCCGGGCAGCTGGCAGAGCTGGGAGTCGCACACTGGGGCCACAGTGGCCCGAAGCGGGCCAGGGAGCATGATGTATGTTCCGCGCGGCTGCCCGCACGCCTTCGCCAACCCGGGCCCCAGCCCAGCTCGCATGATCTTCCTGGTTTCCCCCTCCGGCCACGAGCACTACCAGAAGGAGCTTGCTGAGCTGGTCGCCAGCACGACAGGCAGCCTGGACGCAGCGATCGCCGAGCTGCGCGCCCGCCATGACATCGAACAGCTCACGCCACAGGTGATACCCGGGCGCCGGTAGGAGAGCAGCGTTCTGTTCCCCGGGAGTCGGCTTCCTGGGTCATGGCCGGCCGGCGCCGGGTACGGAGACTGGGAGGGTCAGAATCTCTCCGGTTCGAGGCCCGTTGGCGAGCCGATCGAGGTTGGCGACGTGGCCGTCGGCTGGCCGCCATTCGACGGTCAGGATGAACAGGGTCCGCCGGTCCGGACCGCCGAGCATCAGCGCGAACGGGGCCCGGTTCTCGCGGAGTTCGACGCGTTGCAGGACTTCGCTCCCCTCGGCGACGCGGACGATCGAGTAGTCGGCGGTGCCGACCCAGACCGCGCCCTCGGCGTCGAGGCAGATGCCGTCCGGGCCGAGTCCTTCGGCGAAGACCCGACGGTTGGACAGCCCTCCGTCTGCGTCGATGTCGAAAGCGGTGAGCCGGCCGGCGAACGACTCGGAGATGATCAGCGTCCGGTCATCGGGCGTGATGACCATGCCGTTGGGGAACTGGATATCGCCGGCGACCTGGCGCAACTGCCCGTCTGGGGTGACGACCTTGAGGTAGCCGGGCTTGGGCGGCGCTCCTGCGACGAAGTCGAAGTCCGCGCCGTTGAGGTAGATGTTGCCGCGGCCGTCCACCGCGATCTCGTTCGCGCGCTGCTCGGCGTGGACGACCATCGACCCGCCGGGCTCCTGGCTCCACAGCTTGTCGCCGGTCACCAGCAGCCTGCCGTCGGGCAGCCAGTCGATGGAATAACCCATCGGGTAGCTGTCGGGATCTCGCTTGGCCATGACCTCGGCCTTGCCGTCCAGGCCGACGGCCACGACCTGGCGTTCGATCCAGTTGCAGAACCACAGCCGGCCCTCGTGCCACCGTGGTGACTCGGGAATTCCCAGATCAGTCAGCAGGACCTTCGGCTCGGACATTGACCTCTCCTCGCTTCGCCGGGCTGTTCCGGCCGCAGCCCGCCTCCTCTACCTCCAATACGAACGCCAGCCCGGCCGATCGACACGGTTTCCGGCTAAGCCAGAGCTCTAAGGCGCGTTATGTGGGTTTGATCGCAGCGTGTCACCTTGGTCGTCGTGACTGGTCTCGCGGGCTCGCGCGGGTTCAGCCGGGGTAGGCTGCCGGGTGTGCCGTGGCTTTGGCCAGACCGCGGCCATCAGCGCCAGGCGCACTGCAACGATCAGTAATGCTCCACTAGGTGCGCGCGGCTGGCCGGAAGCTCACCCGGCTCAGGCCAAAAGTCGGTTATCCCGGCAATCCGGCCGTTCTCATCGAGGTCGAAGAAGCACAGCCCGGGGTAATGGTCACCGGCATCGGAGAACTGAATCCAGCTCGCCGCGTGCCGGCCCTGTCCGACGATCCGCTGCACCTGGAGATGCCAGTCGCCCGGGAACCCTTCGACGTTGAAGCTGAGGTATGCGGCCCGGCCGCGAACCCGCTCCCGCGTCTGCGGTGCCTCATACACCACCTGGTCGGCAACCAGATCAGCGAACGTCTCCCAATCCCTGGCCTCCGCCGCCGCCCAGTAGGCCGCCACCACCTGGTGTGCATTGGCCATGGCCAGAAACCTCCCGCTCAAACGGCATGTCACGTTGATCACGAAGTTGGCCCTGCGGCAGAAAGCGGTTGCCAAAGACCGTCCAGCCACAAAGGCGACTCCCATGCTGCCAACCGAGGACCTGTTCGTCCACATCTACGACAGGGCGAGCTGCCAGGCCATTTGGGCTAACTGAGGGGGCTGGGCGCGTCAAACTCGATCCGTAGCACGGTCTGGCCAGCAGGCAGCTTGACCAGCTTGCTCGACGCCGGGAGGTATTGGGCCCATTGGGCGTTTACCAGCCCCTGCATCCAGCTGATATAGGCCGGCGCCGCCAGATGCGCCGCGCTGACATGCGTTGCCAAGTCCATGGACCGCAGGAGGCTTGCGGGTCCGCCACCCGGTGGCTGGTCGCCGAAGTCCACGATCCGCATCGGGTATGCAGCGGTCATAGCGGCGAGGAGCATCGGCAGCCGCGGATCAATGTCGCCGCTGACAAGCTGTGCCCTGGCGGTGGCCGACACCGTGATGTGGCTGTTGGTAAGGAGCTGAGCGTCCTGGGTCTTCCTGGCGTCTAGATCCGGCTCCAGAGCGGCGCGATACGCGGAGGTGCCGCCAGGAAAGGCCCATCTGATTTCGATCTTGGCGGTCCCTGAGCCGAAGCTCGCGATGACGGCCGGAGCGTAGACGGAGGCCAGCCGGCGGCCGAACTGGGCTCGGATAGCGCCGGTGGCCACGACCAGGGTGGAGCCGAGCGGATCTGTCGATCCAGGCCCAAGTGTTTCGAGGTTCGGGAAGCCTCGCTGGGCGAGGTCGGCGCACACCTGGGGATCGCATGACACGACTGTGGCCCGGCTGACCTGCTGCAGTATCCAGGTGATGGCCCGCGTTCTTGCCGCGGCCTCGGACGCGAGCTCCTGGCTGCTGACAGCGGGGCCGCTCCCTGACTGCCCTGGCAACGGGCGGTGCCGGGACAGGATGAGCGTCCCTGCACCGGCACCGCTAATGAGCAGAATTGAGGCGACGAGCGCGGTCGCCCGCCAGCGCCGCCTGACGTGACCAATGCCGCCCCGCGCATGCTCTGCCTTATCCCCTGCCCCGTCGCGCTTCGAGCTTGGGCCTGCGATGCGCTGCGGCGGCTCGGGCGCTTCGGCTGGTGCTGCCGATGAGCTAGCTGCCTCGACATCCACGGCAAGGGTTGTGACCTGCGGCGGGAGAGGGCCCATGGGCTGCGCCCCCGCGGCGACAAGCTCGCTGAGCGCATCGCGGGCGGAGGGCCGAACTGCCGGGTCCTTGTTGAGGCAGCGACGAACGAGGCAGCCAAGTGGTTCGGGAAGCCTGCCGACCGACGGCTCGCCATGAAGGATGGCGAAGGCCATGGCTGTCAATGACTCACCCGTGAACGGTAGCTTGCCCGTTCCGGCGAACGTCATCGAAACCGCCCACGACCACATGTCGGCTGCCGCGGTCACTCGCTCGCCGGCCAGCTGCTCGGGGGCCATGTACGCCGGAGTTCCCATGGCGGCCTGGCCAGAAAGGCCCGTGGTGGTCATACCGGGCACGGTCGCCAGCCCGAAGTCGATCACCACTGGCCCGTCCGGCCCGAGCAGGATATTGGCGGGCTTGAAGTCGCGGTGCACCATCCCGGCGGCGTGCACGGCACCTAGCGCGGTCAGCGTCGCGACGGCGATGCGCTCCAGCGCCGAGCCGCCGCGGGGCCCATCCTGCTCGACGACTTCTACCAGCGACGGCCCGTTGACGTACTCGCTGACGATGAAGGGCCGACGTTCGAAGATTCCCGCATCCAGAACCTGCGCAGTGCAGAACCGGGCTACCCGCTGCGCTGCGGCTACCTCCTTCAGAAACCTGTTCCGGACCTGCGAGTCCGTGGTCGCTGGCAGGACCTTGAGCGCCACCCGGGTTCCCGCGCTGCTAACGGCCAGGAACACGACGCCCTGGCCGCCTTCGCCGAGGCGGCCGACCAGCCCGTATCCGCTCACCTCCCGCGGATCGTTCACCCGCAGGGGAAGCATCCCGGGCATTGCGCACGGCGTGGACGTCACCTGGCCATTCTGCATTGCAATATCACCGCGCGTCCAGAATTGGACGACGTCTGTGCTGGTCAGGGACTGCTCGCGAGCAAGGTTGCTGCAGCTACGTCAGACTCTCTTGCGGCGGAATTTCCGCAGTCGGTCCAGCGGCTGCGGTCAAGCGCGCCGCCGGGCCTGCTCGTCTGTGCCGTCGTCGCCCTGCCGCCAGTTCCGGGCGAGTGCGACGAGGCCGCGAACCACGTCGGGGGGCAGTCCCGGGGTGCTCGCGAGGTGCCACAGCGTCCGGTCTTCATACTCGGCATGCCCGCGATCCGGCGAGCCCACGTCAGGCTCCGCGCCTGCCAGTGTCCGTCGGCACGAACCCGGGGCCCAGCCGAGCCGATTCTCGACCATACCGAGAGTGCTGGGGGAAACCCGCTGGCCGTTCTCAAGCTTCCCCAGCGTCCGCTCGGTCACCCCGGTCGCCTCGGCAAATGCCCGCCTGTCCCGCATGCCTAGCTCGACCCGGCGTGCCACGACGTAATCGGCGAGCCGCTGCCAGTCCTCACCGACCATAGGACCGTCCTTCCCCCCGGGCCGCCGCCAGACCCTCACCGGCCACGTGACCATCCCTACCCGAAGAAGACGGAAGAGTCCAGCCCCTCCTGCCGGCAACTATCGGCCAGGATCCGTACTGCTCTTCTTAGTTTAACTTGCTCATGCTCTTTACTTCCTGTCTATGCTCATCTAGAGTGCTTGATCAGGGAGATAGCTTCCTGTTTCTTCCTAGAAGTACCTGGATCTGGGCCTGTTTGCCGGGATCCAGCGGAGTCAGGATCATGACCAGGCCTGGAGTCTCGATGGGCAGCACCGGTGATCCGAGCGGTGAGTCCAGGCTGGCACCCTCCGGCCCAGTAACGGCGCGGAGCGGCGCGGAATGGCCGCTCTAGCCACGCACGACATCTGTCTCACTCTGTCCGATTTGTACCAGTGCAGTACCGGTCACTGTTGCGGCTGGCGGTGTTGCTGACGGGGTAACGCCGACGCCACGGAGGCGGTGGCGGTGGACTCCTTTGCCGGGTCGTACCGCCTGCCGGAGCGCTCGCAGACGGAGGACGACGGTTTGCCGCACCTGCGGCGACTGCTGGTGGTCCGGTCACTGCTGGCCAGGCATCACCGTCTCTGGGACGGCAGCAGGCGGCCCCAAGGGGGGGCGGGGCCGCCTGCCTGCACCGGCACTCGGCACAAGGCACCGCGGACCGAAGGCTCGGCCGTGACCCGGCTATGCGCAGGCTGCCACCCGGCCCGCCGGAAGCCATCGTGCTCACTCTCTACCTGGACCTCAGCCGGCGGGCAAGGCGGTGCCGCAGCGGTCACCCTCGGCCTAGGCAGTCGGTGACCGCTGCGGCAGCTCGCAGGACTGTCGCGTCCGCCCACCGAGCACCCATGATCTGCAGGCCCACGGGCAGGCCAGAGCGTCCCGGGCCGATGGGCACCGAGACGGCCGGGAGGCCGACAAGGTTGGCGGGCAGGGCAAGCGCGCACCATGCATCGTACGACTCGGGCACCGCCACGCCGTTGATAGTGGATGGCGCGAGGCGGCCGAGCTCGAACGCCGTGACCGGCATCGTGGGAGTCAGCAATACGTCGTAGTCCTGGAAGAAGCCAAGCCAGGTGGTGGCGTATCGGGCCCGTGCCTCCTGGGCATCGAGGTATTCCCCCGCCGACATCCGCTGGCCTGCGTGGACAATCGCGGCGGCATCGGCTCCGACGAGATCGGGGCACGCGGTCAGCAGCGGGCCCTCGGAAGCCCAGCCTTCAGCGAGCGCGATCGGATCCCACAACGGGCTCGGGTCCCGCGGCGCGGGGTGTGCCTCAACCAGCACGGCGCCGCTGTCAGCGATGCGCGCGATAGCCTGGTCGAAGCCAGCGCGAACGTCCGGGTCGAGTTCGGCAAAGCCCAGGTCGGCAGAGAAAGCGATGCGCCGTCCGGACCAGCCTGGCTCGTCCAGTGCTCCGAGGTAGTCGCCCGACGGTGACGGATAGGTCAGCGGGTCGGATGACGACGGCCCGGCCATGACCGTGGCGGCCAGCGCGAGATCGCGGACGCCAGTGGCGATCGGACCGGTAACCGACAGCGTCGGCCAGCCCCGGAAGCCCGGCATCGTCGGGATCAGCCCGAACGTGGGTTTGAGGCCCGTGGTACCGCAGAACGCCGACGGGATGCGTATGGATCCGCCGCCGTCGGTCCCGATCGCGAGCGGCACCATGCCGCTCGCAACCGATGCCGCCGCACCTCCGCTGGAACCGCCCGCGGTGCGGCTGGGATCGCGCGGGTTTCGCGTCTCGCCCCAAAGGTCATTGCTGGTGACGCCGCGATAGCAGAACTCAGGATTGTTGGTCTTTCCGACGATGATCGCGCCGGCTTCGACGAGCCGGGCGACGCACGCACAGTCCTCGGCGGCGACGAAGCCCGCGAGCGAACGTGAGCCGTTGGTGGCCGGCAGACCGCGCACCCAGATGTGATCTTTCACCGAGATCGGGACCCCGGCCAGGAGCCCCGGCCGCTCGCCCCGATCCACCTCGGCGGCCCGCGCCATGGCCGTCTCCGCAGCGACCACCGTGAAGGCGTTGAGCCCGGCATCAAGCTCGGCGATCCGCGCGAGCGCCGCGGAGATGACATCGACCGCGGCGAGCTCGCCGGAGCGGATCCCGGCCGCCGTCGACCACGCTGTTCGGATCACGGGTCAGGGAAGCCTGTGCTCCGCCGCAGCCCTCTCGAGCTCAGCGGCCTCGGCCTGGGCCATGCGGGTCTCGGCCGCCAAATCGATCGGACGGCTGACGACGTAGTACAGGATCCTCGCAATCGGCGGGCCGATGAAGAACCAGATGACGCAGGGAAATGAAAGACCGCCTCGGCAATTCCGCATTAACCTCCAAGAACCCACTCTGCCATCGTACGAGGCGCGGAACGGGGCCGGGCATCATCGGCATGCCGGCTGACACCCAGTAACCGGCCAGATCGCCGGCCAGGCATTAACCCACTTGTTGGCTAGCGCTCGAGCAGCCCCGGATGGCGGCTCAGGCGAGCAGGTAGCGGCGGGACAGCGGCGGCCTGCGGCACGAAGGTCACCGACAGTTCCGGCCGGCCGGCGCGTTGGACCGTGGATGGCGTATGGCTTGCGTGGTCCTCGCGCCTTTACCACCGCTTCCTCGACCGATGTACCGGATAACGTGCCCGAGTCACACACCGCTGCGCGCCCGTTCCCAGGTCCTCGCCAGGCATCGCAGTCTGAGGTACCGGATAAGCAGTCTGATGTACCGGACAACAGGCCATTATCCCTGATCAGAACTCAACTAGGCGCACCTGAAGCCGGTATCCGGCCTGCGTCTGATGCAGCGGGCCGGTAACCATCAGCGGCCGAGCGCCGACGGCTCCCGCCGAGCGGCTGAGCGTGTCGTACGCGCCCGCCTCGGCCGGTTCGGCCGCCTGCGGGCCTTGCGCTGCCGTATCCCACTGGATCTTCCCTCCCGGGTCAAGGGGAACCAGTTCAACTGGAGGCCTGCGGCCTTCGCCGGCCAGCACGAACACATCGTTCCGCGCCTCGATGGTGCCCGTGAGGGTCACCTCGACCCCGCGCAGCTCATAGGTCTGGTGGACCATCCGCCGGAATTGATCATCCCAGTGATCCAGTGCAGGCAGCCCATCGTCTTCCAGGTAGACAGTCGCTGTTGAGCTGTCCCCATCGGGGATTGGATCCACATACTGCACCCCCTCAAGGCTGCGCAGCGCCTCGTTCGCGCCTCCCCAGCAGGCCGCGATGCCATACGGGCAGATTCCCGTGATCCCGGCCACGACGCGGGTGCCGCTGGCCGCGGCGCGTACCGTGGCCCGC
>Ga0187879_10000981_pt1 | contig 19287 bp, 18 predicted proteins | sample June2016WEW_19_1_FD_132423 | JGI IMG/M metagenome (GOLD analysis project Ga0187879, IMG submission 132423) | Peatland microbial communities from SPRUCE experiment site at the Marcell Experimental Forest, Minnesota, USA - June2016WEW_19_10 | ecosystem: Environmental > Terrestrial > Soil >... | reverse complement strand
TCAGCTTCCCAAGCTGAGAACGCGGGTTCGATTCCCGTCGCCCGCTCCGACAATGTTCCTAGTAGACGCCGGGACGCCGGCGGGTCGCCGCTGTCGCCACCGTCCTTCAGCGGTGCTGCAGGCGCACCTCGGAGGCGTCCCGCAGGGCGTCGCCGATGAAGTTGAAGGCCACCACCGTTAGGACGATGAGGATGCCGGCCGGGTACACCTGCCACCAGTAGCCGTCGTAGACGTAGGTGATGCCGGCCGAGAGCATGCCGCCCCACGTGGCGGCCGGTGGCGACAGGCCGAAGCCGAGGTAGCTGAGGAGCGCGAGGGCGAGGATGGCGTCGGCCACCTGGAAGGTGGCGTTCACGATGAGGGTCCCGATGGCGTTTGGGAGGATGTGGCGGAAGACAACGCGCCGCCGGCTCCCTCCCATCACCTTGACGGCCTGCACGTACTCGCGGGTGCGCAGCGAGAGCGTCTCGCCGCGCGAGAGGCGGGCGGGCACGAGCCAGGAGAAGATCGAGAGGACGAAGATGATCAAGAGCAACGTGGGGCGAATGACGCTGGCGAGGAAGAGGAAGAAGAAAAGGCCAGGCACCGCCAGCATGCCGTCGACGAATCGCATCATGAGGGCGTCGACGATCCCGCCGGCATAGCCGGCGATCGCCCCCCAGACGGCCCCGAACGTAGATGCGAGGAGGGCGACCGAGAGCCCGACCTCGAGGGAGCTCTGGCCACCGAGCATCAAGCGCCCGAGGATGTCGCGCCCGGAGTCGTCCGTGCCGAGCGGCCAGCCGTTTCCAGGCGGCATGTTGGTGTCGAGCAGGCGTGTGTTGAGCGTGTCCGAGTGGTAGAAGACCGGGCCGAGGAAGCAGAAGCCCGCCATGATTACGATGAGGGTGGTCCCGGCGACGGCGAGCCGGTTCTCGACGAAGGTGCGGGCAAAGAGCCGGAGGACCGAGCCGCCGAGTTCGCCACCCGCCTCGCCCCCTTCGGGCACGGGCTTCCCGCCCGGGCGGACCGCCGCCAAGAGGTCCGCCGTCGCCGGCTCAGTCATAACGGACCCTCGGGTCCAAGATGGCATATCCGACGTCTGCCAGGAGGTTGCCGAGGACGGTGGCGACGCCGATGAGGAGGATGACCCCGAGCTCGACGGGGTAGTCCTGCTCGCCGACTGCGGTGTAGAAGGCCAGGCCGATGCCCTGCAGGTTGAAGATCTGCTCGACGATCAACCCGGCCGTGAAGATGAGCGGGAGGGAGAGGCCGACGAGCGTGACGATGGAGATGAGGGAGTTCGGCAGCACGTGGCGATAGCGGACGGCCCGCTCCGACAGCCCCTTCGCACGGGCGGTGCGGACGTAGTCCTGGGCGAGGGTCTCGATGACGGAGGAGCGCATGTAGCGGCTGAACCAGGCGACGTTGACGAGCACGAGGGTGAGCACTGGCAGGACGAGGCCCGACGGGTGGGCGAGCATGTCGAGGGCCGACGATGTCTGCGGCGCCTCTGCCGGGAACCACCGAAGGTCGACGGCCAGCCAGCCGACGAGGAGGAGGCCGAGCCAGAACGAGGGCATCGAGTAGAGAAGGAAGGAGACCGCCGTCGCCCCGTAGTCGAAGGCGTGGTTTCGGTGGGCCGCCTGATGGAGCCCGACGGGGATGGCGATGAGCAGGCTGATGATGAGCGCCGGCACGACGAGGACGATGTCGTTGGGGACGTCGTTCTTTATGAGCGAGAGGACGCTCTCGTTCAACTTGTAGGAGAAGCCGAGGTTTCCGTGCAGCAGGCGCCAGAGGTAGTCGAGGTACTGAATCGGTACCGCCCGGTTGAGCCCGTTCGCCGCCTCGAATGCCCGCAGTTCTGCGGGGCTGGCGTGCAGCCCGAGGATGGCCCGGGCGGGGTTGCCCGGGAGGAGGTGCTGGAGGATGAAGACGATGATCGTGACGATGAGCACGACCACGATCGCCTGCACTAAGCGGCCGAGGATGAATCGGATCACACTCGATGTCTCGGGATCTCATAGCTCCACGTGCGCCGCCGCCTCCGCTGGCCGCCGTCGTAGAGCTCGCGGCGGAAGCGGTAGCGGTACTCACCCCCTTCGCTCTCGAGGCGAGTGGCGATCCGCCAAGTGAGGCGGCGCCCGGAGACGGTGACGTCCATCACCGCCTCCCCCTCGGCCGACGCATCGATCTCGGGCTGGCCGCTGACGGCGTAGTCGAGGCGTGCGAGGGAGTCGATGCGGGCAAAGCCCAGATCGGCCTCGCCGTGCGTCGACCACGTGAAGCTCGCCTGCCCGTTTCTCTCCTGAAGATCCCAGACGGGCACGGGGCGGAGGTAGCCCGCGGCGCTCCCGAGAGCGTCCTCGGCTGGCGGCACCTCCGGGGGAGCACCCTCGCGGCCCCAGCCCGCCGGCGGGACCGGCAGGACGAGGGTCGCCTTCGAGAGCGACAGCTCGAGCGGGCCGCTCCGGCGGGCGGGCCAGAACATCGGCCAGAGGGCGGTGGAGAGCCCGAGGCGGAGGCGGTGCCCCGGGGCGAAGCGCCACGACGTCCAATGCAGGGCCAGCTCCACCTCGGCCTCTCCCTCGGCCAGGGCAAGGCCGGCGCCGGTGACGAGGGTGACCGATCCCTCTGGCGAGACGTCCTCCAAGCGGGCGAAGAGGTGCACGCCCCCGGGCGAGGAGAGGCGGGCGCGCAGGCGGGGAGCGCCGAGGGTTTCGAGCATGTCGGCCAGCTCACCCGAGTCGAAGACGGCACAGTCGGCGTCGAGGGGGGCCTGGTCGAAGGCGACGTCGCCCCACCAGTGCCCGACCTCGCTACCGATCCAGGGGGGCGAGTCGATGACGACGGCCTCGGCGGCGGCCCCGCCGCCACCCGCCTCGACGAGGGCCCCGGGGGCGAGCCGATAGGCGGCCTCCGTCATACCGGGGAGCGGCCAGGCCTCGAGGGCGCGCCAGCTGCCCGGGATGGAGTCGCAGGCCGGCGCCGGCGGGTGCCAGTCGCGGGCGAAGAGCTGCACCCGGCGCCACCGCTCTGGCGGCGCCTCGCTCTCGCCGACCCTGAGCCACCGGTCCCACCAGTCGCACGCCTGGGCGATCCAGTCCGCCGGCGCCCCCGGGCCGCCCATGTTGGGGACGGTGTGGCTCCACGGCCCGACGCATGCCTGCACGGGCACCTCGAGGTGGTCGAGGAGGCGGAAGACGCACTCGTGGTAGCCGTCGTACCAGCCGCCGACGAGGAAGACCGGGCAGGCGATCCGCTCCCAGCGGGGAGCGAGGGAGCGCTCCCGCCAGAAGCCGTCGTTCGTCTGGTGGGCCAGCCAGCGCCCCATCCAGGGAGGCTGGTCGAAGCGATCCTGCAGCACCGTTTCGCTCAAATCGAACTCCGGCCCCGGCCCGATGCTGTTCAGCAAGTCGATCGAGAGCTCGTAGAGGTCGTAGTGCAGGAGGCCGTCGATGAAGTGGATGTCGCTGGCGAAGAGCTCGTCGGACGGGTGGAGGGCGATGCAGGCCTTCAGGGCGGGCGGGCGGCGGGCGGCCACGAGGAGGGCATTGATGGCGCTCCAGGAGATCCCCCACATCCCGACCGATCCGTTGCACCAGGGCTGCGCCGCCAGCCAGGCGATGACGGCGACGGCGTCGGTGATCTCGATCTCCGAGTACTCCGACGGCGGGGTGCTCCCCCGGCTGCGCCCGGTGCCGCGCACGTCCAGGCGGGCGGTGGCAAAGCCTCGGGCGTTCAGGCCCTCGTAAAGGCCCGAGCCACGGAACGAGAAGAGGTCGTCCTTGCGGTAGGGGTGGCAGTCGAGCACGACCGGCGCCGGCTCCTCGCCGGAGTGGGCGCTGGCGGGGATGCGGAGCCCGACGGAGAGGCTGACGCCTTCGGCCATCTCCACCATCGCCTCCCTCTCGATCACGGGCGAGGCGTCCTGGCCGGCGTCGCCCATCAGGTGGGCGTGGCCGGTCGGCTCACGACACGAACCTCCAGGACTCCGGGGTGATGTTCAGCTGCGGCTGCTGTGGGTTCCAGCCCTCGAGATGTTTGTCGACAGCCGACACCTGTAGGAGGATCTCGGGCATCCACAGCAGCGGGAGCTGTTCGCCGAGGTAGTTCTCGTACTGGTAGACGCTCGCCGCGCCGGCCGAGCCGGTGTACATCGCCTTCAGATTTGCATCGTTCGTCGCGTCGGAGTAGCCGCCTGCGTTGGAGACGCCGCCCGTCTCGAGGAGGCTCCCGAGCTCGGGGATGTTGTAGGTCGGCTCGAAGCCCCACCCACCCCCGTCATAGATCATCTCCCACGGGCACGCCTTGCCGGGCGTGCAGGGGAAATAGATGGAGAAGAGCGAGTCAAGCGAGTCGGCTGAGAGCTGCATCTGAATGCCGACGCTCTGGAACGACGTCTGCAGGGCCTCCGCCTGCTCGAGGACGGACTGGTTGCCGCTGATGTAGATGAGCTGCAGCTTGAGGGGAGTGCCCGCCTTGATGCCGGTGCCGCACTCGTTGGCGGCCGTGCCCGGGCGGACGCAGGTGGTCGTGCCGCCCGTCTTCACGCTCCAGCCGTGCGCCGTCAGGAGGCTGACGGCGTCGCTCGTCGAGTAGGGGTACCAGCCGGTCTTCTCCTGCGGGGAGACCCACTGCGAGGCCGGCTCGAGTGGCACGGGGCCGTTCGTCGGGTAGCCGTTCCCGGCCATCGTCGCCTTGATCAGCCCCGGCTGGTCCACGAGGTGCTGGAGCGCCTGGCGGACGTAGAGCTGCTTGAAGATCGGCCCTACGGTCGGGTTGGTGAAGTTGAACGACACGAAGTTGATGTTCCACTGCACCCACGGCTGCACGACGAGACCCTGGGCCTCGAGCGAGCCCACCTGCGGCTCGTCAGCCGGTGGGACATAGCCGTAGGTGATGTTGCCGGAGCGGAGCTGGTTGTACTCGGCCGTATCGCTCGTGAAGGTTTGCAGCTCGAACTCGGAGATGGTCGGCTTCGGGCTGCCCGACCAGTGCTTGTTGGGCGCGAAGACGGCGTCGAAGTTGGAGGCGTCATAGGAGCTGAGCGTGAACGGGCCGTCGACGACCTTCCAGAGGGGGTTGGAGGCGTACGTCGTGAGCTTCGAGTTCTGGGCCGAGAGGAAACTGAAGACCTTCGTCGCCCCGACCCTCGTGTCGTCGTAGTTGCCGACAGGGCCGGTGGCGGACGTGCGGTCCCAGGCTTGCTGCGGGATCGGGATGATCTGCGAGAGCTCGTTCAGCACCCAGTCCGGGTTGTAGTGGCCCTTCATCACGAGCACGAACGAGTGGGCAGTCGGGTAGTTGGTCGAGACTATGTTGTCGGGGAACTCGCCGGGGATGTAGTCCCACCACTGCAACTTGTTCGCCTCAAGGAGGTTGATCCAGAACTCGACGTCGCGGCTCGTCACGGGCGTGCCGTCGGACCAGTTGTAGGACTTGAGGGAGATGGAGATCTCCGTATTGGCGCCGTCCGCGGTGACGACGGGGGGGTCGCCGAGGCTCTCGGCGTAATTCACGCCCACGGTTCCAGGACCGCCCATCCAGTAGAGGGGTCGCCAGAGGAGGAACTGGAAGTCGTTGATGTTCGTCTGCGTGGCGTAGTCGGCGCTCACGAGCGGCAGGATGAAGTTGGGGGGAGCCCCCTGCGTGGCGGCGAAAACGACGTGGCCGCCGGGCTCCACCTTGGAGCTCGGGACCGTGCTCGTCGTGCCGCTCGAGCTCGAGGCGCACGCCGCCAACAGGAGGGAGGCGACGAGGAGGCCGACGGCGAGTCGGCCGCCTCTCCAGCTCTCGGCTCCTCCCCCACGAGCGAAGGTACGAGCATGTCTCGAGCGCCCACGTGCCATGATTTCCCCCGTTTGTCCAGCAGGTTGGATCGCTGTTTCAGCCCGAGTCTGACCCTAGAGAGTCGCCTCGTCAATGTCACCCGCGTGCGGGGTCGGGGCGAGTACTGCGATGTCCCGTCCGGCAAGGGGCGCAAGGAGGCCAGGGTGGGCAACGTCGGGGCGAGCGATCGTTGCACCGCACCGGCGGTGGTGCTGGCGGCATGGGTCCTCGCCGCCCTCGCCGCCCATGACGGCAGCGCCACCCTCGACGAGCTGACGGACGCCGTGCGCGAGCCGGGAGCTCCGTCCACCGTGTGCTGACGACCCGCCTCGCCCAGGACCTCGTCCGGCGAGCCGGCAGCCGCTCCGGCTACCGATTCGGGCCGAAGATCATGGCATGGGGGGCCGCTTTCCTGCGCGAGGTCGATCTCCTCGACGAGTTCCGAAACGTCGCCGGCCCGATCGTCAGGCGGATCAACGAGACGATGCAGCTGGCGGTGATGGACTGGTCGGACGCTGTCTTCGTCGCCCACATCGACTCCCGCCGGCGCGTGCGACTCGTCGCCGAAGTCGGTCGCAGGGTCCCTGCCCATGCATCGGCCGTCGGCAAGGCACTGCTGGCTTTCTCGTCTCCCGAGTTTCTCGAGTGCTACCGCAGCCGTCCCTTCGAGCGGCTCACGACGCACACGGTCGTCTCCTTCGACGAGCTCGCCGAGCAATTGGCGGCCGTGCGCCGGCGGGGCTGGGCGGAGGCCTTCCAGGAGACGGACGAGAGCCTCTGCTGCCTGCGGCGCCCGTCAGCCGCCACGACGGGGAGGTCGTGGCGGCCGTAAGCATCTGCGTGCCCGAACCGTCGCTCCGAGACTCGTACCGCCGCCGCCTCGGGAGCAACCTCCTGCAGGGCTGCGCCGAGCTGTCGAGCCGCCTCGGCACCGCCCGTGCCGGGCCGGCCTTGAGCAGCGGGTCACGAGCTGCCCTTGCGAAGGGGTGAGCTGAGAACGCGGGTCCGATTCTCGTCGCCCGCTCCGAAGAGGTTCCTGCCCAGGAAGGGCTGGGCGCGCCGGGCACTGCCGCTGGGTTCATTTACCGGCGGTCACGGCCTTCAGTTCGCCGAGAGATTCTCGGGTGATCACGTTGACCCCTCCCGACCGGGTTCCCCTCCCCGTCCACCTGACCGGCCGATTGGGTTTGGAGGAGAGCCGACGGCCGGGCGCTCTCAGCGAACGACGACGACCGGGAGAGTCGACAGATGCAGCACCTTGTGGGTGACGCTGCCGATGACGAGACCCTCGAGCGCGGTCACGCCCCTCGAGCCGAGGACGATTACCGAGGCGCCAAAGTTCTGGGCCTCGTCGATGATCTCGGCGGCTATCCGACCGTTGTGTGAGTTGCGCACGTCGCCCGAGGCGGTGATGCCCCGATCGGTGAGGCTCTTCACGGCCTCGTCGAGGTAGGTCTGCGCCCGCTGGGTCGGCTCGACCTCAGTCAACGGCCCTCCCATGCCGAGCGGCACCTCGCGGACGTGAAGTACACGGACCTCGCCTTTCGACATCTCTGCGAGGTCGCCGGCCGTGGCGAGCGCCTTCTTGGAGTGGTCGGACTCGTCGAGCGCGACCAAGATCTTCTCGAACATCGAGGCCCCCTTTCGTCCCCAATCTGGGCTGGCTCAAAATGTAGCCGTCATTCGGCGGCCGTGATCGGTCCTCGGGTGAGGCGGGGCCGAGCGAAGCTTCTCGCCGGCGGTTCGCGTGGTCTAAATCCTTCGCGATGGGAGAAGGTGGGTGCGCTGTCCGTCGTGGTCGAAGATGCCCAGTATCTCCGCCGGACCGCCGTGAGCCCCGAAGGCGTGGGGAATCATGGTGGAGAATTCGGCCGCTTGACCGGCATGGACGAGGATGGTCCGTTCTCCCAGTAGCAAGACGATGGTTCCTGCCAAAACCGTGAACCAGTCCTTCCCAGGGTGGACCTCCAACTCGACATTGCCGCGCCGGGGTTCCGCACTGGTGATGCGCATTTTGCACACGGTGACGCCGTGCGGCCCAGGCTCACGGCTCAGCACCCAGGTAGTCATGCCCCGTGTTTCGTCGCGCTGCGGTCTAATCACCACGTCGTCGTCTGTGGCGGACTCCACCAGCTGGTCGAGGGTCGCTCCGAGGGCCCGGGCGATCGAACTCAGCTGGTCGAGGCTGATCCGCCGGTGGCCCGTTTCGATACGGCTGAGAGAGGAGGGACTCAGATAGCAGCGCCGGGCGAGATCGTCGAGTGACCAGCCCAGGGCAGTGCGCAACCCCTTGATCCGCTTGCGGACCAGCGTGTCGAGGTCGCCCTCTTGCGTCATACGCAGGATTATATGCCAATAGCGCATGACAGCCCTAATGTGAAGGCATGGCAGGCCATCACCATCCTCATGACCAGCACGAGCGCCACTCCGCAACCGAGCCCGACGAAGCGGCAATGGCCGAGCTCCTGGACCTGGACGGGGAAGTCCTGCACTCATACCTGTGCGAAGTGACCGCTTGGATCCACGAGCTAGCTGCCGACCTATCTCCCCGACGAATCCTCGACCTCGGCAGCGGCACCGGTACGGGCGCCTTCGCCTTGCTCGAGCGCTTCGCACGGGCCAACGCGATTGCCGTAGACATCTCCACGTACCTGCTGGGCCACCTCAGAGACAACGCCCGATCTCTCGGGGTAGCCGACCGCATCGACACCGTCCAGGCGGACCTCAACACAGCGTGGCCCTCCATCGACACCGTCGACCTGGCTTGGGCGTCCTCGTCCCTCCACCACATGGCAGACCCCGATCGGGTGCTGAGCGAGGTCTTCGCCCACCTCCGCGCCGGCGGTCTCCTCTTCGTGGCAGAGATGGACTCGTTCCCGAGGTTTCTGCCCGACGACCTCGGCCTCGGCCATCCGGGGCTCGAAAGGCGCCTTTATGCCGCCCTGGCCGAGAGGCAAGCGATCGAAGTACCGCATCTCGGATCGGACTGGGGTTCACGTCTCTCCAAGGCTGGGTTCATCGTCGAGTCGGAGCGGCCCTTCGTCATCGACTTGGCGCCGCCGCTCCCACCGTCGACCGGCCGGTACGCCCAGGCATCCCTCAGACGCCTCCGGTCCAACCTCCATGATCTGATGAGCGCCGACGATCAGGCCACCCTTGACACCATCATCGAAAGCAACCGGCCCGACGGCATCCTGCAACGCGACGACCTCACCGTCCGCACTGCGAGGACCGTGTGGGCGGCCAGGCGTCCGTCGAATGCCTGACGAGCGACGACACTTTGAGGCGCCCCTAATTGGCGCAGCCGGACTGTCACGGGGTCATGTGCTGCCAGGCACTGTGCGCGAGGTTGGCTCGTCACGCACGTCTTGTCAGCCACGCTGCGAACTGCTCGCTTGAACGAACTCCGTCTTCGAGCACGGCGCGGTAGATGTCGTAACTCGAGACAGTCTTCCCATACTCGGCCCGCTCGACCCATTCCGACTTGATGGCGAGGATGGCATCACGGCTTGCTTCGGTGAGGAGGGTCTCGGAAGTCCGAAGATGCTCGAGGTCCGGCTGGCGCTCGGGTTCATCGACGAACCAAATGTCGAGGGTCCAGTCCCCGCCCAATGACCGGTACACCGGACCGAGATAGAGGCCATCCGGATACCGGGGGTCAGTGTTCCAGGCGTGGGTGTCGTTTCGAAACAGCACGCGGTGGATGCGCGGGTGGCTTGCGAGTGCGCTGGCAATGACAGTGACAGGCGCGATCTCGAGTGTGTCGCAGATCACGGTCACATCGATGTCACGTTGCACCATGAGCCCGAGGGCGGAGGCTCCGGTTCGGACTGGATGGCCGACCGCAGCGAGCAGCTGGACGAGTTCAAGGTCTCCGAGGACCTCATCGGCCTCGCGCTGGAGTGCTGCCTGCCGTCTTCTCAAGTCGAAGATGTTGGCGGCCATTTTCAACAGTCTTGTCCTCGTCGCTCGGAATGCCGGGACGCGCCCGAGACCGGCGGGTCACGAGGGCAGATTCTGGCCCGGCCAGTTCTGCGCCGGACCGCGTGCAGCCGAAGGACCGGGCCTCACTCGAACAAGGGCGATGCCATCCGCTCGTACAGCAACCTGATCCAGCCGCCTTCGGTGGTCACACCGGGCACCGCCCGCAGCACGACGTCGGAGTGCTGGCATCGGGCGCCGTAGGCGCACTGGAGCAGGTTGGCCGCATCGAGAAGGCCCCGCTCCAGCGGGTCGAACGGTCTATCCCTGCTCTCCTCGTACTCGCGGACGAAGACGCGCATCTCGACGGGGGAGGGGAGGGCGGCGCCACGGCGCCAGTCGGCACAGAACTGAGCCGCCGCCGCGCCGACTATCACCGGCTCGGGCGAGAGCGCCAAAGAGTCCCAGTCGTATACCGCCGCCCATCGGTCTCCGTCGAAGCCCAGGTTGCCGGCGCACCAATCCAGGTGACCGACGACAGGCTGCAGGTCGAATCCCTGGATGCGACCGCGGGCATCGCGTGCCAGCTCGTCGATCCATTCTGCGCCGAGCGAGCTGGATGCGAAATCGAAGCGCAGGTCATGGGGCTCGGGCCACTGCGTGTCGTCGGGCTGAAAGAGGGCCGGTTGCCCGAGCTGGGTCAGTCCTCGCAGCGGACGCGCCGCAACGACAAACGAACAGAGGCCTTCTGCGATGGCTCGGCGGATCGTCGGGTGGTGACCGTCGCCCGGCTCTCCGCGTCGCATCTCCTCCACCGTGGCGACGCCAGCGCGGAGCGACTCCGGCGCCAGCAGCGGCCTCGGGGCAGGGAAGCCTCCGAGAGCCAAGTGCTCCTGCACCCTCTGCACCGCCGAGAGTTGGCCGACTGATGCACGCCAGCGGTGGACCTTGATAACGACTTCACGGCCGTCTGAGAGCAGCACACCCGCCACGATGCCGGTGCCGCGGCGGTAGAAGATGGCGGCTCCGACCGGCGCGAGCCGGGCAGACAGGAAGCCGCTCAGGAGCGCTGCGATCTCGTCGGGATCGTCGCTGCCGAGGGCGGCGAGCTCGAGATCGAAGTCGTCGCCGCTCGTCGCTTCCCGGACAAGGTGAGCAAGAGGTGGCACGAGCGCCATCTTCTCGCACGGCGAGTGAGGATGCCGTCGGGGTTGGGGGTGAGGACCGCGCTGGCTCAGGCGTCTCGGCGCACGAGCAGAATGCCGCCGATGACGAGGGAGGCTGCCGAGTAGCCGGCGAGCACGAGAAGACCGGCCCCGGGAGCCAAGGTGAGCGGACCACGATGGAGCAACAGGACGGACTGGCCGATGTGAGTCGGGAGGTAGGGCAGGACCTTGTTCGCTATTGATGACGGAAGCGCCTGAACGATGATCGGAAGGACGAGCAGCACGCCGATGAAGGCGCTGATCGCTCCCGCCGTGTGCCGGATGATCGTGGCGAGCCCGAGTGCGAACAACCCCAGCAGGAAGATGTAGAGACCACTTCCCGCCACGGCGCGGAGCGCACTGGGGCTGCCGATCGTCGTATGGATTGCCGGCGCGGTGAGTAGTGCTTGGCCGAGGAAGAACGCCATGAAGGCCACGACCTCCGAGACCACGAGCGTGACGACCCCGAAGACCACCGCCTTGGCTACGAGCACGAGGGGCCGTCGCGGTGCGGCGGAGAGCGTCGCTCGGATCGTGCCGGTGCCGTACTCGGCGCTCATGATCAGCACACCGAGAATGCCGATCGTGAACTGCGCGACGAAGACGCCGATCAGACTCAGGCTGGTCGCGTCGAAGCCAACCGCGTCCGAGCGTGTCCAGTGGAGACGCGTCTCGATACAGGCGATGGCGCTGAGTCCGATCGCGAGCACGACCGTGGCGCCGAGCGTCCACATCGTCGATCGGACGGTCCGCATCTTCGTCCACTCCGATCGGAGCAGTCCGGACATACGGTACCGGCCTGCCGGCAACACCTTGCCGACTCCTCTTGAGGCGTTGATAGCTGAGACACTCATGCTCCTGCTCCCTTCGAGCTGCCGACGGGTGACGTTGCCCCGTGATATTCGATGCTGTCCTCGGTGAGCTCCATGAAGGCCTCCTCGAGTGATGCGGACTGCGGAGAGAGCTCGTGAAGAACGACGGGAAGGCGGCCGGCGAGCTCGCCGATCTCGGTCTCATCCGTGCCGCGGACCGACAGCGAGCCGTCGTCCTCGAGGACGGTCGTGGCACCCTGGCGATCGAGAGCTGCCCGGAGCTTGGCCATCTCGGGCGAGCGGACGCGAACGAAGCGTTGCGAGCTCTGGGCGATGAGCTGCTCGGTCGGGACCTGGGTGATCAAACGGCCCTTGCCGATGATGATGACGTCGTCGGCGGTGAGCGCCATCTCGCTCATGAGGTGGCTCGAAACGAAAACCGTTCGCCCTTCGCGAGCGAGGTTCTTCAGGAGGTTTCGCACCCAACGGATACCATCGGGGTCGAGGCCGTTGACCGGTTCATCGAAGAGAAGTACCTCCGGATCGCCGAGGAGCGCTGCGGCGATGCCGAGCCTTTGCCCCATGCCCAGTGAGTACTTGCCAGCCCTCTGGCCGGCCACCGAGGTGAGCCCAACCGTGTCGAGTAGCTCGTCGACTCGGGCAAGCGAGATGTCGTTGGTCTCGGCGAGCATGCGAAGGTGGGCACGGGCACTGCGGCCCGGATGGATCGCCTTGGCTTCCAAGAGGGCTCCGACCTCGTGGAGTGGCCAGGGAAGGTCGTGATACCGCCGTCCGTTGACGGTGACGTGGCCGATGTTCGGGGCGTCGAGGCCCATGATCATCCGCATCGTCGTCGACTTGCCGGATCCGTTCGGGCCGAGGAACCCCGTCACGACGCCGGGCCGCACCTCAAAGCTGAGCTGGTCGACAGCCACTTTGGTCCCGTAGCGCTTGGTCAGGCCCTTGGCCTCGATCATCTCAGACTCCGAATCATGGGGAGGCCCTCCTTGGGCGAGCGAGCCGGACAACAGTTCGACTGAGACGATGGTCGCACTAACGGCCCTCCGGGTCGTCAGCCTGGGGCCGCTTTGTCGCCTACCACCGGGGTTGTAGCCAGCCGCTGCTGGCGCCAGATCGCCTACACCCGTGGGCGTACGAGCGAACCTGATCCGGGCTGATGACGGACGACCCGCCGCTCAGTAGGGTCCTTTGCATGGGCGCATCGGATCGAATGGCGCCAACGCCACGTCCTCCGCTGCTCCTTCGCGTCACACCGAGGCGACTGCAGGCCATCGACGCCGGGCTTGCCGTGCTCTTGCTGCTCACGACCGTCCACTACGCCATCGGCTTCGGCCGAGAGAATCGCTCCCCGGAGGCGTTCGTGCTCGCCGTCGTCGCGGGCTTGTCGATCGTCATCCGACGTCGAAGCCCAATGACAGCGCTCGTTCTCATGACGATCTCCGTCTCCATTGCCACTGCGCTGAGCGAAAGCTGGGCGGGCGACCCGCTCGTCGCCATTCCGATCTATCAGGTGGCGTCCGCGTACGGACGCCGGCAGTCGCTGCCGGCGTTCATCGTCTCGGGCACGGCACTCTCGATCGCCTCGGCCGTCGCCACCGCCGCACAGCGGCTGGGCGGTGCGTATTTCGTCGTCGTCGTGGGCGTCGCAGCCTGGTTCGTGGGCGACAGCGTTCGAGTCCGGCGCACCTACATCGCAGGGCTGGCCGAGCAGGCAGCCCAGCGTCAGCGCGAGGTGGTCGAGCGCGCCCAGCGCTCTGTGGCCGAGGAGCGTCTCCAGATCGCCCGTGAGCTGCATGACGTCGTGGCGCACAGTTTGAGCGTGATCGCCGTGCAGTCCGGCGTCGGCCATCATGTGATCGACGAGCAACCCGACGAGGCAAAGAAGGCGCTTGCCGCCATCGAAGTCACGAGCAGGTCCGCCTTGGACGAATTGCGTCGCATGCTCGGAGTTCTTCGACGCGACGATCGCCAGCCGGCCTCCCTTGCCCCCGCACCCGGTGTGAGCGCTCTCGAACCTCTCGTGGAGCAGGTGCGGGCAGCCGGATTCGACGTCGACCTGGACGTCCAGGGCGTGACCGTCGGGGCGCTCTCACCAGCGGCAGAACTGTCCATCTACCGGATCGTTCAAGAGGCACTCACCAATGTCGTGAAGCATGCTGGGCCGGCAACGGTGCACGTCGAGATCCGCGACGAAGCGGACGCGCTCGTGCTGGAGGTGAGCGACGATGGCCATGGGCTGCCGCCTAACGGCGAACTGGCCGGCAGCGGACAGGAGACCCACCATGGCATCGTCGGCATGCGCGAGCGGGTCGCCCTTTTCGGTGGCTCGCTCACAGCCGAGATGCGACCTGAGGGCGGCTTTCGGGTGCTTGCCCGCTTTCCCTTCGAAGGCCTCTTGCCATCGTGATCAGCGTCGTCGTGGTAGACGATCAGGCGCTCGTCCGCGCTGGCTTCAGGGTCCTCGTCGACTCCTCGCCTGACCTCGAAGTGCTCGGGGAGGCCGCGGACGGGAAGGAGGCCGTACGCATGGTCCGGCAACTCCGACCCGAGGTCGTCCTCATGGACATTCGGATGCCAGTGATGGACGGCATCGAGGCAACGCGGCAGATCGTGGGAGCTCCGGAGGGAGCGCACACGCGAGTGCTGATCCTCACGACATTCGAGCTCGACGAGTACGTCTACGCGGCGTTGCGGGCAGGGGCGAGCGGGTTTCTCTTGAAGGACACACCGCCTGGCGACCTGCTCGATGCGATCCGGGTGATCGCGGCAGGCAACGCGCTCTTGGCTCCGAGCGTCACGCGGACGCTCATCGCCGAGTTCGCAGGGCGCGCTCCGCCCCTGTTGCGGAACGCCGACGTGCTCGGGACGATCACGCCCCGCGAGCGAGAGGTGCTCCTGCTCATCGCACGGGGGAGGTCGAATGGGGAGATCGCTGGCGAGCTTCATATGAGCAGCGCCACGGCCAAGACGCACGTGAGCCGCCTCTTGTCCAAGCTCGGCGCTAGAGATCGGGCCCAGCTCGTCGTGATCGCCTATGAGTCGGGCCTGGCGACAGGCCGGTGAGCGCCAAACTTTCGGTTCGACCTGACGGAGTCTTTCCTCACCTCATCGCTCGGAGCAGGCCTCCCGGCGGAGGGCGCACGGTCGCCGGGCCGGCTCAAGGTATGGCCTCGAGCGCCACCCGGTCCCATCCGGCCAGGTCAGCGGCCGCCTCGTAGGTGCTTTGGAAGAAGGCGAGGAGCATGGCGTCGGGATCTTCGGACGCTCGCACGTCGGCATACGGCAGGACGAACTCGCGGAGGCTGGTGTCGTAGGAGGCCGCGTGGGGCTCGACAGGCCAGTCGGCGAAGCCGTCGGGCTCGGGATAGACATAGGAGTAGAAGGAGCCCTCGGCGCTCCCGCCGGGCCAAAAGCCACAGCTGCTCACCTCATGGCTGTAGGCAAGCTGCATGACCCAGTCAGCGCAGTTGGGTGCGCCACCTGGATGCTTCGGGGCTGGCCTGCCCGAGAAGCGACTCGTCGCCAAGTCGATGGCGCCCCAGAAGAAGTGCACCGGGCTGGCCTTGCCGACAAAGCGCCCCCGGAACTGAGACATGACATGATGCGCCTGCAACAGTGCCAGCCAGAAGCGGTGCACCGCAGCAGCGTCGTAGGAGCAGTGGCGCTCGTCCTCGGCGAAGGCGATCGCCTCGGGCACCTCCACCGGGCGAGCCAGGACGGTCACCTTCACGCCGAGGCTGTCGAGGGCGGCCATGGTCGCCCCGTAGAAGTCGGCGACCGATCGCGGCTCGAGGGCGACCCGGCGGGTCTGGCCGTCGGAGGTTCGCAGGTCGAGGACATGATCGACGAAGTCGAACTCGATCTCGAGACCCCGGCTGCCGGTGTGCATCAGCGAGGTCGTCATTCCTCGGGCCGAGACGTAGAGCGGGACCTGCCACCAGTGGTTCATCATGGGTTCCAACGCGAGGCGAACCTTGCCGACGACCTGAGTCCACATGTGCAAGGTGTCGCGGGTGTCCTGCCACTGCGAGAGCGTCAGCTCGGGCCACCTCCCGGCGTCACCCGGGTCAGTGGCTGCGTGAGCGCTCACGGCGTCCGGCCCCGGCGCGCGCCCGCAGGGCCGAAGAACCGCAAGGCGGCGGACTGGTCTTCGGCGAACACAGTGATACCGACGATCATGTCGGCGACGTCGAACTTGATGAGGAAGAGGTGGCGCATCGTCATCAGCTGCCCTTCGGCGAGCATCGAGATATTGGCCAAAGCCGCCACATGATCCTCGCCCACCAGCCAGTCTTCCCACTTGGTGGCATTGAAGGTCCCCAATGTCCGGTCGTCGAGATTGATGAGGTGTTTCCTTACCTCTTCGGCACCGGAGAAGGTTCCGGCGAGGGCGTGATTTCCGAGAACGCGATAGGTCACGCTAGGAGAGAGCAGCTCGACCGCTTGGTCGATCTCGGCACGGCCGATGCGCATCAGGAACCGCTGCGCAGCCTCGAGACGCGTGGGATGGGCTGATGCAGTCATGTCTTCTCCCTAGGTGATGAGGGTGACTCCGATTCGGGCCGACTCCGCGCCACGGGAAAGCTCGAGCTCATATCCCGGTGTGTTCGGCCCGGATCGGATTGGGGTCGGGCACGTGTGGCATGAGGGCGTTCGGGGGCACGGTGCCGAGGCGACCGGCTTGGAAGTCCTCCAGTGCCTCCATGATCTCACTGCGTGTGTTCATCACGAAGGGTCCGTAGTGGGCGACGGGCTCCCCGATGGGCTCACCCCCGAGCACGAGGAGCTCGAGGTCGGCCGTGCCTGAGTCCTGGCGGTCGTCGGCCCGCACCGACATCCAGTCTCCGGGGCCGAAGGCGGCAAGTTGGCCGCGCTGCACGGGCCGGCCTTCGCTACCGACTCGGCCGCCTCCGGCCAGCACGTAGACGAGGGCATTGAAGCCGGCGTTCCAGACAAGCTCCAGCAGCGCCCCGGGCGACACCGTGGCGTGCATGAGCGCCATCGGCGTGTGCGTCGACCCCGGGCCGCGGTGCTCGCCAACCTCGCCGGCGATGACCCGCAGCAGGCATCCGCCGTCGGCGGAGGACAACAAGGCCACCTCGTCGGCTTCGAGGCCCTGGTAAGCGGGTGGAATCATCTTGTCCTTCGCCGGCAGGTTCACCCAGAGCTGGATGCCGTGGAAGAGCCCACCGGAAACCACGAGATCCTCGGGTGGCGTCTCGATGTGCAGAATGCCTCCACCTGCGGTCATCCATTGCGTGGCCCCGTCGGTGATGAGGCCACCGCCTCCCTGCGAGTCCTGGTGGGCGAAGGTCCCATCGATCATGTAGGTCACGGTCTCAAAGCCACGATGAGGGTGCCAGGGGGTTCCCTTCGGCTCCCCGGGGGCGTAGTCGACTTCGCCCATCTGGTCCATGTGCACGAAGGGGTCGAGGTCAGCCACGCTCATGCCGGCGAAGGCGCGGCGGACGGGGAAGCCCTCGCCCTCGAACCCGGACGGCGCCGTTGTCACCGACCGCACGGGACGTTCCCTCGTCAACGCCCGGTCCGGAACTGGGATTGTCGGCAGCGCCCGCAGGTCACTGACGGTCACAGCAGGCATGGCGCCCTCCCATCGATGTGTTCCACACGGTCGTTACTCCAACATTCTGCCAACTTCCAACGGAATCTTGTCCCGAGGACCGCTGACTCCGACCCCTCCTGTGACGCCGGCCCGTGCTGCTCAGGCGATGGCGATGATCGATCGCTGGAGCCCCTTGCGGGCCTCGTCGCCGAAGAACTTGGCGTCACCGAACCTGAGCACTCTGCCGTTGGCCTCCGCCAGCCAGTACCCGCCCGCGTCCGGGCTCGCGATCCCGATGATGTCGGTGGCGCCCCTGCAGCCCGAGCCCCTCCGGGTGCACGAGCCATGGACACGGGCGGTGCCGAACGCGAAAACCCGACCGTTCCTCGAAACCAGCCAGTAGCCGCTCCCACCGATGTTGGCGGCTCCGACGATGTCGGAGACGCCATTGCAGCCCGAGGCCCCTTGGGCACAGGAGCCGTGGTAGCGGGCGTCACCGAAGGAGTAGACGATGCCGTTCGCCCCGACCAGCCAGTACCCACCACCATCTGGGCTCACGATGGCCACGATGTCACTCACGTGGATGCCCCGGCCAGGCAGCGATCCGTGGGAGGTGGCGTCACCGAAGCGGTAGACGGCGCCGTCGGATCCGACCATCCAATAACCTCGGCCGTTCGGGGTGGCCGCCATGCCGACGATGTCGTTGACGTTCTCGCCGCGCTGAGGGAGCGAGCCGTAGAAGTGGGCGTTCCCGAAGCGGAAGATGCCACCATTCGACTCCACCAGCCAGTACCCCTTTGGGGAGTCGGCCATGCCGACGAAGTTGGAGAGGTCACGTCCGAGGCCAGGGACCGATCCCAAGTAGGGCACATGGAAGTCGAAGACACCGCCGTCGCTGGCGCCAAGGCGGTACCCGACGGCGAGGGCGCGGAACGACTCGCATGGCCCGGCGGACGGCAGGTAGTCGGCGTTCCCGCTGTAGGCGGCTCGGTAGGAGTAGTGGGCCGGCGAGAGCCCGGCGGTCCTGGCGGAGTCGGGAGCTCGGCCGCTCGAGAGCGTCACCGTCTGGGTGGAGGCAGGCTTGCCTGCGCAAGAGCCGTCTTCGAAGAGGCTGTAGGTGAGCGTGCCGGTCGGCGTGTAGCCGGCTACGCCCGTGACTTTGGCGGTGTCGTAGGCGGAGGCACCTTGATCCTCGTCACGCGACCACGGCCGGTGGGTGGCCGAGTTTCGGACCACGGTCGCCGTCGACGAGGCCGCTTTAATGACCGAGAACGGCTCGCACGGGCTTGCCGAGGAGTCATAGTTCGAGTCGCCCGCATAGGCGGCCGCGAAGCTGTAGGAGCCGTCGGTGAGGGCGCCGGTGGCACGCGAGTTGGGCACCGCGCCGTGCGTCAGGGTGACCGTGTCGGTAGAGGTGGCTCCGCCTGAGCAGGTCCTGTTTCCGAACAGGCTGTAGGTCACCGAACCGGTTGGGTCGAAACCCGTGATGCCCGTCACCGTGGCGGTGTCGTAGGCGGACGCTCCGATTACTTCCGTGCCGTTCCAGGGCGATCGGTGAGCGGCGTCGTAGACGAGGGTGGACATCGGGGCATGGGCGGGGGCGACGAAGAACTCCTCACAGGTGCTCGTCGATGCCAGGTAGTTCATGTCGCCGGAGTACGCAGCCTCGAAGCCGTACGTCCCGGCCGCTAACGGCGCAGTGCTGCTGGAGTCCGGCACGGCGCTACCGCTCAAGGTCACCGTCTGCGTCCTGGCCGCCTCCCCGCTGCAGGCGCCGTTGTCGTAGAGGTCGTAGGTCAGCGTCCCCGTTGGCGTGAACCCGCTCACGCCGCTCACGGAGGCGGTGTCGTAGGCCGAGGCGCCCGTGACCTCTGTGCCGTTCCACGGAGTCCCCTGCCCGGCGTCGTACACCACGGTGGCCGTGGCGGCGGGGGACTCGAGGACGGCGAAC
>Ga0187879_10000976_pt1 | contig 19408 bp, 20 predicted proteins | sample June2016WEW_19_1_FD_132423 | JGI IMG/M metagenome (GOLD analysis project Ga0187879, IMG submission 132423) | Peatland microbial communities from SPRUCE experiment site at the Marcell Experimental Forest, Minnesota, USA - June2016WEW_19_10 | ecosystem: Environmental > Terrestrial > Soil >... | reverse complement strand
CAGGGTCAAGCGTAATGGGGTCAAGCGTAATGGGGTCAGGCGTAATCATGGACCAGTCAACCAGGCAATTTCTGGCTCTGGCTGATAGTCCATTCGCGCGGCCAGATAAATCGGCCAATGACGAGGGCTCGTCGATGCATGATCGAGTATCTTTCCCGAGGACCGTCCCGGACACCTATGCGGCGATCCGCGATCTCGACGCGCTGATCGGGCGCAGCGGCCTGGAACCCGCGCTTGTCGAACTGGTGAAAATACGCGCCTCGCAGATCAATGGCTGCGCCTTTTGCCTCGACATGCATTCCAAGGACGCGCGCCGGCAGGGCGAGACCGAGCAGCGGTTGTATTTGCTGAATGCGTGGCGTGAGACGCCGTATTACTCTGACCGCGAACGCGCCGCTTTGGCCTGGACCGAGTGCCTGACCCGGCTCGCCACCGATGGTGCGCCCGATGCGGTGTATCAGACGTTGGAGGCGGCATTCACGCCGGTGGAAATTGCCGATCTCACCGCGCTCATCGGCATAAGCAATCTGTGGAACCGTATCGCCGTAGGCCTGCACAGACCCATGCCGAGGGCGGCATGACCGAGATACTTCGCCACGCCGAGACCAGTGCCGAAATCGCTGCCTGCTTCCCGGTGATGCATATGCTGCGCCCACACCTCACCAGCGCCGAGGAACTTGGCGTCAGGGTGCGCCGCCAGGCTGAGGCAGGGTATCGCATTCTGGCGGCGTGGCGGGACACCGAACCGGTTGGCCTCGCCGGCTACCGGCCTCAGGAGAACCTGATCCGCGGTCCGTTTTGCTACGTCGACGATCTGGTGGTGCGGGACGACCTGCGCCGCTCGGGCCTTGGTGCTCGGCTGCTGAAGGCGGTTGGGGCCGAGGCAAAGGCGCGCGGCCTGCCGCACCTTGTGCTCGACACCGGCCTCGATAACCTACTGGGTCAGCGGTTCTATTTTCGCTTTGGCATGCTGCCGGCGGCGCTACGTTTCGCGATGCGGCTGGATTGAACAATGAGCACCATTCTGCACCTCCGCTGCAGCCCGCGTGGCGCCGCTGCATTCAGCAGCCTGATGGCCGAGGAGGTGGTTGCCCGGCTGCGGCAGCACAATCCGGACACCAGACTGGTGTTCCGTGATCTGGCAGCCGATCCCCCGCCATTGGTCGACGCGGCTTTCAGCGCCGCAATCCTGGGCCCGCCGGGCGATGTGCCACCTGCGCTGGAGGCGTCCGAGGCGCTGATCCGGGAACTGGATGCCGCGGATATGCTGGTGATCGCCACGCCAATGCACAACTACGGTGTGCCGGCGGTGCTGAAGGCCTGGGTTGATCAGATTGTCCGTATCCATCGCACCTTCGCCAGCACGCCCGGCGGCAAGGTCGGCAGGTTGCGTGACCGGCCGGTGTGGCTCGTCGTTGCCTCCGGAGGTTGGTTCACCGGACCCAGTCCCGCTGGTGCGCCAGCCCAACCGGACTTCCTGACTGGGTATGTGCGGGCTGTGCTGAGCACGATCGGGATCAATGAGCTGCACATCCTGACGCTGGAGGGAGTGACCCGAGGCGCCGATATTGCCGAGGCCGCGTTTGCTCAGGCACGGGCAGCGCTCGATCGCGCGCTACCGCCTTGCGTGGGCGTTTCGGCGCATTGAGCATGACCGCATGGTCGTCCCGCGGCCTGCCAGATTGTCCATCGGATGGACATGGCAGGGCCGGAGGAGACGGTGGGTAAACTACGCGACGAGCCGGCTCTCTGCCGCAAACGTGCCCGTCCCGGGGGCCGGCACGCCTGGCTAAGGGTTTCCGGTCGCGCGACCGTTGGATAATCTCTGGCGCTCTTCATGCTGAATTAACCATTCATGGCGCTTCATGGAATCAGCTGCTTGCCGCCGCCGGCTCGCGCGCAATCGGGCGGAAGGACCGCCACGACGAACATGCAACCGACCGAACCGTGCCGGACGCCCCTCGCCGCGATGACAAATGAGCAGCGCGCGTGGCTGACCTGGCAGGCAATGGATCACTCCGACGACATTGTGCTACTGCTGGAACGCGCCAGTTCGGAGCACCGCCAGGCGGTAACGGTCATCGGCGGCAACGATGCCTTCCACCGTGCGACCGGTTACGACGAAGTACAAATTGCCGGCCAACCCATCGCGGCGCTGTTTCCCGACAAGGAACAGGTTGAGACGTTGACGGATACGATCCACCGGGATGGTTCCGCGCGCGCTGAGATGGCTTTACTGCGGGCCGACGGCAGCACGTTTGTCCTCGGCCTGCACGTGATGCCGGTGCCCGCTTCGGAAAGCTTCGCCACAGGCACTTGCTTTGTCGTACTGGGCCGCGACATCACCGGTGTCCTGGAAGCCCGCAACGTGCAGCTCGCCACCCAAAAACTGCTGGCGAAAGTGTTTATCAGCATCCAGGAGGCGGTCATCATCGTCGATACCGGCGACCGGATCGTGATGACCAATCCCTATGCCGATCAACTACTCGGCTACAAGCCGAACGCTTTGGCCGGCCGGCCCTCGCTTGACATCGTTGCGCTGCGCGATCGGGATCTGATCGCACTCAACCGCAAACAGCAAATGGCCGAAGGCGGCGACCTCAACTTCGACGTTCTGTTACTACTCGCCGATGGGTCCGAGCAGACGATGCGAGTCAGATCAGTGCTGGTTGAACGCGACGACCACAAGAAGTTCCGCCTCCTGACCCTCCGCCCGATCGCCGCATCGGCGACGCATACCACCAATGCCGGCCACATCAAGCTGGTTGGTCTGAACGAGGTACGCAATGCATTGGGCGGTCGCTGGTCGACGCTCGCAACCCGCGCCATGGCGACGGCAGAGGCGGTCATCAAGCGGCGCTGCGGCAAGGAGGACAGCTATTCCCAGGCGGACGATAGCAGTTTCCTGATCTGCTTTGGCGCGCTGGATGCCAACGAAGCAACGTTCCGCGCTGCGATGATCGGCCGCGAAATTCGCGATCGCCTGATTGGCCAATGCGACGACCCGGCTACTGCGCAGGTCCGCGCAATCGCTGCCTCGGTGACCTTACCCTGGCCGGAAGAGCAATCGATCCCCGTCCGGAACGCCACGTTACTGGCGGGCCTGGATGGACAATTGCAGCAGATCGAGCGAGACGCGAGAGCCACTCTGAAGGCGGCAGTGCTCGATGCGAGCTGCGAACTCGAGCCGGTTCAGAGCCGTCCCGCCGGTGAGGTGGTTGCCACCTGGGTGTGCCTGTCCGACGCCTTGGAACGCAAATTGCTGTGCGCCTGCGCGGCGTTGCCACGCGACGAGACAGAGGCATTCGACCTTGACGGCCTGCTGCTAGGCCTCGCGGCGAGACGGGCGGTCGCCGTCCTGGCGCGCGGTGCCTCGCATACGCTCCTGGTGCCGGTCGGGTTCGACATGTTCAGCAGCCGTCCGGCAACCGATCGATTTATTGAACTGTGCCGGCAACTCGACAAGCGGCTGACGAAGCAATTGGTCTTCATGCTCTCGGGACTACCGGAGGGTCTGACGCGATCGCGGTTGTTTGATTGTGTGAACCGCCTGCGCCCGTTTTGTTGCGGCGTCGGGTTCCAGGCTGATGACCCGGCCTTGCTGGCGCCGCTGGATCTTGCCCCGAGCGGGCATGCGGTCGTCGCATTGTCAGCCGAGGCAGTCGCGACGATGTCGTTCGACAAAATGAAAGTTTTGGTCGGTTTCCTGCACGCCAGGCGGATGAAGCTACTGGTTCGCCGATTGGGATCGGCGGACCAGGCAGCCAAGGTGCTGGCGCGGGGTGCCGACCTGATTTCCTTGACGCGCGGCGCACTCTGACCCTCGGGCCACCCGCTGCACGGCGCCCGGCTTCGGAACCCAGCCGGAATTGACTGCCTCGGGGTGGCATAAATGTTGCGCTACGAGCCCCGCGGCAAGGTTAGGATTACGCCGTCGGGATCACGCCGTCGGAGTCGCCGGCGTTGCCGCCCGCGCCTGTTGCGCCCGCCGGCTCTGCCAAAGCTGCACAAAATCGATCGGTTGCAGCAACACCGGCGGGAAGCCGCCATCCCGGGTCACATCGGCCAGAATGTTGCGAGCGAACGGGAACAGAATGCGCGGGCATTCCACCAGCAGCACCGGCTCGACCGCGTTGTCCGGCAGGCCGCTCAGCGTGAACACGCCGGCATAAGTCAGTTCGGCAATGAAAACCACCGGAGCCGGAGCCGGACCATTACTTTGGGCGTTCGGATCCGTCGCCTCGGCGCGGATCATCAAGGTGACCTCGTAGTTGCTGCCACCCTCGACGATGCGCCGCGCCTGCACGTCCAGGTTGATCGCCACCTGAGGCTGGGCGCGCAGCGTGGTGTAGATGGTGGGTGCGCCGGGCACCTCGAACGACAGATCCTTCACATACTGGATGTTCACCACCAACGGAGGCGGCGTCTGTGCCGCCGCGGGCTGGGGGGCTGGGGTGGTCTCTGACATGCCGCTCTCCGTCTGATTGGGCGCTCATGGCACCATCGGGATGCCGCCCGGTAGCATGCCGGCGTCCGCCGCGCCATCCGGAATGGTGGGATGGACACCAGCGTCACCGTGGCTGCGTTCCCGCACAGCGGTCTGCTCCTGCCCAACGAGACGGTGCGGCTTCAGGCGCGGCGGATGTTCCAGAACAAGGACATGCCGGTCAGCCCATCCACCAGGGTCCGACGTTGTGTCGTCGGTTGAAAGAACTGGCCAAGCGGCAGAAACGGCACATCGACAAACGCCTGGGCCTGGATCGCCGCCGCAATTTGCCGCTGCGCTGCCGGATCGGTGGCAACCAGCCATTGGTCGCGCAGCCGCTCGAGCTCCGGCGCAGTCGGCCAACCGAACCAACTGTTCTGGCCGTTGCCTCGCAACGCGAGGTTGCCCGCCGGGCTCGACATATCGGCCCCGCTGAACGTTGTGATGAACGTGCTCCAGCCGCCCTGAGCGGTCGGTGCCTTGCTGGCCCGGCGCTGGATCACGCTGCCCCAATCGGTGGTCTGCAAGGTGACGTTCAGCCCGCATTTGCGGAACAGATCGGCCGCGACCTGACACAGCGCGTCGATGCGCGGGTAGTCACTGGGGGTCATCATGACGACCTCTTCGCCGTGGTAACCCGCCTGCGCGACGGCGCTCCTGGCCGCAGCCAGGTCGCGCGGGCGGCGCAGAGCGTCGAGGCCGGCATCGCTCGCCATCGGCGTGTCGGGGGCAAAATATCCTATGCCGGTGCGCGCTGCATCCGGCGTGTCGCCGACTACGGCGGCCATGAAATCGGCCTGATTCAATGCCAGTAGCAAAGCGCGCCGGATCGCCGGATTGTCGAATGGCGGGAACAGCTGGTTCATCCGCAACAAGCCGAGATTGCCGGTGACTTCGACAATTGAGGTCCGCAGATCGGGGTCTTTCTGCAGGATCGGCAGCAGGTCGAAGATCGGCTGCTCCCACCAGTCGGCCTCGCCTGCCTGCATGGCGGCCGCGGCGGTGGCGGCATCCGGGATCACCGTCCAGTGCACCTGGTCGAAATGCACGACTTTCGGGCCAGCGGTCCAATCCGGCGTACCGCTCTCCCGCGGCCGGTAACCGGCAAACCGTTCATAAACGGTGCGCGCACCGACCACGCGTTGGTCGGCCAGGAAGCGGAACGGGCCGCTGCCGACCATCTCGGTCACTTGTTTGAAAGGATCGGTGCTCGCCAGCCGCTCCGGCATGATCGGCAGCATATTGATGCCGATTTTGCCAAGGGCCTCCGGCAGGAAGGGGAACGGTCGTTTCAGACGAAACTGGATTGTCCGGTCGTCGGGAGCGGACAGCTCGTCAGTCACCAACATCAGCGTCTGGCCGAAGGCGTCGCGGCGGGACCAGCGACGGATACTGGCGACGCAGTCGCGTGCGAGCACCGGCGTGTTGTCGTGGAACAGCAGTCCCTCGCGCAGCCGCAGGCGCCACAGCCTGGCGTCCTGCTCCACCGTGTGGCCCTCGACCATCTGCGGCTGGATGGCATAGGTGTGGTCCTGGCCATACAACGTGTCGAACACCAGATAGGCGTGGTTGCGGGTCACATAGACCGAGGTCCAGACCGGATCGAGCGCGGTGACATCCGCCTGCGGGATAAAGCGCAACACCCGTTGCGTTTCGGCCTTGACCAGGGCGGGGGCGGCAAGTGGCCCGGCCAGAGCGGCCGATGCAGCTGCCCGGAGCAATACGCGGCGATTCATGGTTGTTGATCTCAACTATATCGGGTGACGCGAAGCTGCGAACGTTTTGCTCGCGCGACCGACAGGCGCGCCGATCTCGGTCCGGGCATGCCGATCCGCCCGGCGCAGACCCCCTCATCAGCCTTGCGCCGTTGTCGTCGCGTTGCAGGCACGATTGGGCCCGCTAAAGCAGTGGCGCCAGGTCCGCGCGGTCAGCGAATAATACCATTGATGCCACTGGTTGCGCCAGACCAATCAACGTCCGATCGTCAACCGCTGGCCCGATGCGGCCGTTTCAGGCAGTACCGCACGCTCCAGCGTGGCGTACCCGGCCGGATAGTATATCGGTGATAGTATATCGGTTTGATTTTGATTCAGAGGCGCATGTCCTGGCTTCCTACAGCCAGGTAGTCAGAGGTTTGTCTTTTTCGATGACATAATGCCCCAAAGCGCGTCCGGGTTTACCGCCGGTATTCTCCACGCTGTGCGGGACTTCCGCGGGGACTTCAAAGAAGTCGCCCGGTTTCAACGGTTGATCAGGGCGCCCGTCCACCATCAGCTTGAATTCACCCTCCAGGACGTAGGTTGTTTCCAGGCCCGGATGTGTATGCCGTGGCGCGCCTTCCACGTTTTCGATCAACACCATCACAGTGGCGTAGCCATCGGGGAACTCAACGCGGCTCAGTATGGTGAGGATCGGTTGTGCTGGCATGACTTCTCCCTTGTTGATTGAGTGGGGGCGCTTTATGGCGGCCAGGGTATCAACGCGTTAACCTGAAAGAAAGCCCGATCCGACGCGACGGTTACGCGCGCCAGACGAGCTGTTCAGGGTGCGGTTCGGTCGGATCGCAGCGGATGATCTCGCCATTGGCGATATTTTGCCCGGTCAGGCAGAGGATGAACCCCCAATGGCTCACCACCACCGTCTCCTGCCAATTCGGCTCGGACCGCATCCGCAGGCGGAACTCCAACGCCCGTTCGGTCACCTCCGCGGGAGTTTCGTGCGTCTCCGGCCACCATTTCTCGGATATGTTGGAGAAGTCGTGCGCCGGCCACGCCGACGCCAACCGGCTGCGCGGCGAGCCGATATCGCAGGCCAGCCCAAACCGTTCCCGCACAAGGGGCAAAATTTCGACGGTCAGGCCCAGACGGCGGGCCAGCGGCTCGGCGGTCTGTAACGCGCGGGTATAGGGCGACGCGATGATCCGGGTAATCGGCTCGCGCGCGAGAGTGCGGGCAGCCTGCTCGGCCTGATGATGGCCGTACTCGGTGAGGCGCGCGTCCTCGATGCCGGGATCGCGGCGCGTGGCCGTGAAACGCAGGTTGAACTCGCTTTGGCCGTGGCGCAGCAGGATCATGCGGCGGCCTTACCAGGTGACTTGCGCGCCGGCAATGGCGCTGCAACCGGAGCCGGAGAAACATCCACTCAGCCGGTTCCCGCTGCGTTTGCGGGTGCCATTGCCCTGGGAAGCACGGCCTGGCAGGATTGATGCGCAGGCCCCGGTGGCTGCTTCGGGACCTGGTTTCCGCCGAAACTGCGGGAATTGTTTGTGTACTGTCCGTGCCGCGCCTATCTGTACGGGCTTAGGAGGATCGCATGGGCGCGGGTGGCGGATTTACGATTGACCTGATCCTGTTTGGGATGATCGCAGCGTTTCTGGTGCTGCGGTTGAAGAGCATTCTTGGCAAGCGGACCGGCTTCGAGCGGCCGCCGCAGTCGGCCCGACCAATCGAGCCGCCGCCGATGTTTGATCCCATGCGCAAGGTGGCGCCGCCGGCTCAACCGGCACCGGTGTCGCAACGAGCGGTGCCGGAACCGGTCAGCGCTCTGGGCCAGACACTGACGCAAATGACGGCAATCGACCGGAGTTTCAGCCCGGCCGGGTTCCTCGACGGAGCGGAAAAGGCGTTTCAGATCATCGTGCACGGCTTCGCCGCCGGGGATCGCGGGGCGCTGCGGCCGTTGCTGGGTGAGGAGACCCGGAAGGCCTTCGACCTCGCCATTACCGAGCGGGAGAAGGCCGGTCACATCCAGATCACCGAGGTCCGCTCGATCCACGGCATCACCATCGAGACGGCTGAACTGACCGGCACGGTTGCCTCGATCGCCGTGCGGATCGTCTCCGATCAGGTGAACATGACCCAGACCCAGTCCGGTCAGGTGCTGGCCGGCACCGACGCAGTCACCGAAATCACCGATCTGTGGACGTTCGAGCGCGATCTGGCGCAGCCCAGCCCGATCTGGCACCTGGTGGCGGCGCGCAGTGCCTGACACACCTGGGCTCGAGCCGGCACGGTCACCGCGCGTCGGGCTGTTTGTGACCTGTCTGGTCGATTTGTACCGGCCCTCGGTCGGGTTCGCTGCCATCCGGTTGCTGGAACAGGCCGGCTGCCAGGTTGAGGTGCCGCGGGCGCAAACCTGCTGCGGCCAGCCGGCCTACAACACGGGCGATCGGGCTACCGCGCGGGATTTGGCAGCGGGCCTTCTGGATGCCTTCGGCGGCTACGATTACGTGGTGGCGCCGTCCGGTTCGTGCGCCGGGATGCTAAAGACGCATTTGCCGTTTCTGTTTGACGACGATCCGAATTTGCGGGCGCGCGCGGACCGATTGGCGGAGCGGACGTTCGAGCTCACCAGCTTTCTGGTGGATGTCATAGGGTTCATGCCGCAACTCCGGACCAGTCGGGCAGGGACGTTCACCTATCACGACGCCTGCTCGGGCCTGCGTGAGCTTGGTGTGAAGCAGCAGCCAAGAAAGTTGCTGGCCGACGTGGGCGTGGCGGTGACGGAACTGGCGGAGCCGGAGATTTGCTGCGGTTTCGGCGGCACGTTTTGCGTAAAGTATCCGGAGATCTCGGGCCGGATGGTTACCGATAAGGTGCGGGATATCGAGGCGACCCAAGCTGACACCGTGCTTTCAGGTGATCTGGGATGTCTGTTGAACATCTCCGGCCGGTTGCTGCGGGAAGGCGTCCGGGTCAACGCCAGGCATGTCGCGGAAGTGCTGGTGGAGGGCGGGCTGGATGGGCCGCCGATTGGTGGGGTGGGGTAAGCCTGCTGACCGGAAGGGATGGCGAGCAGCTAAAATGGCAACGAAATTGACGGATTCCCAGGTTATCACGATGACTCTCAAGTTAATGAGGGCCATCATCGCATTGCAGGCGGCCATCGCCCAGTGTGTCCCGGCAGATGGCAGTGAAAAAAGTACCGAAGCATGGCGTCGTCTGAGTGACGTTTCGAAATCCGTTGATGAAGTTATTGGGATCCTGGAAGGCACTTAAAAATGAGCGGCGGAGGCATGCACGAGATGCTGGAGACCGCGAAAAGACTCCGAGCTCTGGAAGATACTATGGCGGCGTTGCAAGAGAGGCCGCCAACCAGTAGCTATTCCGCAATGCCAGATGGACCATTTCGCGACGAAATAGCCGCCCGTCTGGAAGCTGCTTGAGGCTCGGACTGAGGCAAGATTTGCCCAACTCTCAACGACTCTCGAGGTGAGATTTGGTCAGATTGAAGGGAAGTTCGGCCGTATGGAGACCGCATTTGAGCATGTAACGGAAGCAATCACTACCTTAACGGCCGAAGTTCGAGAGTCCCGACGCCATGCCCTTGCAATGTGGCTGACGGTGCTGATAGCCGTGGTGGGTATTGGGATAGCTGTCTGGCAAGGCGTAATCAGCTCCCAATCGGCGTTGATAACCGCGGTTCAAACGGGCGTCGCAATCCAACAGGGGGCGCAGCAGCCGACGCTGCCTTCCGCACCTCCTGTCAATAGCCGCTCCAGTACGCCAAAGTAGGCGCGTCGATAGTTAGCGGGGCAACGGCCGGAAGCCGTGTCCTGGGACCCATCCGGCGATGATCCTCGCACCACGCGACAACCATAGCCCCGTCCTCACAGATCGGACCTGTTCCTTTGTCGATGATACGATCTTAATGCCCGCGCAAAATCTGACTTAAAAACAACTTCAGCCGATCGGTCTGCGGGTTTTCAAAAATCTGCGCCGGCGGGCCACTTTCAACGATCTCGCCGCGGTCCATGAACACCACCCGGTGCGCCACCTGACGCGCAAATCCCATCTCGTGCGTTACGCAAACCATCGTCATGCCGGATTCGGCAAGTTCGATCATTGTGTCGAGTACTTCCTTGATCATCTCCGGATCCAGCGCCGAGGTCGGTTCATCGAAAAGCATGACTTTCGGTTGCATGCACAACGCCCGGGCAATTGCCACGCGTTGCTGTTGCCCGCCGGACAACTGACCGGGATATTTCGCCGCCTGCTCCGGAATCTTCACCCTTTGCAAATACATCATTGCCAATTCCTCCGCCCGGGCCTTCGGCATTTTCCTCACCCAGATCGGCGCCAGCGTGCAATTCTGCAGAATTGTCAGATGTGGAAACAAATTGAACGATTGAAACACCATGCCGACCTCGCGCCGAATGGTATCCAGCGCCCGCGTGTCGTCGGTCAGTTCGGTGCCCTCAACGTAGATATGGCCGGCCTGGTGCACCTCCAGCCGGTTGATGCACCTGATCATCGTCGACTTGCCGGAGCCGGACGGGCCGCAGACGACCACTCGCTCCTTCTCGTGCACCGTTAGCGAAATATCACGCAATACGTGCAGCGTACCATACCACTTGTTGACCTTGTCCAGTGTGATTGCCGCCTTTGCTGTTTCCGTCTGGCTCATGGCAAGCGAGCTCCGTCAGCGGCGTTGCGAGGCAGCAGGCTCGCGTTCCAGTCCCCGGCTACCAATGTGCCGATGCCGACACGTGGTCGCCAAACCCTTCATAAGCTTTGGCTGAAACCCATCCTGCCCCGGTCACCGGAACGGCGGTGCATATTGCAGGCCACCGTTGGTCCAAATGTCGTTGATCCCGCGAGGCACGCCCATCGGCGTGATGTTACGCTTCCACACCTCACCGAGATTGCCGACCTGCTTGATCACGTTATAGGCCCATTTCGGATCCAAACCAAGCTGTTTGCCCATGTCGCCCTCCACGCCCAGCATACGGCGAATATCGGGATCTTTGGAGTCCAGGAACGTATCGACGTTCTGGCTGGTGATGCCCTTCTCCTCGGCGGTGATCATCGCAATAAAAGTCCAGCGCACGATATCGAACCATTTGTCGTCGCCTTTGCGGACCATGACGCCAAGCGGCTCTTTGCTGATGATATCGGGCAGCAACATCAAATCGCCGGCCTTCGGCCCCTGGCTGAGCCGGAAGGTCGCCAACCCCGAGGCATCGGTCGAATACGCCTCACAACGGCCGGACAGAAACGCCCGCTGAATCTCGGTCAGGTCGCCGATCAGGATTGGGGTAAATTTCATGTTGTGCAGGCTGAAATAGTCGGTGATTGCCAGCTGGGTCGACGTGCCGGGCTGCACGCAGATCGAGGCGCCATCCAGCTCCGTGGCGGATCTCACGCCGGATGCGGTTTTCACCAGAAATCCGGTACCGTCGTAATAGTTGATCCAGGCAAATTCCAGGCCCAGCCCAGCTTCCCGCGTCAGCGTCCAGGTTGTGCTGCGTGCCAGCAAATCGATTTTACCCGACTGCAACTCGGTGAAGCGGTTCTCATTGCTGGTCAATACGAATTTGGTTTTCGCGGCATCGCCCAGAGCCGCCGCGGACACCGCCCGGCAGCTATCGGCGTCCAGTCCCCGCATGACGCCCTGCGAGTCCGGCATCGAAACGCCTGGTACGGTACCGGCCGTGCCGCATAGCACCTGGCCTCGGGCTTTCGCCGCATCCAGCGTGACGGAGCCCGATCCTTGCGCACACGCCGTGCCGGCAATGCCACAGGCCGCTAACAGAATGGCCATAGCGCCGAACAATCCCCGCATGTTTGCGTCCCCCAGCCACACTGCAAGTTTTGCGTGACCGCGACTGTCCCGCGATGCGGCAGGAATTTCAATGGGTCATGCAGGAGAGTATCGGACGATCGAGGGCGCGGATCGGGCGTAACGGTCCGGTTTCAACCTTCCGGCAGACCACCGCGTCGCAAACCATCGGCGTAGCACTCGATATCCGCAGCCATACTCATCGGCGAACGGCGGATGGCGTCCTGGACGGTAAAGTTCGGCTCCAGTTTCAACAGGCGCGACAGCACACCCCCTGCCTCCTTGGCCAATCCCAGATGACCAAGCGCGGAGAGACAGCCTTTGAACGCGGATGAGAACCAGGGATTGAGCTCAATCGCCTTGCGGCCTGCTGCCGCAGCTTCCTTGTGCTGGCCCAGAAGCAAGTGTGGCATGATGATCGCCGCATGAAAGAAGAACAGATGCGGATCCGACGGCGACAACTCGATCGCTTTGGTCATCCGAACCAGTGCTGCCTCGTGGTCGCCCAGATAGCTGAGGGCGAAGCCGGAGAAGCACCAGGCGATGGCAAGGTTGGGATTGAGCGAAATCGCACGGTCATGCAGCACGGCGGCCTCGGCGGGCCGTTTCAGCAAGAACGCCCGTACGTGGCTGGCCAGGGTCAGCGCACGCGCATCGTTGGGGGCCATCGCCACCGCAGTGTCGGCCAGTTCACCGGCCCGTCGCGTTGCTGCTTCCGGCTCATCGGTCCAACCCTGGCCGACCAGAAACAGGTGCCAATAGGCGAACCAGGCCAGCGCGTCGGTGTTGGTCGGTTCGGCACGCAATGCGGCCTCCAGCAACTCGCCGGCAGCATGAAACGACAGCCGGTTCATGCGATAAATCGCCGGCACTGCCTGCAACACCAGTTCATTGGCCGTAACCCCACGCGGCGTGCGCGTGGCCGCCCGTTCGCCCTCCCGCATCAGCAACAACGGATCCACCTGAGCAACGATTGCCGAAGCCACACGATCCTGCACCGTCAGCGTGTCGGAGGCATCGTGATCGAACCGATTGGCCCAGATCACGGCCTCGCCAGCGTGCATATCCAATAGCCGGACGGTAATGCGGACCCGGTCACCGCCATGCTGGATCGTTCCATCCAAAAGCAGGTCGAGATCGAGGTCAGACCAGCGCACACCACCCTCGCCGGCCTCTCCGGCAATGGCCGCGAGGGAACTGCCCGATACGCAGGATATCCAGCGAAACCGCGACAAAGCGGTGGTGACTTCCTCGGCGAGGCCGACCGACAGTGCGTGATCCACATTTGGCCCGATCACTCGCATTTCCCGGATGCCAAGCCGGAGACTTGATCTGGAACGTCGGTGTGCGACGCCGCCGGAACGTGCTTCCGCCGTCGCCCGGGTTTCCATCGCGGCATTGCCATTGCCGGTTCGGGAGGACACAACAGCGCCGATTGTTTGTCGTCCTGGCATGGGCAGGGCGGGAACAACCAGGTTTTCCATGACTCCGGTTGGTACGCCCGCGTTGGGCGCAGCTCCGTCCGGCATCAATCGGCGTGGCATGCCCCAGGCTGGCGCGACCACGTTGGGTATGGCCCGATCGCGCACCGCTCCGTTACGGTCCGGCAGCATCGTGGCTTCGGCCATACCATTCGTGGGGTCTGACGTGACACGATCTCGTGTGGCGCCGCCCGGCATAAGCCGGAACGGCGTCGCCCTGTGCCGCACAGCCTGCTCCGGCACGACCACGTCTTCCGAGACCCGAGCCGGCGTAGCTTCGTTTGACGGGGTATCTTGCGGGACGCCGCCGCCCATGCCACCCGCATGTGAGCCTGATTCGCCCGGTGAGACCCGGCTGGCCGAAACACCGTGAGGAACATCCCGTTCTGACACAGCACCGTCTGCCACAGGCCCTTCCGGCAACTGCACCTCCTCCATGACGCCGTCCAGATGGAGGTCGTGCGCGCGATGCTCCGAGCCAAAACGAATGCGAGACAAAAACGCTGTCATTTCCCGCGGAGCGGTCTCATCGGGCCCGAGACCCATCGCCTCAGCCCATTGTTCACAGGCAAAACGCGCGGCCGCACGATCGCTGGCCTGGATATGGGCCTCAATCAACGCACGCCAGGCGCTGTCGTTCGCCGGATCCAGGCGTAGCAACGACCGCGCCGTCAGGATGATTTCCTCCCGCGGATGGGCTTCCTCCAGGAAGGCTTCGCCGCCGATCCGTGCAAGCGCCACCAGACGCCGCCGCTCTTTCGACAACCAGGCGTCGAACGCCGGATCGAGGCCGTCGAGCTCGTCGAGAAATCCGTCCTCGAATAACCGGAGAAGCGCTGTCTTGCCGGCACCTGCGCCAGCGGCCTCAAGCGCGTCAACCGTGACGTTTTCCAGGCTGATCGCCAGCGAATGGCGCTCCGCTGTCAAAATCCGGTTCCAGGTCGGGCCGAGCGTGCCTTGCAGCTCATGCACCGCCTGACGCAACGAGGCACGGCCTTGTTCGGTAGCCCGCTGGCTCCACAGCAGTACTGTCAGCTGGCTTCGCAGTGATGACTTCGGCGCGGTCAGGGTCAATACGGCGACGATGGCGCGGGTCTTGCGCGAACGAGGAAGATACTCCCCGCCGTTGGAATCCCGGATCGCCATTCCGCCGAATAACCGGATCGTCAAACCTGACACAGGGTTCGGTTCACGGTTCGGCTCGTCGCAACGCATGTGCCCGTGAAACCTCACCATCCGATCGATGCTCCATCCAACTGCCCAACGTTGAGGCCGTGGAGCGTCTCGAGCGGTCACCTAGCTCGCAATCCTTAATAAGCAGTGGCGAAACAGGGTCATCAGTCCGTTAATTCGTAGGCCTGTAGCGGTTTTCGCACATATGCGTTCGTTGTGATATCGTATTTTCTTGCCGCCTCCGGCGATGCTTGCGATCCGCGTCGTGGCGGTGCGAGTCTCCGCTACTGGCCACACTCCGGCTTGTGCGGCGAAGCCATGCGGGTCAAAATTCCCCCGCGGACCGGGCCTCGCGCCATGCATCCGCTAACCGGGCTCGCGCCCGAGGGAGAACCGGGATGACCATGCCGCCAACCATCACCGTCGCACCGCGGGCCGCACGCGCTTTGCCGGGTTGGGCCAAATTTCTGCCCGGCCTGGGGCTTTGCGTCGCCATCGCCGCTGTTGCGTTGCTGGCTGGCGACGCCGTGCCATTGGTCGGCGCGCCGTTGTTTGCGATCGCCATTGGTGTGCTGGTCGCCAATACGCTACGCGACACCTTGCGTCTCGCAACATTGAAGATCAGCGATATCAGCAAGCTTTGCCTGAAGACCGGGATTGTCATTCTGGGTGGCAGCCTGGATCTCAGCCAGATCGCGCATACCGGAGGCAGTTCTCTGGGCTTTCTCGCGGTCACCGTGACGGCGGGCCTGGTTTCGGCGCTCACGCTCGGCAAATGGCTTGGGCTCGATTGGCGCATGCGCTGTCTGATCGGCATGGGCACGACGATTTGTGGTGCCTCCGCCATCGCCGCACTGGCGCCGGTCATCCGGGCCAAAGGCGAAGAGATCGCTTACGCCGTTACGGTGGTGTTCTTTTTCAACATGATCGCGGTGTTCCTGTTTCCGACCTTGGGCCATCTGTTCGGGTTGTCGGATAACGGGTTCGGCATTTGGACCGGCACGGCGGTCAACGACACCTCGGCGGTCGTGGCGGCCGGCTTTGCATTCAGCCCCACGGCCGGAACGATCGCGACAATCGTGAAACTGACGCGGACGACGCTGATCATTCCATTGGTGATCGGCTTTGGCCTGGCGTTGCCCTGGCTGGACCCGGAGGCGCCAAAGCAAAGCGTGTCGCTGGCACGTCGGGTGTATGATTCGTTTCCCGTGTTCATCCTGCTGTTTCTGGTGGCATCGATCGCTTGTACCGTCGGGCTGACCGGAGGCCATGCGGCCGACATCCAGCTTCTGGGCCGTTGGGTTTTGGTTATTGCGCTGGCCGCGGTCGGATTGCTTGGGCATTGGCGAGCGTTCGCCGGCGCCGGCGCTCGGCCGCTGTTGTTGGGGGGACTGACGTGGTTTGCCGTCGCAGCGGCGAGTTTGCTGATGCAGGCGATCACTCAGCAGCTGTGACACAATGCGACCATCAGACATGATCGGCGACCGAAGCCGGCGTTCCAGCGACCGCAGCGCGGCGTGAAACGGAGAACAACCGGCCGAGACCTGCAACGGCGGCGCGGTTTTTGGAGCAGCATGGTCATGACCATTAAACTGAGACGCTACGGGCTGATCGCTGGCTGGCTGGCCATTGGGTGGGTCGGGCGCGCCGCCGCGATGCCCAGTTGCGAGGGCACCTACGCGGCTGAATCTCTGCGGCCATTGCCGGCGCGGATTGTGGTCGATCTCGATATCCGCGATCCCTCGCCAGACCATTTGCGCCTTGCGAAACAATTTCTTGCCGGCATGAGTGATGCCGGCGTGGTTTCCGGGCCAAAACCAAACGTGTTGGTATCGATCAGAAGCAGCCGGCTCGATACGTCATTGAACCAGCCCGGTGGCGGGACGCAGCCAAATTATCCGGGGTTTTCCGGCCTGCAGGACAGTATCCACCAAAGCCTGCCGGCGATGCCCGATAGCCACCTTGGTACCACGTCGTCGCCGCCTCCGCTGCCGACAATCCTGTTTCATGTGGAAGCGACGGAACCAAATGCGGCGCACGCCTCCTGGGTGGCCAACGTGCAATGTCGAATGACCGGCACGGATGACGGCGCGCTGGCTGAGGATCTGGGCCGCGTTATGGGGGGCGCACTAGGCCGGCGGGTTGCTCGCGGGGCGCTTTGAGACATTGCTTCTTATGGCGACGTCAAGGCCTGCGTTGATCCGCGTTGCGGCTGTCCGCAAGGTCAGGTCATGTAGGCAAATTGTGTGATGGTGGCGGCACGTAACCATTTTGAAAGGAGTATCGCTTATCAGGTGCCGGTGAATCCCTTTTGCTGGGTGTATTGGCCAATGGCAGTTTACCAACTTGTCGACCAGCTGTCCCGCGATCCCGATTCCAGGGATAAGTGGACCATCGAGCGCGCTCTCCCCGGCGGGCCACCCATTCGCCTGTTGTTCCAAGGTACCAGGCGCCAGGCACAATCCGAGGTTACACGGCTGAATGCCTTCCTCAAGGTGAAGACGGGGGCATCAAGGTCACGAGCCCCGGAGGACCGCGGATTCCGAACCCACGTAGATGCGCTGACGGTCAGTGCCTGGAGCATGCCAGGATTTGGGTTGAGCGGCTCCGCCGACTGAGCCTTTGGTGGAACGGTCGGCGTCCACCTGTCTCAACCATCATGGCGCTTCGTTGGCGGGTCCAGCGGATCTCCTGATCACCTGAGCCGGCGGAGTGTGGCGCGGATAAACCTCCGCAAGCAGAACCATTGCGAACTGCGGTTGGCCGAGACGCAAGCTCCTCGCCATTAGGCATGAGGCGTTTGCTGGCGGCGACCTGGCAAAGGTCCGGTTTGGTTCGTTGAGACGTTTTACCGATATCAGGAAGTATTTCTTGACGCGCTTTGTTAGTCTCGTTAGTTAGCGCGGGACGGCACGCACCGGTGCAGCCGGAAACCCGGGATAACAACGACCAACCGGTGTGTCCGTCGCAGCCTTGGATCCCGCCTGCCGGGGCGCTGTGTTCCGGAAGGCGCTATCGTTTCCGCAACTGGATCATCCTCGACAGTACGTCGAGATTGGAGTCTGCCATGAACACCTCGACAACGGACGGCGGCCGCATCCGCCTGGGCGGGGGATCCCGCCTTCCCGCCACCAGCAAAATTACCCTGGGCGGCGGGTTCCGGCTGCCGGCTGCGAGGCCGGTGAACGGTAAGATCACTCTGGGCGGTGGGTTCCGACTGCCGGCCGCGCGGTAACGCGTTTCCGGTGACGAACGATCCCTCGCGGCGGTCCGGGCCGCGAGGGGTTGGCGCTTGCCGGCCGTACGGACCTCCGGAGTCATTCCACAGCCGGACCAGTCGGGGTTGTAGACGGCATCCCAATTGGCGGATGCCTGCGGGCGTGACCGATTGCGTGCAATGCCGGACCGGTCATTGTCACGGCTGCCAAATTGTTCGGCACGAATGGTCCCAATCGAGAGGCCACCATTGGTGGCTCCACGTGTGCCAATCCGGTGGTTCCCCGGGTTACGCCGAAACAAGAAGTCCCCCGTCCGCTTTCCGTTTCACCCTCAACCTGCCGGCCGCCGCAGCAGGAAATCCGAGGTCCCCATGCCGGACACAATCCCACCCATTACCTGCTTTTATCGCCTGATCGAGCAGGCTCGGCCGCCAATGCGCGCTGACCGCTCAGGCGCCGGTACATTGCCGACACGGGCCTACCGTTACTGTGAGGCCGTCACTGCGGCATCGAGCTATGGCTGGTGGGTTTTTCCACCCACCATGTTGCGGTTTATCTGGGACGGCGCGGATATATTCTGGACCTGCGACGACCTCGACGACTGGGGGCCGCTTAGCCCGTCAGCGCAACTTCCGGGATTTTCCGCCGCGTTCGATGCAGCGGCGCCGGCCAACCTGCAGGGATGCGCGCCACCAATGCTGACCGCGCTGCCGGAGCCCGGCACGCTGCAAATCTGGACTGGCCTGATGGTCCGCACCCTGCCCGGCTGGCACATCCTGGTCCGCGCTCCGGCCAACCTGCCGTTGCCCGGTGGCTTTGTGCTGTATGAGGGGATCGTCGAGGCAGACACATGGTTTGGGCCGCTGTTTACCAACTTGCGCTTCACGCGCACGCACAGCCCGATCACACTGCGGCCCGACTTCCCGTTGCTGCAAGTGCAGCCGGTCGCCGCTGCCACATACGCCGACGCGGTGCTGAATGCGACCGAACTGGTGCCGGGGATGGACGGCCTGGCCGAGGCTGACTGGCTCGGTTATCATCAGACCATCGTCATTCCGAACCAGGATCCGGATCGTCCGTTTGGTGCTTATGCAAAACAGGCACGCCGCCGCTGCAAGGCAACTGACGGCGTCACGTGCAAGCCGCCGGCTCGAGCCGGCAAATAGCGAAATTTCATCGCCATCTACCGCGGACTCTGACGCCGAAGGGTGCGACGGCGACGGCAATAGCACCCGAAATCGTTGCAGGCCGGCGCACCCTTACCTGTCATCACCGGCACTGATCCTGTGATCTTTTTTCAATGCGGTGTGGCGAAAGCTGCGCTGGCCAGGCCATGCGGACAGCCAGCTCGGTCTCGCGCTTTTGCGACTGTCAGTACCGACGGGCTACGCCCGTAATATCCGCGGCCGGCCGGCATCCCGCGCGGCGTGACAGATGAAATCCACCAACGCACCAATTCCGGCCGTGCCCGCAACGGTTGCCACACGAGT
>Ga0187879_10000965_pt1 | contig 19512 bp, 17 predicted proteins | sample June2016WEW_19_1_FD_132423 | JGI IMG/M metagenome (GOLD analysis project Ga0187879, IMG submission 132423) | Peatland microbial communities from SPRUCE experiment site at the Marcell Experimental Forest, Minnesota, USA - June2016WEW_19_10 | ecosystem: Environmental > Terrestrial > Soil >... | reverse complement strand
GGCAGGATCGTCCCAGCGAGAAAGTTCCAGGCTGCGGTCAGCATGTCCGTGGTTGCGAACTGTGACCCGCTGTTCCAACTCTGAAGAAGCTGGACTGTGCCAGACGCAGACAGCAGAAAAATGGCGGAGACAATGGACCCAAGCGGGCTGTACCCTTCGGCCGCATCGAGCGCCGCTTTTAGCACGCAAAAAGCCGCGAGCACGGGGGTCAACCGGGCAACCACGACGTTCGAAACAAAACCACTGAAGCTCGTTTGCAAACTGGCGACCCACGAACTGCTGATGCCTCCGCCTTGCGCAGGCATGGCGATACCCTGCGCCGCAAACCAGGAGAGCGACTGCGGAAGCGTCAAGAGAATTACCGACCACAGGGCCCATCTCTGGAACCTTCCGCCCGCCTGGAAGTTCACGCCGCCTTCCTGCCGCAATGCGATTCCAGCCAGCACCATGGTGCAGATGGCGGCCGGAACTGCCATGTCGAATAGCAGCGCCAACAGATCGACGATGATTTGGGGCAGCGTCATTGCCTGAGCACTCCGTAGTGAGCGGTCCTACTGCACGCCCGCCGTACCGTTCTGAATCCAGAACTCGATCAGGCGAGTGAGGCCTGAGATCACCAGCAATCCGGCCGCTGTTACCGCCCATCGCGCGACACCGCGTCCTTGGGAATAAGAGACGACTGCCATGACCACCGCCAGAGCCGCTCCGACAGGAGAGATCACATTGCCGACCCAGTTCACGAGATTGAGAACTGTTCCTTCGGGTTGAGCCGCAGTTTGACCCTGAACAGCCTGCCCTGTGGCAGGCTGCGTTCCCAGGTTCTGGGCATGAGACACCAACGGATACAACTGGAATGAACAAATCGCCAGCACATAGACGAGGGCAAGGCGAAGGCGGGTGTTTCTCCAATCTGACAATCTCATATGCTCCTCTTCTGCGATCGAGTTGGAATCGCGCTTGAGTTTGATTTCCGCAGGCGAGAACATACGGGCATTTCAGATTTCGGGCAAATCAGGACGGCCGCTTGGAACTGCCTTCAGAACCGTGCCGCGAGCCTGCAGTTGGCCGAATAGCGATTCGAATCTTCGAGAGCATTGTGATGGCCGTTGATTTCACAGGCCGGGGTTCGCAGTGGACGCGCGGGAGCAAAAGAATTATGAGATGAACAAATGTTTGAGTTTGGTGCATCTCACAGCGGAATTACTTTCAAGAGAGACCTCAGAACTAAGCACTGTTGGGCTGGTGCAACAATCTGAAGTGAGATGAACAAATGTTTGAGTTTGGTGCATCTCACAAGCACCGTTGGACCCAATCAAACAATCCAGACGAGTCAACTTCTCGGCTCTTAAGGCAGCAGCCCTTAACCCCGATTCGGCGGACACCAAATCGTTCTCCGGTCGTCTGACACCCATTACGGCAGCACTGTGTTATGGATTGAGGCTCAACTCCCAGGTCGGTGACCAGGAAGATTCACCCAGAATCCCACTGACGCTTTCCACAAGCCCGTTTGTGGACCGCGACAATTCTGTCTTCGAGCTAGCACCCCCGCGTGTTACCAAAGAGTCTGCAGCGGCCAGGCGAACGAATACCCTTTAGAAATACTATATTTACCTTCGATATTGTTCGCCTGCCTTGCTATCTTCGTCCGTAACATTCACGGGGGGGGAACTCGCAATGTCGAACAGTGGGTACAACGAGATACACCGCACCAACTTCATTCTGGAGGGAGGATTCCGCAATGCGCGTCGCCGTAGTCCCCGCCAGAAATGAAGGTCGTCACATTCTCGGAGTGCTCGCCTCCCTGAAGCATTTTGTTGATCTAACCCTCGTAGTGGATGACGCCTCGGAGGATGAGACCGATGAAATTGCTATTGGTAGCGGCTGTGTCGTAATACGTAATGAATCTCATGCCGGCTACGGAGCTTCCATCCGCAAGGGATTGGAGTGGTGTTGGAAAAACGGAGTTTCCGTTGTTGTCACAATCGATGGAGACGGCCAGCACAAAGGCGAATGGATTGAAAAAGGAATACTGCTGCTGGAGGATGGAGCCGATGCGGTACTTGCTAATCGATTTAGCAGTCTGGAGGGTGTTCCGCAAACGAAGCTACTGTCGAATACGTTTGCTTGGTCTTGCGTGAAGAAGATTCTTCGGAAGCCTCCGGCTTGTCGCGATGTCAGCTGTGGGTTTCGGATCTATGGCCGTCGCAGCCTAGTACCCACCCTCGAAACCCTCGACAAGGTGACGTCAGGCTATGCCTTCACTCAAGCTACGTGCACTGAATTGCACAGAACTGGACTGCGACTAGCGGTGCTCAATGTCCCGGCAATTTATCCAGAAAATGTTCAAGGAACTGCTGTTACTGAATTGCGGGACTTCCTGCTCTGGCTCGTGCAGTGCACTCCATTGCATCCCGAGGCAGGAGGCTGGTTGGAAGACCTTGAGTCAGGCGCTCGCTTGACTCTGGAGTTTGACGATTGGGAAACAGAGGATCGATTGATACGTGCGTTCGCGACACGAGTGGATGGTTTTGTACGGTTTTCCGAGACATGACGCTCTCGCGGCTAGTCTGGCTATCTCGGTTGTCAGGTTCAGTCCGGCTTCGTGGACTGTACAGGATTCCAAAGGGCAGTTGGCCGACGGCCGCATAACCATTGCAAGAGAGCTATAGCCGAGAGCCCGCCGTCCATGAGTAATATTGGCAAGTGCCGCATTGCGGACCATCTAAGCCGTCTCAACGCAAACCCACCAATCCAGAGCGGAACATTCCTAAATGCGCTGCCTTCCAACATCCTGAGTTGGATTCGAGCCATTCGGTTGCGCAGTTTCTGGTCAAGATAGTCACGAAGGGTCTGCGGATATAGACCATAGGCGATTGCATTCCGTAGGTATCTGATTCGAAGCCCCTTCGATTGTGCAGAAAGGCCAACATACACGTCATCGGACATCAACCCGTTCGGCAAGTTCGTCCATGCAGACGCTCTGACCGCAAAGAGTGGACCGCAAACAAGCCACAAGCCCGAACCGTCTGGCAGCCCTCGAATGGCGTCCAAGGCTGACGCAGTCCACGCCCCAAGAGTCGTCCAAAGCCGACTAGCTCCCTTGTTGGGCACCATCCGCCCATAAGCGACTGAGAGTGACGGATCCTCGGCGAATGCCTCCGACAAGATTCGTAGGGCCTCGTCGTGAAGGATCAAGTCTGCATCGATGAATATGAGAATCTTTCCACGCGCCCGCTCCGCTACAACGTTGAGCCCTTCACACTTGCTCAAGCGCTGCGTTCCATCCACTAACTGAATAGTCGGCGAAGTTTCGACAACACGTCGAACCTGTTCCACTGTCTGGTCTGTGCAACCGGAAGCTACTACGATGACTTCGCTGACATTTCCGAGAGGTTGGGTAGCAACAAGAATGGATTGGAGAGTCCTTGCGATTGACCGCCCTTCATTGAAGGCCACTGTTCCAACGGTTATCTCAGGTGTGGCCATGCGCCTTACGTTCCTCTGAGGCAAAACACCCAAGAGCAAAGTCGTATGAAGCGATTTCCGGGGTTGCTCATTGCGGGGAAACCAGATTCAGCAGACTCTCCAGCTTCTGAATCCTCTGCAGAGTATGGAGCGCGCCGCTTTTCAAGCATTCAGTGTGAGCCTCCCTTAGAAATGCCCCAGCCATTCCGAGCTCATCCTGGTATATAGCGAGCGTCGCAGCGTGTCGTAGCGTGTACGGCAGGGATTCGTTGCTGCTGCGGGCCTCCGGCAAAGCCACCGAGTACAGAATCCTAGCTGCCTCGTCAATGTCGCTGCGATCACCTGAAGCAGCGATTGCCATAGCGAATTTTGATTGAGAATATGGCTTCGGCTCGGTCTCGGCTACCTGCTTGAGCCATTTTCGTGCCGACCTCCAGTGTCCCGAGCGCATCAGTATGCTCCCCGCAGAATCAAGGTAAACGGGCAATAGGTAATCGTAGGTCCGCATTGCTGGGATTAGCCCAAAGAAGTTAACGCTTTTCGCGTTAGGCTGTCCTGCCATGTTCAAGATGCCTGATAACGCTCCGATCTGAGCGTACATTTCAGACCACGATCCGAGCTCAAGCAGACATCTGACACTGAGCTTTCCAGCAACAACCGCTCGATCATAGACAGCCCGGTTTGCAAGAACATTCGCACACTTTGCTAGGACGGCAGCGTACAAACGTTTGGTCTTCGTGGAAAGCCGAGGTGCCATGGCCAACGGAACCTGTTCGGCATAGGGCTCGGCATCCCAAAGCGTCCCTGCCGAACACATCGAATCAAAATTGGCTTCTAACGAGCCAAGCTCAAGATCCACCGATGGCACAGTCGCGCTCGTATAGCCGGTTGTCCAGGATTCCTTGAGTTTCGCAAGTACGGCCTCCTCAAGTTGCGATTCGTCCTCTACGACTTTGGCGTGATCAGGCAGGAGAAGTGGGTCAGCCACAACGCTGAGAATGCTCGCAAGGCTCGCCTTGTAGTTGTGACCGACGACGTAAAGATGAACAGGCTTACCGAAACTGCGTGCGTGAGCGATCTCGAACACCGTTGCGTGAAACGGCTCAGTGGGCGTACGGTCGAATGCCTCAGGTGGCAGGTAACTCCCGGCGCGGTTCTTAAAGAAGGAAACCACAACATCACATTGCCGGATCGCTTGAACAAGAATCTCCGCGTCCGACCAGCCCAGTTTGGCCTTTGCTTTTTCCCCGTCCTTCTCCCATGTCCAGGGCCTGAATCCCGATAAGCGTAAGCAATCATACAGTTGCTGACGTACCATCCATGGGTGCCCCCGGGGCTCGCTGAAGGGTGAGCTGAGGAAAACCTTGCGTAGACGCGTCGTGGTTCGAGGCGTGGCAAACATCCCTGCCTCCCTCCAGTAATTGTACTGCGTGGGTCAAAGTTGCGATCTTATCAATTACCTAGCGGCACTTCAGCGGGTCTCAGTCGCATCGGGCCGTAATACTTCTTCGCAGATGTCCGAAGGCGCCTCGGCGTCGCGACGCCCCCGAAGTCGGCTTCCGGGAAGTTGGAAATTACTTTGGCGCTGGCCGCCGACTGCGGGCGAGGTCACGGTCGACTCATGAGCTACGTTGCGGGGAGCACGCCTGGGCCGGCGCAGGCGACACACTCTCTCCCCGAATCTTCATAGCTGAGAACCGCTCGTCTACTGCGCTGGTTGGTTGCTTCCGGACGGTTGGTTCAGCTCTTGCTGCAGTTGCAATAGTTGGCGCAGTTGCTCAACATTGGCGGAGTTCGATGTTGGAACGCTCCTCGCACTTGGTTGCTGAGAACCCTGATTGGACTTGGGGGTCTGCTCGAGGACCACGTAGATCGGAGTATCCGCCGAAATCGTCACCACGATGTGCTGGGTGATCGCTAGTCGGGACACCTCCTCATCTCCAGCCTCGCCGACATTGTTGCTGATGCGCTCCCGCATTAGATCCGACTCGCTCAGCGACTGGTTCAGACTGCCTTGTCCCACCAACATCGAGCCCGCTTGGCCGATCCCTGACAGTGATCTGACCAGGACGTTCTTTCCCGTGTTCTTGCCCTCAACTTTTCCTTTGAGCGGCCGCAAGTCCAAATCCGTCGCAGCGGCCTCGATGGGAATGACTGCACCATCCGGCATCAGCAGAGAATCGAACTGGATGTCAACGTAACCTGAACGATCTCCGTTCCGTATGTGGCCAACCGCTTTTGCTCCGGCAGGGACGATAATTTCTCCGTCCCGCTCATAGTTGTACTCGATCACCGCCAGGACCGGTGTTCGCACTGCGGTGCTGGCCGCTGATTCGAGACGTGCACGCAATCGCGTACCCGTGGCCAGGCCCAATCCCAGTTCCGATGCTGGATTATTGAAGATTTCGCGGGTCTGAGTACTGGCCGAGCCGGCAGAGACGTTTCGCACGAAGATTAGCGAAGACTTCTCCATGGCCTCGCGCTCTGCTTTACCCAAGTCTGGAGTCTCGGCGCCGGTACCGGTGTTCGAGCCTGGCTGGTACGGCGGCGCTTGCCATGTCTGCTGGTCTCCGAAAGGCGGTATCGACCCCAGAGTTCCCGCTCCGGTCGCCACCGTCCTTCCCGCTGCCGGCTTGGTCGCAGTTCGTTGTAGATCTCGTTCGTTTAAGAAGCCTTCGTGAGATTCTTTTGTGGCGGGTCGGCCAGAATCAGTGATCGGAAATAGGCTCTTATCGTTGCTCGCGGTGCCGCTCTCCAAGGCCAGGTCTTCAGAAGCAGTGGCGCCACGACTCTTCACTTTCTGTGGCGCGCCCCGATGGGGCATAGACGTCGCAACGAAGATCAGCAGTGCGATGACGATCGCTCCCGCCCCGATGATTACAAAGCGGTTCTGTTGGATCTGCTGCCTGGCTCTCTGTTTTGCTCTGGTTGAGAACTCGGGCATTGGGACGTTTGCGTCCGGAGAGAGTGGCAGGTCGTTGTTGCGAGCTTCATTTTCCTCTAGCTCCTGAATGACTGCAGCGTTGCCGTTGTCGTTGTGTCCGTTTGGATGAATCACTTTGCACCTCCCGAGACCGGAGCCACAAACGCAATCGGCGCCAGGACCGGACGGTCGACCTCTTCCGCTTGGGCAACCGCGAGCAAGAGCCGTTCCCTGGATTCTTTGAAAGTAGGACGGTCGAACACAACGATGCCGTCGGCTCTGGCGCCGGGCGCGAGTCGACGCGAGGTGATCCAGTAGTCTTTGATCGCAACCGGCTCGGCCTTGATCGCCTTTCGATGCTTGTCTTTCGATGTCCCCGCAAGCTGTACTTGCGGCGGCAGTACTTCAATGGTCCGTGCAGAAGAGTTCAGAACGGCGAACGGCACGGCCATCTGTTGCTCTTTCTCTATCGCCTGTCCTACCGCAACCTGAAGTTGCTTTCCTTCCCAGTGTGGATTATCAATCCGTTCTGCCCTGAGCAAATCTTGCTCTGGTCTGCCAGGCTTCTCCGGAGCAGTGCTGGTGGGCTGGTTTTCTGTAGCTACGTTTTTTGTTTCGCCAACCAGAAACATGGGATGAGTCGACGCAATCAGAAAGCTGCGCGGGCGCTCACAGTTGAGGACATAGTCCACGGGCTCACTATGGTCCGATTTGCCTTGGCTCACCAGGCTCAGCGAGATCTCATGGCCTCCTCTGGTGGTAATCAGGGCGTTGGTTTGCGCAGGTTTTGCGCTGGTCGCTTTGAAGAACACCAACTGCGGCTCGGCTTCGGAGTGATCGGCCTTAAAAGCCCCCGGATCGCCCAGTACGACCGAGCTGACCTCTTCCAGCACCCGCACCGAACTGACGTATCCTGGCCGCAAGTGCAAGACCACAACCTGTTCTGGGTCAACATTCAAGCTCACGATTCGCGCCTGTGGAAGATCGGACTGCGCTGAAGCTATATGCAGCAGCAGGAGACTGGCCGTTGTCAGATGCACCAAACTCAAACAAATTTTCATCTCACATCTCTTTCCGAACTGCTGTTCGTAGTTCTTGGTTTAATTCCAGCTTGGCGGAGGTAAGTTGTTCTAATTCTTGCCACGTAGGAAATTACGTCGGGATTTCGATAGCCGAGGTCTCGTCTGCCGATTATGACTTCGCCGGCATAATAAGCGGCAGCTACAAGCCTGAGATCGTTATGAAACTGTTGCATCAACCACGCGAGATAGCGCACGCCGCCTGAAACGTTCTGATCGATACTGCAGCGGTTTCCTACTCCCAGTCGCCTGGCCGTCACCGGCATCAACTGCATCAGCCCTACAGCGCCTTTAGGAGAAACCGTGCACGGTTGCCAGTGCGACTCGCGTTCGACAATGGCACGAACCAGCGAGACGGGCACCCGATAGTGTTGGGCGTAGGCTGCGACGTAGTACTCGGCTTCAAGCCGTGCCTGTGGTTTGGGCGATTGCGCCCAGCAGATCGAGATTGCAGAAAGTACTTGCACCAAGATGAGTACTGGCTTCATGCCGCGCTCCTTCGCAGAGCCTCGGCGCTGTACTGCTGCGCGTCAAAGATCAAGCTGGCAAACCCATCCCGCAAGAGCAGCTTGCGTCGATCGGCCTCGGTCTTAGCCAGCAACGGCATGAGAATATCTCTCATTTCTGCCGTAATTTGTTCAGTTCCCAGAACTTTGAGTGCCTGCGCGAGATCGAGAATCTCTGAGACAGAGGGTGGTTTCTCCATGCTCCAGCCACGCAAAGCCTTGGCAAGTCCCGCCATACCGGCATGGAATTCGTGGCTTGAATCCGGCGTCCTCAGTGCCACAATCTCTGCTTCTCGCTCCGCGGTAGGGTGTTCAACACGAAGATAAAAGCTGCGCCGGCGCAGGGGATCGCCGATGCGCCTCTCTTCGTTCGATGTCAACACAACGAACGGAATGCTCCTGGCTGTTATGGTGCCCAGCTTCGGAATGCTCAACTGCCACACGCTCAGCAATTCGAGTAACAAGGCCTCAAATGCGTGGTCCACCTTGTCCAATTCGTCGATCAACAGTACACAGGGCTTTTCGCACTGCAGCGCGCGCAGAAGCGGCCCGGCACCGAAGAACTGCTGGCCGTGCAACTCCGTCCGCAGAGATTCCCAATCAACATTGGCGGACTTGGACTTCAATTCGACGCAAAGCCTTTGCAGTGGTTCATCAAACTTGCCGATGGCCTTCTCTTCGTTAATTCCCTCGTAGCACTGCAGGCGCTCGACGGTGGTGTCCGCCGAGTCGGCAACTGCATAGGCCAGTTGAGTCTTTCCACTACCGGCAGGTCCTTCCAATAACAAGGGCTTGTGGAGTTTCGCCGCCAGGAACACCGTTGTGCTAGCTACCGAATCAGCGATGTAGCCTGTAGCCCGCAAGCCCGCGCTGACCTCTTCAAGCGATGAAAACACCGGTTTCCTCCTGCGCCCGAGCTGTGCTTTCGGCCCTAAGCGTCACGAAGCTAATGCCGAACCAAATTTCGGTCAAATCGTCTACGAATCAGCCGCATTTTGACTGAAATTGCGATCTCGGGTAGAAGTCGTCCCTGTCACAGGAAAAGGACGTAAAGGACCCGTATGGCATTTAGCGCCTGCATCGCCGCCTAACCGCACTGGCAGCCCCTAAGTCGTCCGGGGAAGCAAGGTAAAATAAACATGAGCAGAAACCATCATCGCCAGCCAGCCTTCGACCCGCCGGGTCGCCCAGCACCGCTTTCGAGAACAGAATTGCACGTGGTCACGCGGTCAGCAGATGCGAACAGGAACATTGACTCGGACCCACCAACAGCGCTAGAGCCATTCGTCACAGCGAAAGAGGCAGCACGATTCCTGTGCCTTAGTGTCCGCCGTGTGCTTGAGATGGCCCGGGTCGGGCAGTTGCCCGCGCATCCGATCAGCCCGGGCAAAAGGCACACCTGGCGGTTTCGCTTGAGCGAATTAGCTCACGCCGTAATCACAAACCAATCGCTCGCGAAGTCTGCTACGATCTCGGCAGGCAGTCCCTCTGGACCTGGACAGGAGAAGTAATGTCGAGGAACCAGAGAGGATGGTTAAGAGTGGAAGAACGTAAAGCTGGAGAAACCTGGGTTCTGCGCTACAACGTAACCCGTCCATCGGATGGCAATCGGGTTGAGCACACGAAGACGATTGGGCTGTTGTCGCACTTCCCGACGGAAGCGACAGCTTGGGCCGAAGTGGAACGTCAGAACCTCAATGTCAATAAACCAGACTTCAAGGGCAGAGTGACTTTTGCTGATCTGTGCTGCCATTACCTCGATCATGAGGTGCTCAATCCGGCACGGAAGCAACAGACAAAGGCGCACACCACCGTTGAAGACTACAAACGCATCGTGACCAAGAGGCTCGTGCCGAGGTTTGGCAAGAAGGACGCGCTGCGCATTCAACCGTTGGAAATCGAAACTTGGCTGGACTCTCTTATGGATGAGGAACAGCTGCAGAATCCCACCTTGGACAAGTATCGCCGTCAGATGTTCCTGGTGTACAAACACGGGCAAAGGTATGGGCTGATTCCTCGGACCCAGGAAGCCAATCCGCTCAGGTTCGTGCGCCAGTCGTCCAGCAGCGACTACGAGGCGATTGTCATTACGGCGGAAAACACCTTTGAGATATTGCAACTCATGCCTCAACTGGAGCGCACACTTACGCTCTTGATTGCGGCGACTGGATTGCGAATCTCGGAGTGTCTCGGATTGCAGTGGGGGGACATTGATTGGGAGAAACAAAAAATCTATGTCCGCCGGGCATGGACCCGCGGAAAAATTGGACGTCCTAAGAGCAAGGCATCCAAGGCTCCGGTTCCGCTCCATGCGCTTCTGGCCACCTTTCTGCGGGAATGGAAAAGCGCCACGCTGTACTCCAAACCTGACGATTGGGTATTTGCCAGCGAGCGACTGGATGGCAAGCAACCGCGTGTTCCCAACATGCTGGTGGAGGATCACTTGCGTCCGGCAGCGGTCAAGGCTGGGGTTCCGGAACTACTGAGCGGTCAGAAGGTACGGTTCGGCTTCCACAACCTGAGGCATTCGCTCGCCTCGTTTCTGGTGGATAGCGGGACGGACCCGAAGACCGTACAGGATCTGTTGCGGCAAGCGGACGTTCAAACGACGTTGAAGTTCTACGCCCACAGCAAGCATTCAACGAAGCTGGCAGCGCAGGGCCAAATGCTGGAGGCCATCCTGCAAAGGCCAGTTTCGGAGGCGATCAATTGAGAACGGGTGACGAAAACCGGGTGATTTCGCCCTTGGTTGCGCTCGAAGGAATCGAGCACCCACCTACAAGTCATTGCTTTTCCAATGATTTAAAGTGGTGGCCAGGGACGGAGTTGAACCGCCGACGCCAGCCTTTTCAGGGCTGCGCTCTACCACCTGAGCTACCTGGCCACTTCCTGTCCGCCCATCTCCGCGCGGCCAATTTGGCCGTGCACTGGGCGCTCTGACTGGGCGGGGATGCCGCGAAGCAAAACTGCCGATGCGCTGGAACCGTACGGAACTCTCGAATTATAACAACCCCGTGCCGTTCGCTCAAAATCGGTGCCGACAATTTTGCAGCGCACTTTGTTGCTCGCGTTCTCTTTCATCAGGAGATATGGCCGCCCGGCACGCCATTCACCATCGTCAGCGCGCAGCGATTTGCGCCAAACCAGTATGGGATCTCGCGATAGTCACCCACATCAAACACAGCCAGGTCGGCGTCTTTACCGGCTTCCACGCTGCCTTTGCGGCCGGCTAAGCGCAGCGCGCAGGCTCCGTTGATGGTCGCTGCCGCGATCGCCTCCGCCGGCGACATCTTCATATGCGTGCAGGCCAGCGACATCGCCATCGGCATGCTGAGCGTTGGCGAAGAGCCGGGATTGTAGTCCGTGGCCAGTGCCACCGCCACGCCGGATTCAATGAACCGCCGCGCGTTCGGATATTCCGTTAAACCGAGGAAGTAATTTGCCCCCGGGACGAAAGTTGCTACCGTGTCCGTCTGGGCGAGGACGGGCAGGTCGGCTGCATTCACGCGGTCCATGTGATCGAGAGACGCGGGCCTATAGCGAAGCAGCGGCCCGAGTCGCGTTTCGCTGAGCTGCCCCATGTGTGCGCGGACGGCGAGACCGTGTTCTTCCGCAGCCGTGAAAACCCGCGCGCTTTCTCCGGCGCTGAAGGCTCCGCGATCGCAAAAGACGTCCACGAACTGGGCGAGTTTGCGCTTCGCGACTGCCGGCATCATTTCGTTGCAGACGAGGTCGACATATTCCTGGGAACGTCCGCGATATTCCGGCGGGACCACGTGCGCACCCAGAAAAGTGGGAACCACCGTCCCCGGCCACTCGCGCGCCGCGGCGCGGATGGCTTCGAGCGACTTCAGTTCCGATTCGAGGTTGAGGCCGTAGCCGGACTTGGCCTCGACAGTCGTGGTTCCGTGACGCGCCAAATCCACCAGTGCTGCGGAAACCTTCCGTGTCAGCGTGGTTTTACTGGCCTTCCGCACGCCGTCGATGCTGGAGCGAATTCCTCCGCCCGCCTCGGCGATCTCTTCGTAGCTGGCGCCAGAAATCCGTTGCTCAAAATCCACCAGCCGCGGATGCGTGAATACTGGGTGGGTATGCGAATCGACGAAGCCGGGTAAGACCACGCGTCCGCGACAGTCGATCTCGATAACCTTCTTGCGATTCTTCTTCAGCCACGGATCGCGAAGAGCGTCTCTCGTAGTGCCAACCGAGACGATCTTCCCGCCGAGGCAGAGCACGGCAGCGTCCGGAATGATTCCGAGTTCGGAAAGCGAAGCGCCGCGGCGCGGGCCGTCTGCCGCCGAGCGCAGGGTCAGGAGCTGGCGGATGTTGACCAGCAAGAGCGCCGCTGTCCTACGCATTTGCGCTCCGGACCAAAAACACCCACCACGGAGACACGGAGACAAGGAGAAATGGGAATGTCATCCTCCGTGCCTCCGTGTCTCCGTGGTGGGTGTTCACGATCGCACCATCGGAATCCGAACACCCGCCCTCGCCGCAAACTCCTTAGCCTCGTCATATCCGGCGTCCACGTGCCGAATCACGCCCATGCCCGGATCGGTGGTCAGCACGCGCTCGATGCGCTTGGCCATCATGTCGGTGCCGTCGGCGACCGTGACCTGCCCGGCATGCAGCGAGTAACCGATGCCCACGCCGCCGCCGTTGTGGATTGAAACCCACGACGCGCCCGCCGCCGTATTCACCAGCGCATTCAGCAGCGGCCAGTCGGCCACGGCGTCCGACCCATCTTTCATGCTTTCGGTTTCGCGAAACGGAGAAGCCACCGACCCGCAATCCAGGTGATCGCGCCCGATCACGATGGGAGCTTTGATCGTGCCTTTTTTCACAAGATCGTTAATCGCCAGCCCGAACTGCGCGCGCTCGCCGTACCCGAGCCAGCAGATTCTGGCGGGCAGCCCTTGAAACTTGATGCGCTTGCGGGCGAGTTCAATCCAGCGGCGCAGGCTGCGATTCTCGGAAAAAAGTTCAAACACAAGATCGTCGGTGACGGCAATATCCGAAGCTTCGCCCGAAAGCGCCGCCCAACGAAACGGCCCGCGACCTTCGCAAAACAGCGGGCGGATATAGGCCGGAACGAAACCCGGAAAGTCGTAAGCATTCTTTACGCCGCGCTGGAACGCGAAGGTACGAATATTGTTGCCGTAGTCGAACGTGACCGCACCCATTTTCTGCAGACGCAGCATGCCTTCCACGTGCTTCGCCATCGCGTCGAGCGAGCGCTCCTGATAAGTCTGCGGGTCGTGCTTGCGCAGCTCCAGCGCCGCTTCGAACGTCATGCCGTTCGGCACATATCCGTTCAGCGGATCGTGCGCCGAAGTCTGGTCGGTAAGAATGTCCGGCACCACGCCGCGTTCGGCGAGTTCCGGAATAACGTCCGCGCAATTGCCCACTAGTCCGACGGAAACGTTTTCTTTCTTGCGGACAGCATTCTTAAGAATGCGCAACGCTTCATCCAGTGTGGTCACGAGGAAGTCGCAGTAGCCGGTCTTGAGCCGCTTTTTGATGCGTTCGGGATCGACCTCAATCCCAAGAAACGCCGCGCCCGTCATGGTCGCCGCCAGCGGCTGCGCCCCACCCATGCCACCCATACCGCCCGAGACGATCAGCTTCCCGCCCAGATCGCCGCCGAAATGTTTGTCGCCCGCCGCGTTGAAGGTTTCGTAAGTGCCCTGCACGATACCTTGCGAGCCGATGTAAATCCACGATCCGGCCGTCATCTGGCCATACATCATCAGACCGGCGCGCTCGAGTTCGTTGAACTTTTCCCAGTTGGAAAAATGCCCGACGAGATTCGAGTTCGCAATCAGCACGCGCGGTGCGTACTCGTGCGTCTTGAACACGCCCACCGGCTTGCCCGATTGCACAAGGAGCGTCTCGTCGTTCTCAAGATTCTTCAGCGAGTGGACGATAGCGTGATAGCAATCCCAATTGCGAGCCGCTTTGCCCGTGCCGCCGTAAACAACCAGATCCTGAGGCCGCTCGGCGACCTCCTCGTCGAGATTGTTCATCAACATGCGCATCGCCGCTTCCTGCTGCCAACTTTTGCAGGAGAGCGTGGTGCCGCGCGGGGCGCGAATGCGGGTGTATGCGGACGTTGGAGCTTCGGCGTCAACGGGCATGGGTTAATGGTAGTTCTTAACCCGCACAGTGTTCAAATGGAAGAAGCGCAAGTATGTCAATCAAAGAAACCCGATATTACAAATTACCAATTGCAAATTACTTCCTTACTCCCACTCAATCGTCCCCGGCGGTTTCGACGTGATGTCATACACCACGCGGTTCACCCCGCGCACTTCATTCACAATCCGATTCGAAATCGTCTTCAGCACTTCATACGGCAGCGGAACCCAGTCGGCCGTCATGCCATCTTCGGAATGCACGGCGCGGACGGCGCAGGTGTAAGCGTAAGTCCGCTGATCGCCCATCACTCCGACCGACATCACCGGCAAGAGCACGGCAAACGACTGCCAGATTTTCTGATACAGCCCGGCCTTCTTAATCTCGCCCACCACAATCTCGTCGCACTCGCGCAGCAAGTCGACGCGTTCTTTCGTCACTTCACCCAAAATGCGCACCGCCAGTCCCGGGCCAGGGAACGGCTGGCGCTGCAGAATGTCCTCCGGCATTCCCAGGTCGCGGCCGATCCGCCGCACCTCATCTTTAAACAAATCTTTGAGCGGCTCGATCAACTTGAGCTTCATCGTCTCGGGCAGTCCGCCGACGTTGTGATGCGACTTGATGACCTGCGACGGGCCGCGCACCGAGCGCGACTCGATGACGTCGGGATAGAGCGTCCCCTGCACCAGCCACTCCACTTCGCCTTCTTCTTTTTCGATGCGATGCGCTTCGCTGTCGAAGACCGCGATGAACTCGTTGCCGATGATCTTTCTTTTAGTCTCCGGATCGCTCACTCCCGCCAGTTTCCGCATGAAGCGCTCGGTGGCATCGACAGCAACCAGGTGCAATCCAAGATTGTCGCGCAGATTCTGCTGAACTTTCTCGAACTCGTTCTTGCGCAGCACCCCGTTGTTCACGAAGACGCAAGTCAGGCGCGAATGCCCGGAGGCATCGCGCATGGCACGATCCACCAGCACCGCCGCGACGGAAGAATCGACTCCGCCAGAAAGCCCGCAGATGGCGCGCCCGTTACCGACCTGCTGCTTCACCTGCGCTACCGTTGCGTCAATAAAATGCTGGGGCGTCCACGAAGGCTTTGCACCACAGATGCCAAGCGCGAAGTTGCGCAGGATGTCAGCGCCGAGCGGCGTGTGGTGCACTTCGGGATGAAATTGCACCGCCCACATCTTGCGCTCGGGGTTTTCGATGGCGGCAACAGCATTGGGAGTTTTCGCCGTCAGACGGAAACCGGGAGGCATTTCTTCGGCCGAGTCGCCATGCGACATCCAGACCGCGAGCAGCTTGGGCAATCCTTGAAAAAGTTGCGAGTCAGATTCCTGGATCTCGACTTTCGCGTGGCCGTACTCGCGCTTAGCGGCCGGGCGCACCTTCCCGCCGAGCGCGTACACCATAAACTGCAATCCGTAGCAGATACCGAGCACGGGGACGCCGAGATCGAAGACACTCTTGTCGGCCAGAGGCGCGTCTTTGTCGTACACCGACGACGGCCCGCCCGAAAGAATAATTCCCACCGGAGAATAGCTGCGAATTTCTTCCAGGCTGGCGTTGAACGGCAGGACGACTGAGAAAATCTTCTGTTCGCGGATGCGGCGCGCAATCAACTGCGAATACTGCGCTCCAAAGTCGAGGACAACGATGGATTGGGTTTCCACGGATGAGTTTCTCAGATCGGAATCATTTAGTCATTAAATCATTTAGTCATTGAATCATCTGAATCACATGATGTGGTGGTCATTGACTCAATGTCTCACTGACGAAATGATCCAATCTCTCTACTTGACCACGATGTTCACGAGCTTCTTTGGCACGACGATGACCTTCACAATCTGCTTGCCCGCAATCGCCGCGCGCACCTTTTCATTAGCGAGCGCTGCTTGCTTGGTTTGATCGTCGGTCGCGCCCGCCGGCACCACCACCACACTGCGCAGCTTCCCGTTAACCTGCACGGGAATCTCGATTTCGTCCTCCGCCGCCAACGCCGCATCGTACTGCGGCCACGGAGCCTTCAGCAGAGTGCTTGTCTCGCCGGCCATCTCCCACAATTCGTGCGCCAGATAGGGAGCCATGGGCGCCAGCAGCAAAGCGATGTTGCGCTGCACGTCCAAGATCAGCGAAGAGGGAACTCGCCCGCCGGCAATCGCCTCCTCCGCCCCATAAACCTCATTTACCAGTTCCATGATGGCCGAGATGCAAGTGTTAAAGTGCCAGCGCCCCTGGAAGTCGTCGCTGACGCGCTTAATGGTCTGATGCAGCTTGCGCTGGATGGCCCGTGCTTCGGGCGATAACGACTCGCCCCTCCGAGACGGAGCTTGCCGCGTGTCCGCCGCGGCTAGCTGTGTCTCTACAGGTGAATTGCGCGTGAAGAACCGATACACACGTCCCAGGAAACGCTGAATGCCTTCGATTCCCGTTTCCTGCCAGTCCAGATCGCGATCCGGGGGCGCAGCGAACAAGCTGTACAACCGCGTCGCATCCGCTCCGTAGCGCGCCACCATCTCATCCGGCGACACAACGTTCCCCAGGTTTTTCGACATCTTCGCGCCGTCTTTGATCACCATTCCCTGTGTGAACAAGCGCGCGATGGGTTCGTCGTGTTTCACCAGGCCCATGTCTCGCATGAACTTCGTCCAGAAGCGCGAATAAATAAGGTGGAGAATGGCATGCTCCACGCCGCCAATGTATTGGTCGATCGGAAACCAGTAGGCAATGGTTGCGCTGTCAAACGGAGCCTTGTCATTGCGCGCGTCGGCGTAGCGGTAGAAGTACCATGACGAATCGACGAATGTATCCATGGTGTCGGTCTCGCGCCGCGCCGGGCCGCCACATTTCGGACAGGTCGTGTTCAGGAACTCCGGCACATTCATTAACGGCGATCCGCCCGAAAGCGTAACCTGCACTCTGTCCGGAAGAATCACCGGCAAGTCTTTCTCCGCTACCGGCACCACGCCGTCTTTGTCGCAATACACCATGGGAATCGGCGTTCCCCAATAGCGCTGCCGCGAAATGCCCCAATCTTTTATCCGGAATGTAACCGTCGCCTTGCCGAATTTCTTTTCTTCGGCGCGCGCTGACATCTCGCTAATCGCTTCCTCGCAACTCAGGCCGGTGAACTCGCCCGAGTTCACCAGGATCCCATTCATGGTCGTGAACGGAAGCGGGGGCTCGGTCATCGTTTCTTCCGGGTCCGTGCTCGCCGGCAAAATCACTACCCGGATTGGCAGCTGGTACTTCCTGGCGAATTCGTAGTCGCGCTCGTCGTGCGCCGGCACACTCATGATCGCGCCGGTACCGTAGTCCATCAGGATGTAGTTCGCCACCCACACCGGCAACGCTTCGCCGTTATAAGGATTCTTGGTGTAGCGTCCCGTGAACACGCCATGCTTCTCGATGTTGCCAATGTCGCCCGCTTCTTTCGCCCGGCGCTGCTCGGCAATCAGTTCTTCCACCTTGGCGCGCAGCGCCTTATCGCGGGCGATCATGTCCGCGATGATCGGATGCTCGGGCGCCAGCTGCACCGAGGTTGCGCCATAAATCGTATCCACGCGCGTGGTGAACACCGTGATCGTCGACCCCGACGGCCCCACCGTTCCGCCCAAATCGAAGTCCACCAGCGTGCCTTCGCTGCGCCCGATCCAGTTCTGCTGCATGATGCGGACTTTTTCCGGCCAGCCCTGCAGCTTGTCGAGATCGCGCAGCAACTCGTCCGCGTACTTTGTGATCCGCAAAAACCACTGTTCCAGTTCGCGCTGCTCGACCGGAGTGTCCTCATGCCGCCAGCACATTCCGCCCACCACCTGCTCGTTCGCGAGCACGGTGGCGCACTCCGGACACCAGTTCACCTTGCTCTTCTTGCGATAGGCCAATCCCGCCTCGTAGAGCTTGAGAAAAAACCACTGGTTCCAGCGGTAGTATTCCGGCAGGCACGTCGTAACTTCGCGCGACCAGTCGTAGGTGAACCCAAGGCGCTTCATCTGCACCTTCATGGCCGCGATATTCCCGAGCGTCCACTCCTTCGGCGGAGTGTCGTTCTTGATGGCCGCGTTCTCCGCCGGCAGCCCAAACGAATCCCAGCCCATGGGATGAAGCACGTTGTAGCCGTTCATCCACATGTAGCGAGCCAGCGCGTCGCCGATCGAATAATTGCGCACGTGCCCCATGTGGAGCGCGCCCGAAGGATAGGGAAGCATCTCCAAAACGTAATATTTCGGCTTAGTTGGGTGGGCCTCGGCGGCATACAGCGACGGATCGCTCTGCCAGAGCTCAGTCCATTTTTGCTCGATGCGCTGAGCGTCATAACGCTCGTCGCGGGCGGTGGTGACAGGTTTTTCTTGTTGTGGCATAGATAAGGATAGTGCGGTAATGAATGAATCTTTGATTTTACAACGGGCAGACTGCCGAGACGTGTTCAGTCAGGTAGAAGAACAATGAGAGGATCAGAAACCAGGCGTTAAATTTGTGCAACTGTGGGATCTCCCCGCCCGCCAGTCGCATACGCGGTCAGTCCGATTGCTCGGGAACCAACCGGTTTGCTCCCCACCCCCGTCGAGCGATATAGTTACCGCGAGTCCTCTCTTGAGTTTCCTATGTTCACTGACTTCACCGCCACCGACCGCTGGACGAAAAAACAAGTGCACTGCCTCTACCAGGCCCTGATCGTGGCCATCGCTACTCGCCATGCTGATGCGGTGGACATCAAGTTTTTGGTCGACGGACGCCCGGTCTGGGTCGCGCTGCCCCACCCGGCCTGGGTCGAGTACCAGAACCGCACCGGTAAGCTGATCACAGACTCCTTGGCGAAGGAAATCGCCGGCCATTTTCTGAAAACGGCGCTGGAATCGGGCGAAGGTTTGGGCCGCGAAATGTATTCACTTACCATCGATGAGACTCTCAAGCACCTGGAAGCTGTCGTGGCGCAGGCCGAGCCTCAGGTCGCTGCTACCCCTAGCTAGGTCGTTCTCCGTGTCGAGTCATTGTCCCTTTTGAGTCGAACTCTGTGCTTAAATCAAGGCATGTTCGCCCGGAAACTCCGCGTGGAATACCAACACGAAGGGCAGCTTCACCCATGTCCGTTGAAATGGCTCGACAACTTCAGTATGCGCAACTTCACGAACGCGTCCGTTTTTGACGACACGCTGCCGGTGGCTGACGGGTGCCTGGAAATTGGAACGAACGTCCCGCTCGATCAACTCCGGGATGCGATGGAAGACTGGTTTCGCCGCAAGAGTTATCTGCCCAAAGATGCGACGCTGGTGCTGACCCTGACCTAGGTTGAGGCTTTCTCCATCTTGAGCAGGCGGGCAAATAAGCGGACGATCATGCCATCGAAGCGGGTGCCGCTCAGCATTTCCAGTTCCGCCAGCGCTTGCTCGTCGGTTTTGGGAAG
>Ga0187879_10000962_pt1 | contig 19539 bp, 18 predicted proteins | sample June2016WEW_19_1_FD_132423 | JGI IMG/M metagenome (GOLD analysis project Ga0187879, IMG submission 132423) | Peatland microbial communities from SPRUCE experiment site at the Marcell Experimental Forest, Minnesota, USA - June2016WEW_19_10 | ecosystem: Environmental > Terrestrial > Soil >... | reverse complement strand
CAACCAGGTGCTGGTTGCGCGCGCGGTGGATTTCGGCGATCTGGAAGCGGTGCGCGTCGCGGTCGAGATGACGCATCATTACTTGAACCTGGCGCTCGAGCATCTGGCGGGCGGCGACCTGCAAAGTGCGATCGAGCATCTGCGCGATACGCCGCTGAAACTGCTCTTTCGCCTCGGCGTGAGCTTGACGATCGATCTGCGCACCAGCGCCGAGGCCACGCTCAGGAAACTCGGCCTCTCGACCGTCAAGGTGCGCGAGATATCGTACCTCGACTCGCCCTACCGCGAGGCGCTGGCCGGCTTTATGGCGCGGCAGCCGCGATTCTACAGCGGCCTGGACGGCAGCGGCGCGGTCGAGATGCGCGATTTCAGCAGCATGCGCGACTTGCATCTGAGCTACGCGATTCTCGATCAAGTCGATTCGGCCGCTGAATTGTTCCGGGCGATGTTCGCGATCGATATCGCGTCGCCGAACTTCCGTGCCCAGATGGCGGCGCGGGAGATTCGCCTCAGCCAACTGGTGCTGACCGGGCTGGCGCGTTTGGCGCTGGACAACCGCCTCACGATCGATCCAATCGAAGGCAGCAGGCTGACTGTGATGCGCGCGGCGATCATGACCGGGCAGCCTGGAACGCTCAACGATGAGTTTCGCGCCAGGGTGCATCAGGCGCTGGCCGAGCGGCTGGACGACGCGGCCCGGCGGCGCACCGCCGACTTCCTGAATTCCTGCCTGAACCTGCTCGAAGAAGAGTTCGCCAACCTGGGCGGCGAACGCGAGATCGATCCGCGCTTTATCGGAAGCGTGCTGGTGCGCCAGGGCTAAGGTTTCGGCGCGTATCCGGCGGGCGAGCTTTCAAGCGTGACCGTGCGGTTCGAGCCGCCGCGATTCAGCGTCAACGTCACCGCGCCGCCGCGCTTGAGCTGCGCGGCTTGCCGGCTGAAATCGTCGAGCGCCTTGACCTCGCGATCTCCCACCTTGACCACGATATCGCCGCGCGCGACACCCGCTTTCTCCGCCGACGAAGAGACCCCCGACACCAGCACCCCGCGCCCGCCGGGCTGGCCGAACGCGCTCGCCAGATCGGGAGTCAGTTGCTCCACGGTCAGTCCCAATGCGTGCGCGGTGTCGGGAACTTTTCCGCCGGCGCCGAGGCCCAGCCTGGGCGCGGACTCAAAAAGTTTGTTGTTCACGTAGATCGGCGCGTTCATGCCCATCGCCAGCGCGATCGCGTCGCTGGGCCGGCTGTCGATCGAGTAGCGGCCGCCATCCATGTAAATCGTCGCGTAATAGATCTCATCGCGCATATCCGCGATCACGATTCGATCGACGCGATTTCCGGTCTGCCCGATGATGGACCGGATCAAATCATGCGTGAACGGCCGCGGGGGCTTGATCCCGTGCAGCGCGAGCATAATTGCCTGCGCCTCGCTCTCGCCGACCATGATTGGCAATTGGCGCGACTCGGTCTCGTCGAGCAGCAGCACGTAATGCGAGCCCGTCTCGTCGTCAAAGCCGACGCGCGCGACCTGGACTCGGACGTCGTCGGGCGAAAGTCCGGCGGCGGTGAACGGGTTGGATGGCGAACGGCCGCATGAACAGGCCGCCACGATGGCCGCGATAAGCAGCAGGCCCAGACGCGTTGCGCCTACAGCCTTCATGGTCAAACCTTACGCGCGTCAGGCGCCAGATGCCAAGCGCATCGCGGCTCCGTCTCGCTTCTCTCAACCCCGGAACTCACGGGCCACGATGTACAATTCCGACGATCCCGGGCGGCTGGCTTTGGTGCGCGTCACTTCGACATTTCCGAAATGCCGCTTGAATGAAGCGACGATGTCCTTGAATTGCGCGCCCATGAAGAGCTTCACTACCATCGCGCCGCCTGGTTTCAGCACCGTTATCGCGAAGCCCAACGCGCAATCTATCAGCTCCCGCGAGCGTGCCTCGTCGCGCGCGACAATCCCGGTCAGTTTCGGCGCAAGGTCGCTGGTCACCAGATCGGCCCGTCCGCCAAGCTCGCTATTCACCCGCGCGGCGACAGTTGGATCCAGGATGTCACCGGCGATCGCGATTGCACCGGCCGGCGGATTCTTCACCTGCGCCAGATCGACTCCGACCACGCGTCCGCTCGCGCCCGCCGCCGCCACGAGGATCGCCAGCCATCCGCCCGGCGCGCATCCCAAATCGACGATTCGCGCACCCGTCCCGAGCAGCCGGTTGCGCGCAATTATTTCTTCAATCTTGAACGCCGCCCGCGACGGCAATCCCAGCGCACGCGCCTTGCGGTAAAATTTGTCGTGTGGTTCGTAAGTCGGCACAAATTCACCCGCGTCGGCGCCCGCTCGCTTTGCCGCGCGCGCTGGAGCCGCTATCCTGATGGGCTCCGCCCGGAAGTTTTGAAACTGCGACGGTCACCGTGAAGCTCGACGATTTGAATCCTGAACAGCGCGCCGCTGTGCTTGCGCCCGACGGCCCGATACTCATCCTCGCCGGCGCAGGCTCAGGCAAGACCCGCGTGCTGACCTACCGTATCGCCCACATCCTGGCCGAGCGCAAGGCGTCGCCGGCCGAAGTCCTGGCGGTCACATTCACCAACAAGGCGGCCAATGAGATGCGCCAGCGCGTCGCATCGCTGGTTGGCGGAGACAACGACGCGCGCATCCCGTGGGTCAGCACCTTTCATTCCGCGTGCGCGCGAATCCTGCGCCAGGAAGGCCATGCGCTCGGCTACGACCGCAATTTTTCGATCCTCGACGAAGGCGATTCGCTGGCCACGATTCGCCAGGTGCTCGGCGATGCCGCGCTGGCCGATTCGCCACCGCTGGAACTTGCACGGGCGCGAATCGAGCAGGCCAAGAACGAGGCGGTCACGCCCGACGAGATGCTTGCGCGCGCCAAGCCGGGGCGCGAGGCCTCGATCGCGCAGATTTACCGCCTCTACCAGGAGCGGATGCGCGCGATGAACGCGATGGACTTCAGCGATTTGCAGTTGCAAGCCTGGCTGTTGTTCGAGCGCTTTCCTGAAACCCTCGAGCGATGGCAGCGGCGCGCGGCGCATCTGCTGGTCGACGAGTACCAGGACACCAATCGCGTCCAGTATTTGATCGTCAGGGCGTTCGCCGCGCGATCGGGAAATCTGTGCGTGGTCGGCGACGAGGATCAATCCATCTACCGCTGGCGCGGCGCCGACATTCGCAACATCCTCGATTTCGAGCGCGACTACCCGGCCGCGCGGATTTTCAAGCTCGAGCAAAACTACCGCTCGACGAAAACCATCCTTGCCGCGGCGGGCGCCGTCATCCGCAACAACACCGAGCGCAAGGTCAAAAACCTGTGGACCGAAAACGGCGCCGGCGAGCCGGTCACCTACTTCACCGGGCGCGACGAGCGCGATGAGGCCGACTTTATCGCGCTCGAGATTGCGCGGCTGACCGGCGCGGGCGGATTCAGAGCCGCCGACGTCGTGGTTTTCTACCGCGTCAACGCTCAGTCGCGCGCGATCGAAGAGGCTCTCGTGCGCCGGCGAATCCCGTACTACATCGTCGGCGGCGTGCGTTTTTACGAGCAGCGCGACGTCAAGGATCTGCTCGCCTACCTGCGCGTGATCGCCAATCCAGCCGACGCCGTCAGCCTCGAACGAATGGTCGGCACGCCGCCGCGCGGAATTGGCGCGAAATCCTTCGAGGCGATTGCCGAGCTGGCCGCGCGCGAGCGTATCCCGGCCTTCGAGGCGATGGGCCGGCTCGAGACCTGCTCCAAGGTCGCGCTTAGAATCGCCAAGCAGGCCGGGATGCTCTATTCGTGGATGCACGATCTCGGCGCGCGCGCGCCCGATTTAAGTGTCCGCGGGATTGTCGAGGAAGTAGTGGCGCACAGCGGTTTCGAGGCGTACCTCGACACACTCGACGACGCGCCGGCACGCAAACAAAATCTCGCCGAGATGCTTTCCGCGGCCAGCGCCTTCGACGCCGAAAAATCCGGCGGCGGTTTGTCCGAGTTCCTCGAACGCATCGCACTGGTCAGCGACACCGAGCAGATCGATTCCAGCGGCGGACGCGCGGCGCTGATGACGCTGCACACCTCCAAGGGCCTCGAATACCCAATCGTGTTTATGGCCGGGATGGAGGAAGGCCTGTTTCCGCATAGCCGCGCCGCCGACATCGACGAGGAAGTCGAGGAGGAGCGCCGACTGTGCTACGTCGGCATGACGCGTGCGCAGCAATTGCTCTATCTGACCAACACGCTCTCGCGCGAAATCTACGGCGTGCGCCAGGAGTCGCGTCAGTCGCGATTCTTGCGCGAGGTCGATTCCGCCCTGATTCGCCGCATCGCGCCCGCTCGCGAGACTCCACCCATTCGCCCGCTGTCGCCGCGCGAGCCCTACGTCGATTTCGCCGACAGCCAGTTGCCCGACGACGAGCCGGGGCCCGGCGGCGATGGCCTTTCGATCGGCGCGCGCGTGATTCATCCGACCTTCGGCCGCGGAATCGTTCGCCGGCGCGAGGGGCGCGGCGACGGCGCCAAGGCGTGGGTTAATTTCGAGCGCGGCGGGATCAAGCTGCTGGTGCTGAAGTTCGCAAACCTGCGGTTGCTCGGGGACTGATCGGGCCGCTATCATTCTACTGAATGCGACCACGCCCGTATCCGAATACGCCGTTCTCCGAATCGTTCGCGCCGATTTTCGTCACGCTACCGGGAAGTTCATGAAGCGCTTGATTGATATCGCGATTCGAATCTTCCCCGCCCTGTTGCTGGTCGCGTTGGTCGCGATCCCGGCTGCCAATGGCGCGTGGACCGAAGACGAATTCGAGCGTCGCCCGCTCTATGCCTACCCGCTTCCTCACGGCAAGGACGATATCATCGGCAATCTCGTTACCTACGAAATCCGCAAGGGCGACACGCTGCTCGACGTCGGGCGATGGTTCGGCGTGACGGCTAAGGAAATTTCGAACGCCAATGGCGGAGTTGACTGGTGGGCGCCGCCGGCCGGCAGGGTCATCCTTCTGCCCGACGAGCACATCCTGCCCGATACGCCGCACGTAGGGATCGTGCTGAATATCCCCGAGATGCGGCTGTACTATTATTTTCCGTCGCCGACCGGACCGCTCCATCGCAAAGACAAAGCGACTCCGGCAAAGTTCGCGGCTTCCAAAAAGCACCCGGGCGGAGTCAGGCCGTCGGTGGTGTACTCGTTCCCGGTCGGCCTTGGGCGTTTCGATTGGAAAACGCCGATCGGAGATTTTACGGTCCGCGGCAAGACCCGCAATCCGACCTGGGTGGTGCCCGAGGACATCTACGAGGAACATCTCGAGCGTGACGGCGAAGCCGAGCATGTTGTTTACGGTGACGATCCCGACAATCCGCTCGGCCATTACCGCATCGAACTGACTCTGCCCCAGTACGCCCTGCATGGCACCAACGTGCCGTGGGGCGTCGGCATGGAAGTCAGCCACGGATGCATCCGGCTGTATCCCGAGGACATCGAGCGCCTCTTCAACAAGGTGAAAATCGGCACGCCCGGGATGTTCGTCTATCAGCCCGTGAAGTTTGGATGGCGCGGCGACTCGCTGTACGTCGAGGTCCACGACGATCTCTACGGCCGTTACGCCGGGCTGTGGGCATACGCGCAGAAGGAAGCCGACCGGCTGGGAATTTCCGACCAGGTCGATATGCAGAAGCTCGAAAAAGCGGTCGAACAGAAAACCGGCGTCCCAACCTACGTGATGCCGGGACCTGCCCCCGGCAGCCGCAGCTAGTTGCGCTGCGGCGGCGCGGCGGCAGGCGGCGCGCTCGGCGGAATGATTCCGTTGCCGGCCGCAGTGCGCTGTTTCACCAGGTAAAAGTAGCGATGGCCCAGGCCGAACAGTCCCGGCCATTTCAGGCGCCGCACGACGTCCATGCCGGCGATAGGCTCGCTGGCAATCGTGTATTCAGCCGCCTTATCCGACGTGATCATCGGGATTCCAGCTTCGAGCTTCATCGATTCAATCCCATGCTTGGGATAACGATAGAGGTCTTCGCCATTGAGCGCGTAGCCGGCATCGATCGCTGAGCGCGGAACTCCCTCGCGTTCCAGTTCATTGCGCGTTGCGAGGATTACCTCCATCCCACGTTGATACGCATACGTCCCGCCGAGCGACAACAGGCCCATCGCGAGCGTCATCGCCAATCCTGCCGCCTTGACCATCCTGCTTCGAGGCAGCGGTGCAAGCGCGAGCACGATTGCGCCGGCCGGGACCATCACCAGGTAGTAGCGGTCGTTGTAAAACCACAGCGGGATAGTCGCCGCCCAATAGATTATCGCCGCTATCACCATCGCGGCAGCCGCCCGCGGAAGAGTTCCGAAGATTTCGGCTAACACCGCGATAAATCCGGCCACGCCAAAACTTGCCAGTGCCAGAAACGCATATTGCCAGTCGCCATCCCATGAAAAACGATTCGAACCCCCGTGCAATATAAGCACGTTGCGCCACCCGCCGAAGCAACTGCACTCCGGCGTCACGGGCAACCGATCATCCACCCACATGAGGATCAGCGCGGCGGCGAAAATTCCCGCGCCGCCAATCGCCACCCGGCGCCACCGCGGGGTCGTCAACTGCAGAATCGCAAGCGGAGACAGCACCATGCCCAGGTAAAGCGCCGGACCGAGCACGCCCGCGCGAATGTAGCTCGCCAGCGGCACGCGGAAAATATAGGCGAAGTGCTTTTCGTCAAGCTGCAGGGCCCAGGGCTTCGGACCCAGCACCGTCAGCCAGATCCACAGGAACCCGCAGACCGCCAGCGCCACGCCGAACGGCGCCATCATCTTGAGCCATCGCGCGCGATCCCAACGACGCGCTCCCTGCCGCCGGGTGTCGTAAAGCAGCATCGCGCCCACGGACCCGGCTATCGCAATCGCACCGAACGGCCGAATCATGAAGGCGATCACCGCCAGCGCCGCCGCTATCCACAGCCACAAAATCTCGCGCGGTTCTTCGGCCTTGGCGAACGCCAGATGCGCCGCGACCAGCATCGTCAGGAACGGAACCTCGGTCATGAACGAAAAACTCAGGAAGGTGAAACAGGGGTTGCAGATCAGCAGGCCCGTCGCCGCCAGCGCTTGCCATCGCGACGCGCCGCATTTGATCGCGAGCGCATGGAACATCACTCCGCACAGCACCGCCAGCGCGACTACCGAGATTTCCAGCGACGCCGAGTTGGCGCCGAACGCGCGCGACCAGGCCACGCCGTAGATCACCTGCGCTATCGGCATCGCCTGCGTGAAGCCGGCAAACCTGATCTCGCCGGTGCGCAGAAAACGGCGCACGGCCGAGCCGTACAGCCAGCTATCCACCACCGGCGCGTCGGCGAGCGGATGCAATATCGCCAGCGCGAACACGTACCATCCAACCACTGCCGCCGCCGCGGCCCATCCTGCGCGCCTCATCGAGTTCCGCCTTGCTCCGCTTTTGACCTATCCCTTATACTCCAAAACTGACACAACCAACGGGATTGCGCCGATTTCAACCGAATCACACACCATGCGACAAGTAGCATTTCATCGTCCGTCGATCGGACCCGACGAGGAGCGCGAGGTTCTCGACACGCTGCGCTCCGGATGGATCACCACCGGACCCAAGGCCAAGCGCTTCGAGCATGAATTTGCCAGCTACGTCGGCGCGAAACACGCGCTCGCCGTTTCGCATTGCACCGGCGCGCTTCATCTTTCGCTATGGGCCCTCGGCATCGGTCCTGGCGACGAAGTTATCACCACGCCGTTTACCTTCACCGCGACCGCCGAGATTCTCGGCTACCTCGGCGCGCGGCCGGTGTTCGTTGACGTCGATCCGGGCACCTTCAACATCAACCCGGCCCGCATCGAGGAGGCGCTCGAGAGCGGCGCCAACAAACGCGTCCGCGCGATCCTGCCGGTGCACTTCGCCGGGCAGGCTTGCGACATGGATCGGATCCTCAAAATCGCGCGCAACTACAATTTGAAAGTTGTCGAGGATGCCGCGCACGCGGCCGGCTCCGCGCGCTACATGGACGGACGCGGGATGGCGAAGGTCGGCACTATCGGCGACCTCACCTGTTTCAGTTTCTACGCGACCAAGAATTTCACCACCGCCGAGGGCGGTATGATCACGACCACCGACGACGCGCTGGCTGAAAAAATCGCGGTCGCCAGCCTGCACGGGATGAACAAGGACGCGTGGAAGCGCTACGACAAGAGCGGCTCGTGGTACTACGAAATCCACGACATGGGCTTCAAGTACAACCTGTCCGACGTGCACGCCGCCATCGGCTTGGCCCAGATCAAGCGCGCGGACGACTTCATGCGCCGCCGCGGTGAGATCGCGCGGGCCTACAACGAGGCGTTTCGCGCCGACGACGCGCTGCAGATTGCCTACTCCGAGCCGGGGATCGAGCACGCCTGGCATCTCTACGTGCTGCGCATCCGGCCCGAGCGCCTCAAGCTCGGCCGCAATCAGTTCGTCGAGATACTGCGCGAGCGCGGTGTGGGATGCTCCGTGCACTGCATCCCGCTGCACACGATGCACTACTATCAGCGCAACTACGGCTACCACAACGGCGATTTTCCGGTCGCCGAAGGCATCTTCAGCCGCTGCCTGTCGCTTCCCATCTACGCCTCGATGACCGACGAAGACGTCGCCTACGTAATCGAAACCGTTCTCGCCATCGCCCGCGAAAACCGCCGCTGACCCGGGAGAACAACTGTGCGAGCACTGGTAACCGGCGGCGCGGGATTTCTCGGCTCCCATCTATGCGAGCGCTTGCTCAAGGACGGCCACGAGGTCATCTGCCTCGACAACTTCTTCAGCGGCAAGCGCGCCAACATCATGCACCTGCTCGGCAACCGGAATTTCGAATTCATCCGCCACGACGTCGTCGAGCCAATCCTGCTCGAGGTCGATCGCATCTACAGCCTCGCCTGCCCTGCGTCGCCCGTGCACTACCAGTACAACCCGGTCAAAACCATCAAGACCAGCGTGATGGGCACCATCAACATGCTCGGCCTGGCCAAGCGCGTGCACGCACGCATCCTGCTCAGCTCCACCAGCGAGGTTTACGGCGACCCCGAGGAGCATCCGCAAACCGAGTCGTACTGGGGCCACGTCAACCCGATCGGGGTGCGCTCCTGCTACGACGAGGGCAAGCGCGTCGCCGAATGCCTCATGATGGACTATCACCGGCAGAACAACGTCGACACCCGCATCGTGCGGATCTTCAACACTTACGGCCCGCGGATGGCGATCAACGACGGCCGCGTGGTTTCCAACTTCTGCGTGGCCGCGCTGCGCGGCGAGGATCTCGAGATTTACGGCGACGGCGCTTCGACCCGCTCGTTCGCCTACGTTGACGACATCATCGACGCGCTCGTGCGCATGATGAATCAGGAGACTCACATCGGCCCGGTTAATGTCGGCAACCCCGACGAGTTCACAATCGCGGAACTGGCCGAACTCGCCATCGAACTCTCAGCCAGCTCCTCGAAAGTGACTCTCAAGCCGCCCCGTGCCGACGATCCCGTCCGTCGCAAACCAAACATCGAGCTCGCGAAAAAGGTCCTCGGCTGGCAGCCGCATACCGCACTGCGGCCCGGGCTGGAAAAGACCATCCATCACTTCCGCGAAGTCCTGGGCCTCCCGCGCAAATAGCGTTAGCGGCGCGCGCCACGCCGCTTGCGATTCCTGCAATCCGGCGACAAGATGTTATTCAGTCCCGTCCACGCGAATCAGCGCTGCGCCATGAATACAAGGATTTCGCGAGCCGCGTTCCCCCTGCTGTTGTCGATAGCCGTCGCCTCATGCTCCGCGGCGCCGCCGCCTGCTCCTCCTCCACCTGCACCCGTCGCGTATGTGGCGCCCTCCGATGAGCCGCCGCCTGACGAATGGAATCTATTTCCCGATCCGACGACGGGCCGCGTTGACGTGTACCACGAGGGTGAATACGTCGGCGCGGTCACCGGCAACGAGCCCGCCGACCAGGACCCGCCAATCCCGCATCCCGTCGCGCCCGCGAATTGACCCGCGCGCGCCGCGCTCACCCCTTGAGCAGGTTGCGCGCGATCACGACCCGCTGAATTTGCGACGTGCCCTCGTAGATCTGCAGCAGCTTCGCGTCGCGCATCAGCTTCTCGACCGGATAATCCTTCATGTAGCCGTAGCCGCCGAAAATCTGCACGGCGTCGGTCGTGATCTGCATCGTCGCGTCGGCGCTGAATGCCTTCGCGTAGGCCGAAATCGTGTTGGCGCCCTCGCCGCGATCGACCAGCCACGCCGCCTTGTACGTCAGCAGCCGCATCGCTTCGATTTGGATCGCCATGTCGGCCATCATGAACTGAATCGCCTGAAAGTTTGCGATCGGCTGCCCAAACGCGCTGCGTTGCTTCGAGTACTTGAGGCATTCGTCGAGCGCGCGCTGCGCAATCCCAATCGCGATCGCGCCAATCTCGGGCCGGCTGTGATCGAACGTCGCCATCGCGTACTTGAAACCCTCGCCCTCGCGTCCGACCAGCGCGCTGGCGGGTATTCGCACGTCCTCGAAAAAAATTTCGCCGGTGTCGGCTGCGCGTTGCCCGAGTTTCCCGTGCATCCGGTTGCGCGTGATTCCCGGCACGCTCGACGGAAACACGAAGCACGAGATGCCCTTGTGCTTGAGCCGCTTGTCCGAGGTCGCAAACGTGACGTACCAGTCCGCGCGCGATCCATTCGAGATGAAATGCTTGGTGCCGTTGAGGATGAACTCGTCGCCCTCGCGCCGGTACGTGGTGCTCATCGCGGCGACATCCGATCCCGCGCCCGGCTCGGTGATCGCGAACGCGCAGAACGTCAGCTTCTTCACCAACTGCCCCAGGTAGGTCCGTTTCTGCTCGTCGCTGCCCGCGATTAGAATCGGCAGCGTCGCGAGGTCGTTGGCTCCCACCGCGTTCGAGATACCCGAGCATCCGTAGTTCAGTTCCTCGACGATCAGGCACGTGTCGAGCACGCCGAGTCCCGGTCCGCCCAGCTCCTTGGGCACTCCAAAGTTCATCAGCCCCGCCGCGAACGCCTTCTCGCACACGTCCACCGGAAAAATTTCCTTGTCGTCGTATTCGCGCGCGCGCGGAATTATTTCCTGTTCGGCAAACTTGTGCGCCAGCTCTTTCAGTTCGCGCTGTTCGTCGGTCAAATCGAAACCAAGCATCTTATTATTCTCCACGATCCCCGCTGTGATCGATCATCGCATCGCCGCAATTGGCGTTTAACCGTTAACCGACCGCGCGCTGCGAGGAAAGAGCCGCCGCGCCGCGTGTCGATTCGCCTTGAAATTCTGCGCGCGTCCGAATACGACGGTAGTTGAATTCGATCTTTCAAGGAGACCCACGATGCCGATTACTGTGATTGCGAAACTCAAGGTGAAGCCCGGCAGCGAAGCCGCGTTCGAAGCCGCAGGAAAGGAAATGATCGCGCAGGTGAAAACCTCCGAGCCCGGCACCCTCGCCTACGTCCTGCACAAGAACACCAAGGACCCGGCCGAATTCACCTACTACGAGGTTTACCAGGATCAGGCCGCGCTCGATTCCCACGGCAAAACCGATCACATGCGGGCATTCGGCGGAAAAATCGGCGGCCTGCTCGCCGGACGTCCCGAGATTACGATCCTCGAAGAAGTCGCGCGAAAGTAGCGCCGCGGCCACCCGGCGTAAGCAAGCCAGGTGACGCTGCGGATATTTTGATACTTAAAGTAATCGTTTAAGTTCGATGCCTTCCACACTCGCAATCCTCGGCGGCCTGCCCCTTCGCACCCGCCCGTTCTCCACGTGGCCGGTCTTCGATGCCCGCGAGCGTGAGCAGCTCGACGACGTCCTCACCTCGTCGAACTGGGGCGGCTTCCCCAGCCCCAATCGCAAGGCCACCGAGTTCGCCGCCGCATTCGCCGCGTATCAGGGCGCTCGCTTCGCCATTCCGACCACTTCCGGCACCAGCGCGCTCGAAGTCGCACTCAAGGCGCTCGGCGTCGGCGCCGGCGATGAGGTCATCGTTCCCGCGATGACTTTCGCCGCGACCGCCTACGCTGCCGTCGCATGCATGGCGCGTCCGATCTTCGCCGACGTCAGCGCCGCCAACGCATGCATCGATCCGGACTGCGTCAAGCGGCTGATCACGCGCCGCACCAAGGCGATCATCCCCGTTCACTACGGCGCGTCGCTCGCCGATCTCGACGCGCTCGCGGAAATTTCGCGCGCGCATTCGATTCCGCTCGTCGAGGATTGCGCCCACGTCCCCGGTGCTCGATTCCGCGAGCGCGGCGTCGGCACGCATGGCGCTCTTGGATGCTTTAGTTTTCAATCCACCAAGCCGATGACCGCAGGCGAAGGCGGGATGATCACGACCGACGACCCCGACCTCGAGCAGCGATGCCAGTCGCTGATCAATTGCGGGCGTCGGCGCCCCGGCGACACTTTCGAGGGTCCGCTGATGGGCGCGAACTACCGGATGACGGAATGGCAATGCGGAATTCTGCTCGCGCAACTCGCGCGCCTTCCCGAGCAGATCGAGCGCAAGAGCCGCGCCGCCGCCCGCCTGCGCGAAGGGCTCGGCGCAATCAAGGGGATTAGCCCCATCGCGCGCGATCCACGCGTCACGCGCGAAGTCATCTACGCGTTCGTTTTTCTCGTCGATGAATCCGCACTCGGCATCTCGCGCAACCGATTCGTCCGCGCGATGCGCGCCGAGGGCATTCCATGCGGCGTCGGCAACGATCCCGTGTATCGATCCGCACTCTTCCCGCGCGAGTCGCCCGCCTATCTAAAAGCGTGCGAGCTCGCGGGCGCCGGAGCCGCGAGAATCACGATCGATTGCCCGGTCGCCGAGCGACTCTTCGAGCACGCGATGGCCGCGGTACCGCACGAATGCCTGCTCGGCGACGATCGCGACGTTGACGACATCATCGCCGCAGCCGCAAAAGTGGCTTCCAGAGCCGCTGAGCTCGCCGCAGCCAATCTCGATAAGCCGGGCTAGCTATGCGTTCCCTCTACGCCGGCGCCGCGCGAGTAAAACTCGATCCGCCCGTCGGTCTCGCGATGCTCGGCTACGGCAATCGCGTCGGCCGCAACGCTGGCGTGCACGATGACCTCGCCGCGCAGGCGCTCGTGCTCGATGACGGCGGCGCGAAAGTCGCAATCGCCGGCGTTGACGTTCTCGCGATCGGGATTCGCATTGCCGACGACATCCGCGAGCGCGTCGCCGCAAGCACCGGCATCCCCGCCGACTCCGTCCTGATTTGCGCCACGCACACCCATTCCGCACCTGCCTTCAACATCTTCGCGACTCCGCGCGCCGCGGCAATTCCCGCCGACGGCCGCGACCTCGAATGGGAGCGCGCGCTGCCCGCAAAGATCGCGTCCGCCATCGTTCAGGCGCACGAACGTCTCGAGCCCGCGCGGCTGCGCGCCGCTACCGCCCGATTTGCGCTCGGAATCAATCGCCGCCTGATGCGTCCGAACCGGCAAATTCAGCTTGCCGCCAACGGCGCCGGCCCGGCTGACGCCGAAGTCATGGCGCTGGGCGCGTACCGCCCGGACGGAAGTCCAATCGCGTTCCTCATGAACTATCCGTGCCACGGTGTCGTGCTTTGCGAGGACAACCTGCTCTACTCGCGCGATTGGCCCGGCTTCGCGATGGACGAAATCGAAAGTGCGGCCGCCCCCGGCGCGGGCCCGCGCCCAATATCGATTTTCCTCCAGGGCGCGACCGGCAACATCGATCCACGAAGCCGCGGCAATTTCGAAGTGGCCGGGCAGTACGGCCGCGCGATGGGTCGCGGCGCGTTCGACGCGCTCGAACATGCGCCCTCGATTGCCGCGTCGCCAGTCGCCACGCGCAGGATCGCGCTCAACCTCAAGCTCAAGGATTTCGGCGCCGACCTTGCCATCGCGCGCGATTGCGCCGCCCAGACGCAAGCCTCGCTCGACAACCATCGTGGCGGCGACGGCTATCAGTTGAAGCGCCTGCGCGACCATCATGCACAATCACTTTCGGCGCTGAGCGCTCTGGAAGCCCTCGAGGAGCAAAATCGGCGCGACCGCCGCGTTGACATGGCGCGCCGCGAGCTTGCCACCGCGATGACCATCGTCACCATCGGCGACCTCGCGATCGTCGGTATCCCAGGCGAACTCTTCGTCGAGCTCGGCCTCGCGATTAAGGCAACCCCGCACTTCGCGCAAACTTTTGTAGCCGGCTATTGCAACGACCTGATCGGATATATTCCCACCCGCGCCGCGTACGCCGAAGGCGGTTATGAAGTCGATACCGCGCGGATTGCCGCCGGCAGCGGCGAGACGATCGTCGATACCGCACGCGCTGCGCTCGCCGCGATGCGCGCGTAGCTGGTGCGCGAGATTCGGCATCGCGAGCTTGCCCGGATGCGCGCGGCCGGCGGCGTGCAAATCGTTGACGTGCTTCCATCGCACGAGTACGACGCCGCGCACATCCGCGGCGCCGTTCACGTTCCACTGCGCCGCATCATCCGCGACGCGCCCGCATCTTTGGACCGCACGCGTCCGGTCGTTGTCTATTGCCGCGACTGCTTGTGCGATCTCAGTGCGCGAGCTGGGGCGCAGCTCGCTTGGCTGGGTTTCACCGACGTCCGCCACTACTTCCGGGGCAAGGCCGATTGGATCGTCCGCGGATTGCCGATCGATCCGCCGGCGACGCTCTCAGAGCGGATACGCGCGCTCCCCTATTTCGTCAATAATCTCGCGCCCGGCCTGCGCTCCGGCTGGATTCGCTATTCGGACCGCGTGCGCGTCGGCGAGTTCATGCGCAACGACGAAAACCTCGTCCGCCTCGGTCCCGAAGATTCCGTCGGGCCGGCCTCGCCCGATTCGCCGACGCCGCGCGCCGTCGTGCTCACTCCCGACGCAGTCCTGCTCGGCGCGATCGAACACTCCGAGTCCGCGCCGCGCGCGCTCGCTGCGATGAATCCCGCGCCGCAAACGATTCGGCCCGACATGACGCCACGGCTCGCCGCTAAACTGCTGACCTCGAATCCGTACCTGATTGTGACGACCGCGATGGGCAAATACCTGGGCTGCTACGCACCGGCGCGAGCTCAGCAATCCCCCTCCCGTTTGTTCTGAATCGGGTGCAGGGGCGGGCGCCCGGCTATCTCTCGATCAGTCCATCGCCCGAAATATCCAGATGGTACGCGCGCTCGCGCGCGAGTTCCTCGGGCCGCGCGCGGTAATACTCGACTTGCGGCACGCCGGGGATCGCGGCGATAACGTCGGCAACGGCCACCGTCGTGAAACCGCGGCGCCGGAAGAACCCGCCAGCTTCAGTGCTGAACAGGTACAGATGACGCGCGCCGCGCGTGTGCGCGGCCTTGCGCGCCGCCGCGATCAACGCGCCGCCGATTCCGCGCCGGCGCATCGATTCATTCACGTACAGCGAACGTATCAGCGCCGCGTCGATCTTCGACTCGACGCCGATGACTCCGACCGCTTCGTCGCCGAGATATGCAAAGATGTAACACGCGGCGGGCCATTGGACTGCGTCCGTCATCATGCCGGCCCGCGCCAGCATCTCGCGCACCCGCGCGAGGTCACGCGTCTGCTCGATTACGAGTTCGCCTGCGGGATGCTTGCGCATGGCCATGGCGCGATCCTTGAGCCTACTTCTTCGGCGGCGGAAAAAGCTGCACGCCGGCGTCTTCGTCCACCACCGTGATCGCTTTGACCGGACACGAGCGCGCCGCCGAGATGATTATCGAGTCGCCGGCCCCGGTCGCGTTGACGACCTCGGACTTGCCGTCCGCGCCGAGTTGAAACACGGTGGGCGCCGTTTCCACGCAGTCGCCGCTGCCGATGCAACGGGTCTTGTTCACTGTGATCGAAAGCTTCGCCATCGATTCCTCCGCGTCGTGGATGAACAATAGAATCCGTACTCGGCGTGCCGCAAGTATTTCACCGGTTCACTGTTTCAATCGCCCGGCCGTTTGTGCGCGCAATTGAATCCGCCCCCGGCGCGGCTAATACTCACTGGCGATGGGACAAATCGCCGGCACTGGAATCGACGTTATCGAGGTCGAACGCATCGAGCGGGCTCTCACGCGGCCCGCGACGGGCGAGCGTTTTCGCGCCCGCGTCTTCACGGCTGGCGAGGTCCGGTACTGCGAGTCGCGCGGGCGTCCCCGCTACCAGAGCTACGCGGCGCGTTTCGCCGCCAAGGAAGCGACGATGAAGGCGCTCGGCACGGGATGGAACCGCAACGTCGGATGGAGCGAGATCGAAGTCGTGCGCGAGCGCGGCAAAGCGCCGACCATCGTCCTATCGGGCAAGGCTGCCGCGTTCGCGCAAACAAAACATATCGCGCGCTTTCATCTGAGCATCACGCACACCGCCGCCCAGGCCATCGCCCACGTCATCGCCGAAACCTGAGACGACCGCGCGAGTGCAGTCGTCGCGCTTTCAAAACCGTCGCGGCCATTTCATAGCACCGTGAAGAACGCGCAGCACCGTGACCGTGTCGCCCTGATGAAGGTATGCAACCACATAGGGGAGTCCGGCGATCACCAACTCGCGCGTGCCGTCAACGCGACCCGGTCGTCCGATGCCTGGATGCTCGGCGAGCATTCCGACATGCCGGATTATCTCGAGCACTGTTTCGATGGCCGCGCCGGGGTTGGCACGGCCGAGATATTGCTCGACTGAATCGAGATCGCGGCTAGCGGCGTGCGTCCACTTTAGCCGCACGCTTTCGCTCCCACCTCTTCACCACCGTCTCGTGTTCCACCAGCTGGCCGGCTTCGGCTTCCATAAGCGCCTGCTTCACCTCGGCAACGAACCATTCCTCGTAGTCGAGGTAGCGTTCGACCGCCTGATTTATCACCCATGCCCGTGAACGGCTCATAGCATGGGCAAGACCATCGACGCGTTTGAGCGTGCGGCCCTCCATGCGGACCGTGGTTGTCTTCTCAATGCCCATATTCAAAGAGAATACATCCGGATACTCCCGATCGGCAACCCCTGGTTAGCTCAAGGCGCGGATAACGGTCTTCTCGCCAGAAGGCCCATCACCATCGCCCACGTCATCGCCGAAACCTGACGCCTATGGTCCAAAGGTCAGCTCATAAGCGAAATATCCCTGGAGTTGATTCGGCCCACCGATAGCGGGACCAGCGGAGAGAACGATGTGTTGAGTGTCGCTAAGGTCCCAGATTAACCCGAGATTGAGGCCCGTTTCACTTGGACCGCCGACTACTTGCGTGGTGCCGTGAAAGATCTCCATGCCGGGCGTGAGGTTTGCCAGGACCTGGCGCTGTATGACCAACCCGCTGAACCACCAGTCGCGGTTGTGCGCGCCCGGATTGATCCAGTAGCCGCTTCCTCCATAAGCGGTCCACTTGCCCATGCTCTTCTGGAGCCATATCGGCAGAAACGCCTGCAGATGCCCGCTCCCAAGATTCCGAGCGTGAGAGCCGGTAGGCACTAGCATCTGCGGATACGTGGCGACCTGTGGAATCCAATCGCCCTCCTGAAGGAAGCGGTACTTGACGCCTATCTGGGTATCGCCGTAGCCGTAGCTGGTGGCGCCCTGGGTGGGCGCGTAGAGGGTCATTTGTGGGATCAGTTCGAGCTGAACATTCGGAAGCGCACCATAATCCACTTCCAAATGCGGCGCTGTGCTTGTCCAGGCACCCGGCTGCTTGGTGAATAGCGATCCGAGGTATATCTCCCAGTGCTGATATTCGACGGGTTCGGGGTCGTCGGTGATATATGGAGGTGCTGCGAATACAATCGCTGGAAAGCTCAGGATAAAGACCACCACCGCCAACCGGCGGATGGCCCCTGCGCCACGGAGACCAGCCTTCATCCTCCGAACCAGCGCGCGAAACCTGACGCGCGGCTACTTTGACGGCGCCGCCGCCGGCGACGGCTTGGCCATGTACAGCGGCGCAGGCTTGTTGAGTTGCGCGAAACTGAAATCGCTGAGCGAGAACACCGCCTTGCTCGCGCTTGAAGATGCGTAGTACTCCGTCCGCGGTCCTGCCCGTTCGCCGGGAATTGGCGGGGTCGTTGGCTTGACGCTGATCTTCGCGAGCTTGACCACGCCGAGTTCCTTGCCGTCCTTGCCGACGAGCGTGATTTCAGCCACGGGATTGTCCAGCCCGAACGGCTGAGCGCTCGGCATCGGATCGGCGACGATCGATTGGGCTTTCAGATCGCGCAACTGATTGAGCAAGCGCTCGATGACCGGGATATCGGCCTCGGTCGTCTTGCCGCCGGCTATCACGTTCCAGTCTGCGCCCGCGCGCTTGAGCGTGAAGTCGCCGTCGCTGTTTTTGACTTTGACCGTCGCAACCGCCACGGGATCGACCTCCACAATCGTGCGATCGCGAAAATCCAGCGCCGACTTGTCCAGGCTGCTCATCACATACCCGGCCACCGCGTAAACCGGCGCGCGCTCTCCGCGGCGCACGTAAATTCCGCTCTTCCCCTGCTCGCTCTGTTTGAAGCCGAACAGCATCGATTGCTGCTCGCCGTTCTTGAGCACCACCGTCGCGGTCAGATGCGGCTTTTCAAGCCCGTATTGCGTGACGTTACCCGGCGCATCGGCGATAAAGTCGGACGCCTTCGCGTTGACCAGCGTGCCCAGAGCAGTCCGGACCGCCATGTCGTCGGCCGCGTACGGCGCGGGCTTGACGATTTTCCAGTGGTCGCCGTCGCGATCGATTTCAATCGTCTGTCCGTTGTCCCGCGCGATAATCAGCTTGCGAACATCGTCGAGCTTGAATGCCATCAAGTCGCGCAGGCGCAAATCGTTGACCGTCTTGTTCATCCCGGCCGAGAACACCGCTTCGGTCAGCAGCACTGCCGGACTGTCGGCGAGCCGGACATAAGCGTTGAACCCGATCGGCGTCGATTTCCCGACTTCGATTGCGGGCAAGGTTTTGTTGTCGAAGGTCGTGACCGTGACGGTCGTGGTCGGCGGCTTAAGCCCGAATGGCACGAGGTCCGCCGGCTTCTCATCCACCGTGCGGACCACGGTGCAATCGGCAATTGCGCGCGCGAGGTTGTTGGCCTGCCCCTGCTCGGCTTCGGCTCCGATAGGCTTCACCAGCCGCCACAGTTTGTCCTTGCCGCGCTCGAGCACGATGTCCCGGTCAGAATAGCGCAGTTCAATTTTGGCGATATCGTCCTGCTTGACGTCGAGCAGCTTGCGCTGCGCCTCGGGCGAGGAATAACGGCCGACGATAAAGGCGTAGCCGCCGACAATCGCAAACAGGATCAGAACGATAATGGTGTTGCGCAGCCGCATCGGACTTGAGTCGGATTAGGGGGCGCCTCAGTTGCGCCGTTCCCACCACACAACGATCCCGGCGATCAGCAGCATCTCGGGCAGGAACAGCACCGCAAACGCAAACACTATGGAGAATTGCGCGGTAGTCAGGCGAAAGCGTGACGCGCGGATCGACCGCGGCCTGATCGAGATCGAATTTTCCTCGCCGGTCAGCCAGTCGGCGCTATTGATGAAAAAATCGCGGTTGAAGAACGT